>WNGA01001906.1_pt1 | contig 32322 bp, 16 predicted proteins | sample 5400061 | NCBI WGS metagenome assembly WNGA01 (sample SAMN13153366, study PRJNA577476) | soil metagenome | isolation source: 100 cm soil or saprolite under grassland replicate 2 | place: USA:California | collected 2016-06-15 | reverse complement strand
ACGGCAAGGTGAACGTTTACAACGCTGCAGGCTCGACGCACGTGATCTTCGACGTCGTCGGCTGGTACGGAGCCAGCGGGGATGTATTCAACCTCGTAACGCCGTCTCGCGTGCTTGACACGCGAGACGGGGCCCCAGTTGGAGCAGGCGACACCGCAGCGAGAACAGTTTCGGTGACGGGGGTGGGCGGGGTGCCTGCCTCCGGCGTGCAGGCGGTCGTAGTGAACGCCGCTGTGACGCAACCGACGGCCGCCAGTTTTCTGACCATCTATCCATCCCTTACGCTCCGGCCCCAGCCGGCCTCTGACCTCAACTTCGCGGCTCAACAGACTGTGGCGAACCTCGTCATCGCGAAAGTGTTGTTGGACGGCAACGTCAACGTCTACAACGATGCCGGGCAAACGCATGTGATATTCGATACGGCTGGTTATTTTGGGCCGCCGCCGCCAGCGGGGGGATCATCAAGCCCGTCCGGGCCAGAGGGCCCGCAGAGCCCCGAGTCGTCGCAGTCGCCGCGGATCAGCATCGATATGGATCCTGCCGGCAACACCTATACGGACACAACGAACAGGATGGACGTGGGTCAGATCGACAAATGCTTGATGACCCTCCTGGGCAACAACGCTTCTCACAACCACGTGGCTCACCTGGTGATCCAGGACGTGCAGAACCTGGTTGGCTGGCAGGCGAGGATGAACTATGACGGCGGGAAGATGCGGCCGCTGAACGTCAACTTCTCGCCGTTCACGGATGGCAACGCCGGTCAGGGTGTCTCGTTCCTCAATCTGCCGCTCGACGGTGGTTCCCACCGCAGTATCGTACCGGCGAGTAGCATTCCAGCGCCGGGCAGCGGGCCGCAGACGGCGCTAATCGGCGCGGTGTACCTGGGCGGCCAGAACGCGGCAGTCTCGCCGGACACGCCGCCGAAGGCGCCGCCGGACGATACGTCGTACAGCGCGCCATCCGGCGGCGTGCTGGCCGCTATCACACTGCGCGTTGAGGCCGGGCAGGTGGGGCAGTCGCTCTCGATGGACCTCGACGACGGGAATCCGAACGCGCCGGGGAGCAAGGTGATCGTGTTCACAGGCAGCGGAGTGGAGGAGATAGAGCTGGGTGAAGGGTCGCTGGGCGACGGCGCACACGGGGAGGGTATCGTGTGCCTCGGAGTCACTGACATTCAGCCGGGCAGGTATGCCGCAAGCCTGGACGGGCGGCAGCGGCAAGAGCGCAAGATGGAGGCGTAAAGGTGCTGCGGCAGAGGTGAGCACGAGTGCTCGTTGCGGGGCGGCTGTTGCGACAGTATAATCAGCGGGTCCTGCGGCTACACTTGAGGGGGGTAAGCCGTGCGCTGGATTCAACGCTTTCTGCTGGGGGTGGTTGCGCTTGTCGCCGTGGCGGTAGGCGGTCAACGAGACGCCGCGGCCTTCACCAACGGCGCTCCGGACTCCATGGGGTCTTTGGGCGACTCGATAACGCAAGCGGCCAACTTCGACGTCGGCCATTTCGGAAACAATCCGGAGTTCTCGTGGTCCACCGGCAGCGAGGCGACCGTCCAGAGCCTCTACTATCGCATCCTGCAGGCGAATCCGAATATAAGCGGGAAGAACTTCAACTACTCGGTTAGCGGGAACAGGATGACCCACCTTAACGGCCAAGCGATCAATCTAAACGGCACGCCGGGCGGCATAGAGTTCGTGACGATCGAGATGGGCGGGAACGACGTCTGCACCAGCAACGAGGCGACGATGACGCCGGTGGCGACTTACCGCGCGCAGTTCCAGACGGCGATGGACACGCTGACGACCGGCTTCCCGAGCCGGCGCGTCTTCGTGGCGAGCGTTCCGGACGTGTTTCAGCTGTGGGAGATCCTGCACGGGAACGAGAACGCGAGGAACTTCTGGAACGCGTTCAGCATCTGCCAGTCGCTGCTCGCGAACCCGGAGTCGATGTTGCCGGCGGACGTGCAACGGCGGGCGAACGTGCGCCAGCGTAACATCGACTTCAACACGCAACTGGCAGAGGTCTGCGCCCTGTATTCGCAATGCACTTTTGACAATAACGCTATCTTCAACGGCGGGTTTACCGCGGCCGATGTGTCAGACCTGGACTACTTCCACCCCTCGCTCTCCGGTCAGACAAACCTTGCCGCGGGCGCCTGGGCGGTCTACGACATTGACGATGACGGCTGGCCGAGTGGGTTTGAGAGCGCCATCGGGACGGACGTCCTCGACAACTGTGCTGACAGCGGGACAGACGACGCCTGGCCGCCGGACCTGGACCATGACGGCTTCGTCGACACAACTGATATTGCGCCCCTCACAGCCGCTTTCGGTGCCAGTGTGCCAGGCGAGGCGCCCGCTCGCTACGACGTTGGCCCACAACAGCCGGATGGATTCGTGGACACCCGGGACATCGCGCGTCTGACAAGTATTTTTGGGCAGGGCTGCACGCAGTAACCGGCACAGGCTCTCGCCGCCTCAACCTCCGGGTTGGTTGGAAAACGCGGAGGAGATGCGAGCCCCAGGGAGCGCGTTGTGTCCCAGCATCTGCTGGACCGTGCTCAGCGGCATGCCACCGCCCAGCATATGAGCCGCGAAGGTGTGGCGCAGCGTGTGCGGCGAGATGTCGACGGCGAGACCTGCAGCTTTCGTGTAGCCCTTGAGAATAACCCAGAGACCCTGCCGCGTAAGGCGCCCGCCGCGCACGTTCAGAAAGAGAGCTTTCTCCTCGCTGTCGCGTAGCATGCGTGGCCTTCCAGAGTCAACATACTCGAAGAGTGCTGCGCGCGCGCGATCGGCAATGACGATGGTCCGTTCGTCGCCGTGACTGCCCTGGCAGCGAACGCGCGCGTCGCTCCCTTTGAGATCGACGTCCGAGACATCAAGCGCAACGAGTTCGCTCACTCGCATCCCTGTCGCATAGAGCAGCTCGAGCATCGCGCGATCGCGCTTCGCGCCCGGCGTCGAACGACCCGCGGGCTGGGCCAGCAGCTTGTCGACCTCTTGCGTGCTGATCGGGCGAGCTAGCATCCTGGCAACGCTGGGCACCCGTACGCCATCCATCGGGTTCGAGCCGATGGTGCCATCTGCCGCCAGGAAGACGAAAAACGAGCGCGCAGCCGCAAGCTTACGGGCAATCGAAGCATCGCGGTAGCCGCGACCCTTCAACCCAACGATGAATTCATCAAGGGTTGAGCGATCTGGCGCCGTGTGGTTTTCGTTGGCCTCGTTAAAGTCCGAAAAGCCCGAGAGTTGATTCAGGTCATTGCGGTAAGCGGCGATTGTATTGGAAGACGCTCCACGTTCAGCCAGGTACACCAGAAAATCGTCCACCGCCTTCGCCATAGGATTAGCCTCCACAGCATTGCCTCGATTGACCTGCCCGACCATTTCGTTTTCCTTCCGCATCTGTATAGGATAGCGCTACCGGCACGCTTGCCTGCTCAAGAAATATATACGGTCTGGCAATATTGTCAAGCCTTGCTCATCTTGGATACGCAAACAGCCTATTATTGCGGCTCCTGATCGTCTTCGCGGACACTCAGGTAACTCCCGTGCGTCTGAAGCCGTCTTACCTCACGAAATGCCGAAAGAACTTAGCACAGCTGCCAGGCAACTGGCGTCGTCGCGTCGTGTTTACAGGAAGAGCTGCCCGATATGCGGCGCTGAGTTCGAAGGCATCGCGAAGCGCGTGTATGACAAGCACGCCTGTCAGGTCAGCGCGTACCGCCAGCGAAAGAGAGAGCGCCAGGCGGGCGCTGCAGTCTCAACCGCCGGCACCCGTTAGCACTCGTGCCGATTACCAGGATTCGTTCCTTACCCTAAGTGCCCATCTTCCGGCACGGCGTCACGCTCGAGTCTGCCATAGCGACAATATCTCAGTGCCCTAAGCGCGGCTGAATGAGCCCGGGCATCAGCCAGTCCCCACCAACTTAGAACCCCCCATTTTAATCCAGCGCACATTAAATTGCGGTAGAATCCGTTCATTCTGAGATATCGTCCGTACTGCCGTCCGGCATTCCTACGCAAGGAGTCCAACGTCGAGGTAGCCGCTCCATTGGCAAGCGCACGACGATGGCCCCGTCACGGCATCGGCTGGCTGGCGCTGGTCTTTACGGTACTCCTTTTCGCCTGCGGCACGAACAGCCAGGGAGCCCAGTCTTCCACGTCATCAGCATCGCCATCCCCGCGGCGCACGCAAACACCGGCTGCGATCGCGGCGACGCAGAGCCCCGTTTCGCCGCCTCCCTCGCCATCTCCGCCCTGGGTTGAGGGAACACCGTGGCCCGGTCCCGTCAACCTGCCGATTCTCATGTACCATCACGTCAACAGCACGCCGCCACCATCGGAGTTAGAGGCCCGCCTCACAACTACGGATGCCGACTTCTCGCGGCAGTTGGCCTACTTAAGCTGCGCCGGATACGCCAGCGTGACGCTCTCACAGCTCTTTGACGGCATCTACAACGGCGCGCCCCTGCCGAGCAAGCCGGTGGTCATAACCTTTGACGATGGCTACGCGGACGCATTCACGGATGCCTTCCCGCTCCTGCGGCAGCATGGCTTCGGGGGTACGTTCTCAATCGTGACGGCCTTCGTCGGGCAGAGCGGATACCTTACCTGGGACCAGGTGCAGGAGATGTCGCGGTCGTCGATGGAGATCGCCTCGCACTCCGTTAGCCACACGAACCTTGACAAGGCGCCGGACGAGGTCGTCCGCGCGGAGCTGGCGGAGTCAAAGAGAGTGCTTGAGGAAAAGATCGGACGGCCGGTGGAGTTCTTCACATACCCGTCAGGAGAGCCGTTCTTTCGCGGCACAGTGGAGCGACAGCGCCAGGTTGTAGAGATGGTCCGTGAAGCTGGCTACAGGGGTGCGTTGGCAGTGAAGAACAGCCTGATTGAGGATCCCGGCGCTCCCTATTCCCTGAGCAGGCTGCGGGTCACCGGAGGTGTCGACCTCCGGAAGTTCGCCGAAAACATAGGCGGGCCGCTGCCCGAGACGGTAGGCTGTTAGGCCGGCGGCCACGACACTAATTTAGTATCCAACCTCGGAGTCGCTAGGGACGACCTCGATCCACGTCCGGCCCCGATTGAAGGCGATCTCGTTGCCGGCGGCGTCGTAGAAGCGTGTGCGGGCGGCCTCACTGTCCTTGCGCCAGGTGCCGGGGACCGCGACGCCGTCTTGAAAGACAACCGCCGCGCCGGTCCCCACGGTGTCGATGATGTTGTACGCCTTGACGCCGGAGGGTCGCAAGACCGCGAACTGAACTGCCACGTTGCGGGCGGTAAGGCGCTCGCCGGTGACCCCGTCGGTGTGTGGGAGGCCTCCCATAGTGCGGAGATAGCCGTTGGAACCTGCGTCGTACTCCCAGCGCACGGCGTAAGGAGATGACGGTTCGCCGAAAGTGACATCGATGGCCGGCGCGGCGCGTTCGCCTGCGCTGGCGGCACGGTGCGAGTTGTCTTCCTTGAACGACCAAGGCTCAAGGGACGGCGGACCCGCGAAGCCATGGGCCTGTGCCGTATTCCAAAGCAGGCCCGTGTCAGTGAACACGTTATGAGGCGCGACCCGCTCCGGATCGCGATAACCCACCTCCTCGCCCAAGAAAAGTCCGTTCAAGACGCGCATGTTGAGCCTGGCAAGCACAGGCCAGACGTCGACCGGCCCTGGGTCTTCAACCTGTCCCCAGTGCACGTAAACGGCGCCCAATTCGGCTGCCCAATGAATGTAATAGATGCGCGCCGATCGCACGAACTGGATACGTGCCGCGTCGTTGCGCCAGAAGACCGCCATGAAGCGAGTTATGCCGCCCTCGGCGATAGCCTCGTATACGAGATCGGCCTGGTTTAGCCCGCTTTGTGGACGCGCATCTGTGTGGTTCTCGATCATCACGGCCAGAGGCGGGCGTTGCTGCAGCCGAGCAAACTCCGCGGCGTCGATCAGTACGCCGTCGATCGGGCTCGCCACGGTGGGTGGCGGTGAAGGGCTGGGCGGGGCCGTAGGCGCGACGGTAGGAGCTGGGGTGGATGTAACGACGGGAGAGGACGTTGAGCCGGAGGGATCGCATACGAGGGCAAAGACGAGAGCGCTAATAATTGCCACAGCGAGCGCCCCGGCAACAGCCAGCCGGACACCCGGTCTTGTTAAACTCCTTCTCTCCGCCCCCATTCTCGATGTTTGGAACGCGCCTCCTACGTTTAGGTTAACACTTCACGACGGACCACAGCTGCTGTCAAGGCATTGCTATCTCTCCTCAAGCTCGGCCCAGCCCGTCGCGGCGAGACCTCGCGACAATCAGCTCACGTCTCCTATAATTTTGCATGAGACCCGTGAAGCGAATCACGATCAGTTTAGCCGGAAGTTCATGAGGACGAATGCCGGTCAGGACAACCGGAGCGGGAAATACAGCCTCGCCCCCCGAGTGCTGTTTGCTTGCGTCCCGCCGGCCCTGGTCATCCTCGTGTTCGCCTGCGGAGGAAGCGGGGAAACCGTGGGAAGCACCCCGACGCAGAGCGCAGGGGCGGCGCGGCCAACTGTGGCGCTTCCTCCGGTCGCGGCAGACAGCGCCGAGAAGGCTGGTCTGCTCGTCTACCGCGACACTGTGGCAGGACAAATATTTGCGCTGAACCTGTCAACTGAGGAGCGCCTACCCGTGGGGGGCGTCGCGTCGGGCTCAGGGGCTTCCATCACCGCATTCGACTGCACTCGCGACGGCCGGCTGATAGTTTATGTGAATCCTGCCGCGAGCGGGCGCGTAAGCGTCGTCACGTTTGCCGGCGAAGGTGCACCTAAAGGACTCGAGGTGCATGGCTCGATCCAAGGAATTGCCTGGGCGCCGGACGGAGCGCGCCTCGCCATGAACCTGATAGACGAGACCGGCTTTCACCTGGCGCTTTTGGACGTGGGCAGCGGCGAGTTGACGATGCTGCCTATCGGCTCAGGTACGCCGGGGCTTCCGCGCTGGTCGCCCGAGGGACAGCACTTGGTCCTGGATATCAATGAGAGCGGTCGCAGCGACATCTACGTTCTGGAGATCGGCAATTCCAGTCTCGCTAAGATCAGCACCCGTCCCTCCGCTTTCACAGCCGACTGGTCGCCTGATGCCCATACGATCGTCTTTAGCGCAGGGGACGAACAAGGAGGAAATCCTCAGATCTACGCGGTGGATGGGGACGGCAACAACGAGCGCAAGCTGACCAGCTCTGATACGCAGAAGTGGGCTCCTCGCTGGTCACTGGACGGCACCCTAATCTCGTATGCAGGTGCGCTGACCGTCCCCGTCGTGAGTGCCTTGCCGGCTCTATCGCACACTCAGGCCGTATGGGTTGCCGGCGCTGACGGCACGAACGAATCACCGGTCACGGACATTGCTGTCGATGCTTTTCCGTTCGCCTGGTGCCTGCCCGGCCCCTGGCTAGAATAAGCAGCCTCGACACCTCCCACGTCGCCCACTGGTCAGCTTGACACAGGCGCGATGGCCATTATGATTAGGCCACCACTACCGGACCCACATATCACAAGGGAGATGCGCAATGCGACAATTGCGACTGGCGGTGCTTCTGCTTGCCCTGTTGAGCCTCGCCGCAATCAGCGAGACATCCTCCGCCGTATCGACGACTCGCTCTGCCCCAGGGGTCGCGCCGCAGCAGCTTCAGCAGCTGACGAACTCGATCGATCACGTCGTGGTGCTCATGCAGGAAAACCGATCGTTCGACGAGTATTTGGGCATGCTAAAGGCCTACGACCCTACCCTGGACGTCGAGCCGCTATCGCTCGAGGCAAGCAATCCCAATCCAAGCGGGGGGCCTCCGGTGAAGGTGTTCCACCAGACGAACCTTTGCGACTCCGAAGACGTGGCGCACGGTTGGGAGGCCAGCCACGTGGAGTGGAATAACGGCGCCAACGACGGCTTCACGACTGCGAACATCGACAACGACGCCAGCGTCGAAAACCCACACCTGGACCCCAACGGCCGGCGCGCCATGGGCTACTACACGGAGGCGCAGCTACCTTACTACTATCAGCTCTACTCTACCTTCGCCATCGGCGACCGTTACTTCGACTCCCTCCTGGGACCGACGTACCCCAACCGCTTCTTCCTTCTCTCCGGGAGCTCATACATCGACACCGACGACAACACGGCTGAAACCTCGAACCGCATGCCCACGGACCCCACGGACTTCAAGGGCAGGTCCATATTCAACTCCCTGGACGAAGCGGGGATCAGCTGGAAGGTCTACGGAGCGCAGCCTGTCCTCACCTTCGCTAACGAGTACGCGTACGCCCGCAACCACGTTCCGCCGCTGGTGGTCAACTTGAACCAGTACTTCATCGATGCCGCTGCCAACCAACTCCCGCAGGTCGCCTTTGTTGACCCGATCTTCCTCGCCGCCAAGAACGTGCAGAGTGATGAGCACCCCGTCGCCAACATACAGGTTGGTCAGAAGCACGTTCACGACGTCATCGACGCGCTCTTCAACAGCCCCGCCTGGTCATCCTCGGCGTTGTTCCTTACTTATGACGAGCATGGCGGCTACTACGACCACGTGCCCCCACCTGTCGCGCCTCTGCCCTTCCCGGACCCTGCGAACCCCACGCAGGACCTGCACCCGCCTGCAGCCGGAACCGCGCTCGGCACCTTCGACCGCTACGGTTTCCGGGTGCCAGTAGCCGTCGTATCGCCCTACGCGAAGAGCCACTTCGTATCCCACGTGGTGCACGATCACACCTCAATCCTCCACTTCATAGAAACCCGCTTCAGCCTGCCAGCCCTCACCAACCGGACTGCTTTGGCCGACCCGATGCTCGAATTTTTCGATTTCCAGAACCCGACCTTCACGACGCCGCCACCCCTAATCGATCCCCCTGTCGACCTCAACCGTCCCGAGTGCCAGGAGGCTGTGCCCGACGCTGACGGCGACGGGACAGGGGACCCGTTCGACGCCTGCCCAGCGGCTCCGAACGCCGACCAGGCGGACTTCGATGCGGACGGACGCGGAGACGTCTGCGACAACTGCCCGCAGGACCAGAACCCCGACCAGGCGGACGGCGACGGCGACGGGATCGGCGACGCCTGCGACAACGATCTTGACAACGACGGCGTTCCCAACGCCAACGACAACTGCCCAACCGTCCCGAACCCGGACCAGGCCGACGGAGACGCCGACGGGATAGGCGACGCCTGCGATCACGATGTGCGGGTGAGTAAGTTCTCGACGGGCGGCCGTGAGCTCGGCCTGGGCGCGGACGGCTCGGTCCTGCGGCAGGTGCTGGCGCGCTGCCAGAACCTGAGCCAACACACGGATACGCTCCGCTGCACGGTGGAGGTCGTGGGCTTGCCAGATGGCTGTACGGCAATGAACGTCGAAACCGGCGCGGTTGCGCCGGCGCCTGGAGGGCTGCTCCTGGACGATACTTCGGCCTACACGCCCGCGCAGGAGAAGAAGTTCGACTTCAAGATGCGCATCGACTGCGCGCCTACCCCAAACGCCGCCATCGCGCTGATCGCACGGGCCGACCACGACGCAGACGACGGACTCGGCCCGGACGACGACGATTCGAGCCCGGCCAACAACCGTGTGACGCGCCTGCACCGCCTGCGGGAGTAGAGTGAGAGCCCGCTTGACAGTGGGAGTATACTGAGCGCGCCTTAGCTCGTCGGCCGAAAGAGAGGGCGCAAGATGAGGCGTCGATACGTCCTTGGCCCATTGTGTGTGTCGGCTATGGCAATCGCCATTGTTGGCGCAGCGTTCCTCCCTGGCGAGTCCTCCCGAGGGGCGCAGTCGACGCGCAGTGGTGCCGTCGCGCCTCCAGCCCCGCCGCCAGGGGCGCTGGTAGTGAACTCCACGGGCGACGCTCCGGACGCGAACCCGGGCCACCAGGGATGCCGTACGGCGACGGCCGGAGAGTGCACGTTTCGGGCCGCGATCCAGGAGGCGAACGCGCTGACAGGCACAGATACGATCGGGTTTAACATCGGCGGCGGCGGGGTGCAGACCATCGCGCCGGGTCCAAACTTCCCGGGCATTATTCAGCCCGTCGTGATCGACGGGACGACCCAGCCCGGCTTTGCTGGTACTCCGATTATCGAACTGAGCGGCGTCAATGCCGGACTCGCCGATGGGCTCGCAATCGTCTCCGGCAACAGCACCGTCAGGGGGCTCGTGATTAACCGCTTCAACGGGAATGGAATAGACATCCACACCGCCGGCGGCAATATCATCGAAGGCAATTTCATCGGCACGGACGTAACCGGCACCCTCGACCTTGGTAATCGAGCCAGCGGGGTACACGTGTACTTGACCGGGAACAACACGGTCGGGGGCGCCTCGCCTGCATCGCGAAACCTGATCTCGGGAAACGATCTCATCGGAATTCGCTTGTTGGGCGCGGGCGGAAACATCGTGCAGGGCAATTTTATCGGGACCGACTTCACCGGCAGTAATGATCTAGGAAACGAGGGGTCTGGGGTCTGGATCGACGGGACGTCAGGAAATTCCATAGCCGATAACGTCATTGCCTTTAGCCGTGCATCGAGTCAAGACGGGCCCGGGCAAGGTGTGGGGCTAGGTGGTGGCATCGGCAATAGCATTTTGGGGAATTCCATATTCTCCAATGAGGCCTTGGGTATCAACTTGGGTACATTTGGGGTGACACCGAACGACTCCGGAGACCCCGACATCGGGTCGAATAACCTCCAGAACTTCCCTGTTCTTAGCTCGTTCTCGAGTAGCGGCGGCAGCACCACGGTCAACGGCACGCTCAACAGCACTGCCAACACCACGTTCACGCTCCAGTTCTTCAGCAGCCCTGTCTGCGACCCGACTGGACACGGAGAGGGGCAGACTTTCATCGGGTCATCGACAGCGGCGACGGACGTCGGTGGCAACACGAGTTTTTCGGCGACTTTTCCGGTGAGCGTTCCTCAGGGCCATTTCGTCACGGCGACCGCTACGGATCCCGGCAACAACACGTCCGAGTTCTCGATCTGCGTGACGCCGGAGGGGCCGGTGCCCACGACGCCCCCAACGCCAACACCGACTGGGCCCTGCCCGCCCAGCTCCCAGACACCGACACCGACACCCACTCCAATTACCCCAACAACGGTCGTCACGATCTGTAACGGTGGGGCCCAATCCGCGAGGCACCTGCACGTTGAGTTTGGCTTCACCACGCCGGCAGCAACGCTCAACCCCGTGATAGGCAACGCCCCGGGCTGCCCGGCGCCTTCTTACCAATACGGTTATCCATTCCCGCCGGTATACAACAGCATCGACATCATCTGGGCCACATCCTGCGTGGATCCGGGAGAGTCGGTGACTCTTTCGTTCAGCACGGATTGCACTCCCGGTTGTCAGGCGCCGCTGATCACATCGTATTTCTGGTCCAACAACCCTCCATCCTCGCCCACGCCAACGCCCACACCGGCGCCCACCGCGACACCACCGCCGACGCCCACACCGACGCCCACCGCGACACCAACGCCGACGCCCACACCCGGTCCGACTGCGACACCAACTCCAACCCCCGCCCCGACGCCCACTCCGACACCTACGCCTACACCAACACCTACCCCAATCGATTCCGACGGCGACGGCTGGAGTGATGCCGCGGAAGGCATAATCGGGACCGACCCACTGGACGCTTGCGCCGATACCCCGGCGGACGACGCGTGGCCGGCGGACATCGACAACGACACTTTCGTCGACACCTCGGATATCGCGCCGCTTACCGGCGCATTTGGGGACAGCGTGCCAGGCGAGGCGCCTCCTCGTTACGATATCGCGCCTGACCCACCGCTGCCGCCTCCAAACGCGTTTGTGGACACCGCCGACATCGCGAGGCTGACAAGCCTCTTCGGTCGAGGATGCTCCCTTACCGGCGGTGTGCTCGCGACCTTTAACGTCGTTGCCGAGGCGTTCAGGGCCTGGGTGACGAACCCCCTGACCGTTCAGCAGTTATTCGACCTGCGGGACGGCAAGAGCAATGCGCACATACCGAACGGGCGCATCCTGGCGGGCGCCGGACAAGGAGGGCACAACGCACCGTGGAGCTGGCACCTGGACCCGGTCGACATCACCATGGCTGAGGTGGCGATCGAAGTGTGCGACGCCACCCCGTCTTATGTCGAGGCGAATCGGGACTACTTCATCCAGACTGTCGGCCGATACTGTCCCTGGAGCGCGCAACTCGCGGAGCTGGTCGACTACCGCTAGCGCGTCGACACGCCCCCGGCTATCGTTGTCGCATTCATTCTCATACTTGACAAGAGGTCGCTGAGCGATACACTTCAGGCAAGTCCGTTGAGGGAGGGCACAACGCAACATAGCCCCTTAGTCTCTCCATTACGGCTCGGCATAATCGCCGCGCTGGCGGCCGCCGTGGTTGCCGTTTCGCTCCTTCCGGGACATCTTAGCTCGCACGCCGTCCAGGATCCCTCGATCAGCCTGGACATGGACACAGCCGGCAACAGTTACTCGGATCCAGGCGCCGCCGGCGACAACAGCATGACCGTGGGCACGATCGATAACTGCCTCACTGCGGCCGCCCCCGGCAACGACTTCCAGCACAACCACCTCGTTCACCTCATCGTCCAGAACGTGGAGGACCTGGTCGCCTGGCAGGCCCGCTTTAATTACGACGGCGGCCAGATGCGGCCTTCCGCCTTCAACCCCACGCCCTTTACCGATAGCGCAACCACCGCTCAGGTCGGCTTCCTCAACCTGCCCATCGATCCCACGCTCGGAGATCACCGTGGCGTGACGCCGTCGCAGGCCATCCCGCCGGCGGCGCCGGGACCACAGACCGCACTTATCGGCCTCAACCGCTTCGGCGCCAATACCGCCCCGATCTCGCCGGACACGCCCTATATCAACGACGAACCGACTCGGAGCTACGATGCGCCAACCGGCGGGATCTTAGCCGCAGTCACCCTGCAGGTGCTGGCGGGCAACGCCGGCAACGCCTCCCTCTTCATGAACATGGACGACGGCAACCCCAACCCACCCGAGACCAACGTCACCGTCTTCACCTCCACCGGCAGCCAGACCCTTCCGATCCCCGTTGGCCAGCTAGGCGACAGTTACCACGGCGAGGGCGCGACCTGTGTTCCGCTGGATTGCGCGACCCCGGAGTGCCCGCTGGTGTTGACGACTCCCACCGAGACGCCAACGCCCACGGCCACGCCTGCTCCGCCCACGCCCACACCAGCAACGACGCCCACCGTCACTCCTCCTCCGTCGCCGGGGCCGGGAGGGACATTCAACCCCGAGTTATCAGCAACGTACTCTGAGACAACCCCCGGCTCCCATCCCGATATCACGAGCACCTTCACCATTGGCCTCGGCCCAGACGGCCAGCCCGGCACGGACGACGATACCGGCGACTATCACTTCGCTGGTATCGTGAACTTCTCGCCCTCCTCACCCCAGGACTCCGACATACCGGACGGCGCGATCATCGGCACGCGTCAATCCATGGAGACAATAGGCGTGGTGAACAACCCGTGCGTCGTGCTTATACCCTTAGAGTTCACATACATGGAGGCCACGACTGACATTAACGATACGGTTGAGCCGTTCCCTTATGGTTTCTCAAACGACCTGGGCCCAATCGCCGGGGATGCTCCGCCCTTTGATGGCGTTGCGGACGTCAAGCCCCCTCCAGCTGTCACGAAGTACCCGTCTTACCTGAACGCCATCTTCGACCCTGACTGGGTGGACTACGGAGCGGATCGAATCGCCGGAAACGCTGACGACACCAACGGCCCGCAGCCACCGCTGAAGCCCAGGTTCCGTTCCGTCGGCATAAAATCGTTGCCCTTCGCCGTCGGCCACTGGCTCATACGCCAGGAGGTGGTGTTCGAGCCCGGCACCAAGCTGCCGAATCTTCCGGCATTCGATCCATCGCTGGGTTACCCCACCGTAATCGTCCACCAGATGGCGTCTGCCGCCGGTTCGGCTACCCCGCCTGCGATCGGCCTGATCACGGACTTCTGCACTCCCCTTGAGACCGATTCAATTTCTTTCGGCATCACGAGGGACAACCCTGACACACCCGCCGACGAAAGCGGCATACCTCTCCGTACCTTGTCGGGGTCAGGCGACCTCCTAACGAGCATCAGCCTGGCGTTCAGCCAGCGCGACGCTGATGGGGACGGCTACGAGAATACGATCGACACCTGCCCCTTCCACACGGACACAGTGTGGAATCCGCACTCCCCAAGGCTGCCAGGAAGCGGCATCCCGGGCGACCGCGACATCTTCGTGGGGGTGCCGTTCGGTGATGGGATTTCTGATATCTGTGACCCAACACCCACGGAATTGACCCACGCACCCGGCGGCCAGCCGACAGACCACGACGGCGATGGATTCCCGAACAGCGGAGACAACTGCCCAACCACGTATAATCCGGACCAGACAGACAACGACCTTACTGTGGCCGGCGAGCGCGCCGGCGATGGCATCGGCGATGCCTGCGACACCCCAGGCACGGACGGGGGCATGGATTGCGTGAGCGAAGGCTGTGCCGGAAGCACGCCCCGTCCAATACCTGCCAGAAGTGTGTCCGGCCAAGGCCCGGACGTACCCGACGGCGAGCAGATAATCTGCGCTAGGACTCTCGTGGTCACCATCGGCGGCGACCCGAGCGCCGCTGTGAGCGACTGTCTGGCAGGGTTACCGGGAGCCGGAACGCCTTTCAATCCCCAATCAACGGTGACATTCGCCTCAACCGCACCCGGCGCGAGCTCCGACATCACGCTCTCCTTTGGCCTGGAGGCTCCAGATCTCCTGTTCACTGACGTGGTCAGCTTTTCCCCGACCCAACTCGCTGTTGCGTCGGGCGCCGAGGTACCAGACGGCGCCGAGGTCGGCACTCTAAGCTCCCAGGCGACGCTAGGGCTTCTGAACAGTAGCTGCACCCTTCCGACGAATGTTGACTTCACCTTATTCGACGCGACGACCAATACCCGCAACGCGATCTCGGCAAGCTTCGATTTCCTGGCGGGGGATATAAACAGCGACGGCGTTGCGGACATTAGACCGCCGCCCGTCGTCACACAATATCCGTCGTTCCTCAACACGCTTTTCGGCGGAGTCACGCCGCGGGCGCGCTACGCCGCCGCCACCCGCATACCTTCGGCGAGCTTCTGGGTTATCCTCCAGATTGCCGTCTTCGATCCGGGGACGGTACTCCCGGGCATCGCCTTCGATCCAACCCTCGGCTATCCAAGCGTCACGGTCTTGCTGGACCCCACCTCTCCTCCTGGACCCTCCGCGATTACGGACTTCTGCTCGCCCCTGACTACTAGCGCTACTATATTCGGCCTCACCCGCGACAACGTCGACACCCCGTTGAATGAAGGCGGGATCACGCTCCGCACTAATCCCCCCGCGGCGGGCCCGGTCGACTTCACGGTCTTCGCAGCCAGCCGCCGCGATGCCGACGGCGACGGAATCGAGAACACTCTCGATCCGTGTCCGTTGCATGCGGACGCGATGTGGGATCCCCGCGCGATAGCCCCGCCCGGCGGGGGCGTCCCCGGCGACAGTGATTTCTTCGCAGGAAGGCCGGCCGCGGACGGCATTCCGGATACCTGCGACACAACGCCTAACGCGCCAACGTTCCCTCCCGGCGGCCAACCCACAGACCATGACGGCGACGGCTTCCCCAATCGCGGGGACAACTGTCCGCTGGTATATAACCCCGGTCAGGAAGACGATGACCCGGTTGCGGGCGTGCCGAGCCCCGATGGCATCGGCAACGCCTGCGATTCGCCTGGAACCGACGCGGGCGTCGATTTCGCCGGACGCCCGATCCCGCCTCGCAGCGTCGCCGGCCAGGGCCCGACGGTGCCGGACGGCCCTCGCCTGTTGTGCACAAGGACGCTCACAGTGCAGATCGGCGGTCCAAACGATGGGCAGGCAGGCGGATGTCAGCCGACATTGCCCGGTGGCGAGCCGCCACCCTGCGCCGAACCGCCAAACGACAATGCAGACGGTGCTACGGTGGTCCTGGGGCTGCCATTCTCGGACCGGACCGACACATCCTGCGCGACCACTGCTCCCGATGACCCGAACTGCTTCGGCCGGGGCCACACCGTTTGGTACTCGTTTACTCCCGATCAGGACACGCGCGTGGAAGGCAACACATTCGGGAGCAGTTACGACACGACACTGTCCGTGCGCACAGGCTCGCCCGGCGCCACAACGATCGCATGTGACGATCAGGCTGGAGGGACGAATCAGTCCCGCGTCCGGTTCGACGCCGTGGCCGGCGAGACATACTTCTTCATGGTTTCGTCCTTCTTCGGGGGACCCGGTGGCGACCTGGTATTCTCCGTCGTCGTAGCACCTCCGGCGTTGGAGGTGGAGTTGGCAATCACAGATCAGGGCACAGTCGTCGCGCGTGAGGGAAGGGCCAAGGTCAACGGCATCGTGATCTGCTCCAAGCCGGCATTCGTGTCGGTGTCTGGGCATCTGAGCCAGCGCGTGGGTCGGTCCACAATCAATGGCTCCTTCTTCACTTCCTTCTCTTGCGAGGCAGAGACTCCCTGGCAGGCGTCAGTGGCCGGCGAGAACGGTCGTTTCGTCGGCGGTGCCGCAAACTTATCGGTGCGTGCGTTCGGATTCAGTGAGGAGGAGCAGGAGTTCGACGTCGCGGATGCTTTCGCGGTTGTCCGGCTACGGGGCTCGCGACCGCCGCCGCAGGCACAGTGAACTGGTGGTGGAAATATGGAACCGTTGTCAACCACCTCGGCGCGTAACGAGAAAGCGTGGGGCGTGCCGTGGTATTGCCGCCCGCCTCAACCCTGAGCGAGCATAGACTCGGCGACCAGGACCAACTCCTGCTTCATTTCAGCCGTAGGGTTGGTGAGGCCGGATCCCTCGGGGATGTTCCACTCAGCGTTCAGGACCAGCAGCAAGTCGCCGACGACAAAGTGCAGCACGTAGTAGACCAGGCCTTCTTCCGGCAGTGAGCCCTCTTCAGCCAGGGCAGACTCGCCGCTTATTTCGAGCTCGGTGAACCCCTCACTGGGACAGAGAGGGCAGTTGGCGCCACTGGCCGGGTCCTCGGTTATCTCTACGATCGTGGGAGTAGCCGCTGTCGCCGGGGTGTCAGACAGCGGAAAGAAGGAGATGATTGCGGTCTGCTGCGTTTCGTTCCGAACGTGAACCGTTTCCGGAGCCGAGTCCATGCCCTCCGGGAGGTAGGTTGGCGCTATCGGGCGAAAGCCAACCTGTCCTTCCAGTTCATCGATGGCCTGTTGGACCTCAGGTGGATGCTGGACCGCCCCCGCACCACCTGTTGCGACGCTGCCCGAGTCCGAGCCGCCGCACCCTGCGAGCGTCAACAGGAGTAGAGGAAGCAAGAGCACAAGCGCGCCGGTTCGGTTCGGCCCGGGCCCAATTTCCATCGCCAGCCTATTGTGCGTTGCCCAAGGCTGAAAGGGCAATGATCCCTTCCATGCCGTCATTCGAGTAAGAACTTACGACCCGTGTGTAATGTTATCCCCGCCGAAAGTGTTATTCTTCTGATTGAAGCCTAAATGAGGGGGGCCTCATCCGAAACTTCTATCTCGTATCCAGCCACGGCGCTGTTCTCTTCCACGTCGCCGTCCATCCGGGCTGCACCATCAACGAAATCGCCGATTCGATGGCTCTCACCCAACGAACCGTGTGGGGCCTAATCGGCGACCTCCGCCGTGCTGGAATGCTTCACGTGCGGAAAGAGGGACGGCGCCACCGCTACACGGTCAACCTGGATGCGCCGTTTCTTCATCCCAGCGTCAATGGTTATACGCTTCGTGCGGTCCTGGGCCAGATCCGAGCTCCACTGCAGGACCGGGCCGCAGCGTCATAAACCGCCGGGTCGCCGGTACCGGGTGGTCTTGCTGCCCGCCGGTTCAGCTCAACCACGAAAAGCGATTAAACCAGCGACCCGCCTAGGGCTCGACTCGTCGCCGGTCAACCACCGCTAACTATTCGCAGCCGGGGGGTGAACCGTGGTTGCCGCCGCCGGTATCCGGATCGAATGCGGCGTTCCCGGTATTAATCGGGATAGGCCCGCGCTGGATCGGGCCACCGTTCTCGACGGCAGCGGGCGTATCAAGGATGGTCCTTCCGCCGGCGTTTTCCTCGTTGGCAGGCGTGCAATTAAGCGGCGTCACCGCATGCACGTGGGCGGAAGCCGACTGAACGCCGAAATACACCGGCGTCAAGAACGCCGCCACAAACGCCGCTAGCATGGTAGCTCGAAGAAGCAAAGTACCCATCGAACCCTCCTCTCACTTACGGGCCGCAGTCACATCTACTACGCTATGTCTACTACCGGCGAGATAAGTTGTCAACTCCTTCGGTCGATGTTTCTCCCGTGAGATTGCTTGCGCTCAACCACGCCTGACCTCGCTTGACAATAATGGAGGCTCATGTATTATTTGACGCATCTGCTCGGTGGGGCCGGAGGGGCGAGGCCGAGCATTCCGCCGTGAGACGAGGGGGGCTCTAAGTAGATTTGTCACTTACGGCCGCGCGATTGGTTGCCCCCGTATTTCTGGCGCAACCTTCGTTACCGGGTCAACGAGACGGGTGCCGCCCCGTGACGCCATGTAGCACCCTCAGTTGTGTCCAACTGACCCATGCGGACGGGGCCGAATGGCCCTAACCATCGTCCTCCAGCGTCCGTAAGATGACCCAACAGAAGCCGTTAGGGTCCTCGATTCCAGACGATTGAATGCTCGATTGAAGATTGAAGGGGGTAGTCATGAGTAGGCCCGCAGCGTTAGCAAACATCTCCGTTGGATTGATTTTGGCCCTGGCCGCTCTTGCTGTTGTGGCCGGATTCGTCCTCAGCGACTCCGAGCCGGCGGTGGCAGCGACGGCAATACTCAATCCATCGAAGGACAACACCCTCTATGAGTACATCTCCGCCGGCAACTGCACTGAGACACCGGTACCGTTGGGCGATTGCAGCAACGGGGCCGGTATTCACTTCTTCGCCGGCAAAACGGATAGGGGCTACATGCGGCGGGGCGTCCTCGCTTTCAACGTCGCCGGGAGCATTCCGGCCGGCTCGACCATCACGAGTGTCAGCCTCACCCTAACCGCGAGCAGGGTCGCCACGACTGCCTCCCGGACAGTCGAGCTCCATAAGCTGCTCGCGGACTGGGGCGAGGGGACTTCAGACGCGGGCCAGAACGAGGGTAAGGGAGCGCCGGCCACGACCGGCGATGCCACGTGGCGTCACCGCTTTTACAACACTATCCTCTGGACGGCGCAAGGCGGCGACTTCTCCGGCACGGTGAGCGCCAGCCAATCGGTCGGCGCCAACGGCGCCTACGCTTGGGGGTCAACGGCTCAGATGGTCGCCGACGTCCAATCATGGCTGAGCAACCCGTCTTCCAACTTCGGCTGGTTGGTCAAGGGCGACGAAACCACAAGCACGACGGCGAAGCGGTTCGACTCCAGAGAAAGCAACAGCCCGCCTGCGCTCACTATCAACTACACGCCGCCTTCGGGCACGCCCACGCCTACGCCGACGGCGACCGGAGGGACGCCTACGCCAACAGCGACCGCGACGCCGACGGCCACTCCCACGCAGACGCCGACCGCAACGCCCACGGCAACGGCGAACCCCTTTGTCAATCCTCTCTACGCCCCGCCGGTCCTCGCGAGCCCCAACATCAACATCAGCATTCAGTACGCGTGCATCCAGATCCTGCCTGGACCTTGCACGAACATGTGGACCTACGGCGGCACCTTCCCGGGCTCGACGATTCGCCGCCCGACCGGGCAGACGACGAACGTGACGTTTACGAACAACCTGGACGCTGCGTCGGGCGACATGACCGTCCACAACCACGGGAACCATTCGTCACCGCAAAACGACGGACGGCCGGACGAGTTCCTGATCCCGAGCGGCGGTTTCCGCACATACACCTACGATCACAAGGACGACGGCGCCAACGAGCGCGGCGCCCCGCAGTTCTACCACGACCACCGCGACGGCGTCACGGCGCGCAACGTCTGGAACGGCCTGGCAGGCTTCTACATCATCGACGACCCGGCTGACCCGCAGACGCTTCCCGGGTCGCTGACCCTGGGGCCGGATTACGACATACCGCTCGGCATCACGGACCGCCAGTTCGACGGCACGAACCAGATCCCTTACGTGTTCAATAATGACGGCGTCCTTGGCGATCACATCCTCGTCAACGGCGTCTACCAGCCCTTCCTCGAGGTCGGCGATCGCAAGTACCGCTTCCGGATGCTCGAGGCCTCGGGCGCGCGCGTCTACAATCTAGTGCTGAGCAACGGCCAGCCGTTCACTCAGATCGGCACAGGCGCCGGTCTCCTGCCCGCGCCGGTGCCCCGGACGTCAATGCGTTTCGCCCCGGGCGAACGCCTTGACGTGGTAATCGACTTCGCAGGTCATCTGGGAGAGACTTTTTATCTGAGAGACACGGAGAACAACCCCCCTATCGACATTCTGCAGTTCCGCGTCACCCAGGACCTAACCGACAACAGCAGCATCCCCGCCACGCTGCGTCCTCTCCCCGAAATCGGCGAGCCGACGGTCACCCGCAATTGGGTCTTCGGCAAGACTGCCGGCCACTGGACGATCAACGGTCTCCCATTCGACCCCAACCGCGTGGACGCTCAGCCCGTCCTCGGAACCACGGAGAAGTGGGTGATCCAAAACGCCGGCGGGAGGATACACACGTTCCATCTGCACGACGCCGAACAGCAGTGTCTCAGTCGCTACTTTGGCACGCCACCGCCAACACTGCCGCCATGTCCCGCAAATGACGTCTTCAACGACACCTGGTTTCTGGATGCCAACGAAACGATCGTGCTGAAGGTGAAGTTCACCGACTTCATCGGCCGTTACGTCTTCCACTGCCACGTGCTGGAGCACGAGCAGGACGGCATGATGGCCCAGTTCGAGGTGCTCTTTCCGCCGGACTCCGACGGCGACGGCTGGAGCAACCAGGCAGAGCAGAAGATCGGCACCAACCCGAACGCGGGCTGCGGGACAGATGCCTGGCCGGCTGATATCGATAACAGCGGCTACACTGACACCGGTGACATCGCCTACCTGACCAGTCGCTTCGGCGACGCGGTCACGCCTGCAACCGCACGTTATGATCTCGCGCCCGATTACTGGGATATTCCCGCTGCGCCAGATGGCTTCATCGACACCGCTGACATAGCCAAGCTGACGTCGATCTTCGGAAATGGCTGCTCACCCTAGAGTCAGGGTGATCTTTCATCAAATGAGGACAGCCTCGTTGGCCTGGGGCTCGGACAAGGTGGAACCGGCCCCAGGCTTGGCGTCACTCTGACGGGGTCGGCGCCGGCCAGACCCTCGGCACCGGGGAATCAAAACGAGTCTTGAGCCAGTCCAGGATGTCTTTGATTGGGTCGTCTATTGTCATCAACGCCACGCCCTCGAGCTCTGAATGATCAATGTAGCGGCGACCATCGGGGTTCTGCACTTTGACGCCGAGCGATACGGCGTCTTCCCACTGCCTTTCGCCGCCCGCCATGATGAAGACATCGTGAGCGGCAAAGTCTGAGATGCTGGTTAGCAGGGGGTCGTCGGGTTTGTACGGCTTAGGCGTTATTGCCACCGCGACGTCCACCTCCGGAAACACTCCGGTTGAGACGTACGCCAGGTCGCCACCTAAGCCGGCACCGATGATCCCAATGTAGGCTCGGTCGACATCGCTGCGACTCTTGAGCCAGGTCAGGGCCGCAGAGACGTCCCGCAGGGCGTCGAGCGGATTGGAGAGCTCACCGCCGCTGTCGCCGTGACCGCGCAGGTCAGGGGCCAGCACCGCGTAACCCTTGTCCCTCAGTATCGGAATCAGCTCGTTCCACTGAGCGCGGCTGCCATCCAGTTCGTGAAGGAGGATCACAACGCGAGGTTTCGCCTCTCCGTCAGGCAGAAACCAGCCAGCCGAAATCGTGACGCCGTCCTCCGTCTGATAGGTGACGGATTCTGAGCTCACCTCGTCGATAGACGGCCGGTCGAGCCCTCCGCCGCAGAACGGAAAAAGCGCGGCCAGCGACAGCGCGGTCGCGAACGTGAGGACGGAGTTCATGCGTTGATACTACAATGCTGGCTAAAGCGGGCGGAAGCCTTGGGGATTGACGGTAATCGGCAATCCATTTCCATTTTGGCCGAAGTTGTTACAGCAAAGGCCTTGACAATAATTGCCACTCGTGTTTTATTTAACGCAACTGTCGGTGGGAACCCGGAGGGGTAGGCCGGAACCTGCCGTGATAGAAGGGGGTGCTTTCAAGTCAATTCGCAATTTCACCGCCCGACGCTTTGCCCCGCTATTTTAGCCAAGAAGGAGGCTTTTCTATGAGGAGGGTATGGACCACCCGCGGCGTTATGCTGACTTTGGTCTTGCTGCTCGCCGCTTCATTCGTTTTCATGGGGCGCGGCGCCAACGAAGCTGAGGCGTCCGCATTTAACCCCGCACTTAACGCAGCGCTCAGCACCAACGCAGCCGGCGCGGCCGCGGACATCAACGAGGCCGCGAGCTGGGGAACCGGTCCCTTCACGCCGACCAGGGCGTTCCCGGCCAGCTCTATCTACTTCACGCCCCCGGGATGGGGCATCCCCGACTGTTCACCCACAGGCAGCTGTCCTTACGGCAATAAGCACCAGACAGGTACTTTCGGCAGCACAACCACCTTTGGTGTTCTGGGCAGCCAGTGCGCCCTGGACGTCCCTGTGACCTTCACAGGAGTCAGTGGCCATCCGGACGGGATGCGCAACGCATCGACGGATCCCGGCGATTCGATAGCGCCCGGGGCCAGCTTCGCCGATCTGAACGCCGATGTGAACCCGGCGAATGGCATCCTTGACGGCGCCGAGCACTGGAACGATCTTCTTAACGGCCTGATCGGCGCGGGACTCATTCCGTCCACACCGCCGCGCGAGCGTCAGATCCTCAGCACAAACGCGCTGGGGACGGAAGTTTGGGTAGACGTTCTGACCTATAACGCCGGAGACTTCCCTGGGGCGCCGGCGACAGCAGGTCTCCCAACCCTCTTCGTTCTGGAGAACGCTAACCCGCTCAACCCGTCGACTCCGGGTATCATCACCGACAACTGCGGCCAGTCCAATGGCTTCACGCAGGCGAGCAACGCGAGCAATAGGGAATACCTATGCTCGGACAACGTAGACGACGACGGCGACGGCTTCGTCAACGACGGCTGTGAGACGGAGGGCGTGGGAGCCTCCGCAGGACCTGAGCTCCCGGCCGACTGCCTCAACTCCACGGACGACGACGGTGACGGCTTCGTCAACGACGGCTGCGCCGCCCAGGGCCCGTCAGGTGCCGTGCACCGCTCCAACCCCGGACCGGGGACGAAGTTATTCTCCCTCAACTCCGAAAGCGCGCGGGATGCCGACCAAGGACCGTCAGCGCCGGCAGAGCCGTCCCTATCGCACCCGCTTGCTGGCGTCGGGTTCAACAATACCACGGACACCTGCCCCTTCACTCCCAACCTCGGAAGCCCGCTGATCCCCGCTGGGGCACCCCTCAACGGCGACCCCGGCGAGGCCCCCGGCGACGGCATCGACGCACGCTGCGACCCGACCCCAACGACGTTCAGCGGCAGTGACGCCGACGGCGACATCTACTTGAACCGCGGGGACAACTGCCCGCTGGTTGCAAACGGGCCCGCGCAGAACAACCAGCAGGACGTCGGGGAGTTCGCGAGCGGACCGCCGGTGGACGGCGGACCAGCATCTGACAGCATCGGTGACAGCTGCGATCTCAACCCGACGGTCGCGGACGGCCACTACCACAACGTGACTAACCTCAGGCCTGTGTGTGTCACCGGTGGCCCCTTCTCCGACGGCGACGGTGACGGCTGGTGTGACATTGAAGAGGCTGCGTTGGGCGCGAACCCCGGTAGCGCTGCCAGCACCCCTGAGACGCTGGCTGTGCCGGGCACATGCTCCGATGCCGCAGACAACGACGGTGACGCCGCCACCGACCTGGCGGACACCGGTTGCCAGCTGCCGCAGCACGATATCTCGATCAAGAAGCTCAACGGCGCCGCGCTGACCTGCAACCCGTCCAACTCAAACGGCTACAACCTCATTCTCAACAACAGCCAGGCCACCGATGAGAACGGCGAGATCTCGATCTACCTCGACTCCCAGCCGCCGTATGTGCCGGCACCCGGGCCTTCGCCGGCGCCCGGCAAGTCAGCCGGATCGGTGACGAACGTTAGCGGCGCCACAGTAACCGCTTCAGGACCGATCAACATCGACGGCGACGCCGACGTCGAGTGGCTCACGAAGGCGACCGTTGTGGTGAAGGGCGGCGGGTCCTCGACGACAGTTCACGTTGGTGTAACCTACCCGGCATGCGGCGGCGGACCCAACGCGACGGCCGTTGACTACACCGTAAGCGCCGACCTCTGCCACGCGAACGACGTGGCTCCTCTCGGGGTGAGCCCGCTGTTCGGCGACTGCGCAGGCGGAGCCGCAGATGGCGGTCAGGATGCGAACAACGGAAACGACGGCGTAGTCACGCGGAGCGTGGACGATATCACCAAGTAGACTTGCTCGGACTCTTGAGTCTGAGTATCGGTAAGAACTAGTCTGGGGGCGGGGGAGATTAGAACCTCCTCCGCCCTCAGGTTTCCCAGCTATGAAGTGGTTTATCCTCAGCCTGGTCACGCTAACCCTTGCCCTGCTGCCCTTGACAGCCGGCGCTGATGCCGCCCAGCAGTTCCAACCTTCGTACAACATCACATCGCTCACCCCCTCCACTCCCGGAGCGAATGGAACCGTGGCGCAGCAGATCGGGTTGGCCCAGACCGACCATGTCATCGGTTCCGTTAAACTGACCCTGTCCCCCGGCTGGGGCATCAACGAGGTCCAGAGTGGCAACGATGAACCGATAGTGGGTACGGGCACGCTCCTCGTAGACGTCGGCCCGCCGGCCTACCAGGCCTGTGACGGCACCATGGAGTCGTACCCGCTCACGATTGTCGATCAGGGGCCAGACCCCGGAATACCGGACGCTGAAACCATTTGGGTTGCGCAGGGCTTCTTCCAGCAGTTCCAGATGCCGGTCAAGAACGCGGGTGGCTCACAGACGGTGGAATTCCTCATGTTCAACGTGGGTAGCCCTCAAGTCTGCGCAATGACCACGCTGAACCTCACATTCCAGGGTATCAGCAGCGAAAACCCGTCGACGCCAGAAACCGGCGAAGGGGGCCGTCTCGTCCTCGTGAACCCAGGCAGCTCCGGCGTCTACGAGTGGTCTGCGGAATTCAAGAGCTTCCCGCTCAACGATCCGAACCTCCACACGGTTAACCGCTGTGACAAGATCGGAGTGGGCACGACGGCGACGGATTCGGACGCCGACGGCGTCGCGGACGGGTGCGACAACTGCCAGACAACACCGAACAGCAATCAGCGTAACTTCGACGGCGATGCCACCGGCGACGCCTGTGATACCGACGTCGACGGCGACGGCGTCGCCAACGGCAGCGACCAGTGCGCCTTCACTCCCCTGTTACAGCCAGTCGATATCAACGGCTGCTCACAGGAACAGATTGACCAGGACCTGGACGGCGTCTGCGACCCTGGCAAGTCGTCGCCGACACTCTGCACGGGTTCCGACAACTGCCCGGACACGGCCAACTCGAACCAGGCGAACGTTGTCCATCCGGCGACGCCCGCTGGGGACGCCTGCGAGGACTTCGACAGCGATATTTGGGTCGATAATCTAGACAACTGTCCGGACAACTACAACCCGTTCCAGGAGGACGGAGATCTGGACGGCCGCGGCAACATCTGCGACCCCTGCCCGACAAACCCCGACTGCGATGCCGACGGCGTATCTGACGGTCCCGCGGACCCTGATGGCGGCGGAAGCATTGTGGCGGGGCCCGACAACTGCATCCTCACTCCCAACACCAACCAGCTCAATCAGGACAGCGACAGCCTTGGCAACGCCTGCGATAACTGCCCGACCGTTACCAACCAAGAACAGGCAAACATCGATGGAGATTCGTTCGGCGATGCCTGCGACGCCGGCGACTTCGACCTGGACGGTTTCTCCGACCGGGTGGAATACGCCGCCACCACAGATCGCGGCGCCAAATGCCCATCGAGCCCGAGCCACAATGCCTGGCCGGCCGACATCAACAACAACAGCTTCTCTGACACCGGCGACATCGCATTCCTGTCGGCATCCTTCGGCGGGGCCGTACCCCCTGTGCCGGCGCGCTACAATATCGCACCCGATCCGCCCGTGCTGCCCGCCTTCGTCGACACCGCAGACATCGCCCGCATCACAGCGGTCTTCGGCGCGCACTGTTAGCGCGTAGGCCGGTGGTCAAACAAAGTGAGCGCTCGCTATTGCACACGTTTTTTCGTTTCGAGTCCGAATTGCCGTCATATAGGGCTTGACAAACCTTAATCCCTACATCTATAAATATTCGCGTCTGCGACAGGCACCTAATTGCTTGCGTCTCCGCTCGTCGGCGGGAGCGGGTCAAAACTCGGTGAGCCCAAAGGGAGGTTATTGGATGAACAGGAAGCTTCTTGCGCTCTTTGGTATTGCTGCATTAGTCGTCCTTGCGGCTGCATGGGCATCGCCGTGGTCATCGCGAGACGCCCAGGCTAGTGACTGGAACCCGTTCTTCGGTCCGGTCGATTTCTATCGGCTGGATCCCTCCACACCCGGCGCCTTCGGCGATACGCACGCCCAGTTTAACGACTTCGCGCCCTCGGCCAACTTCACCGCCCTCTTCGGCGGCGCCATTACCTTTGGCGATGGAGACGTCTTCACTGCCAGCGCCGCGGACATCCCCGGCACGGGCGCCTACATGGGCCAGCTCGACTCAGTAGCCACGCTTGGGCTGATCAACTCCGGCTGCAACAACGACATCGCGGTCACCTTCAACTTCGTGGACGCCAACGTCGCGCTGACCCCGCCTGGCTCCGCCCTGGCGATGACGCCGAACGTCACGCTGACCGCAGGCATCAACGACACTGTCACGACATTCACCTACACCAGCACCGGTGACCCCATTGGGCCGCCGACCCTGAATCCGGGCGCGTTCAAAGCGGAGATCGAGATCGGGACGGAACAGATGCAGGTCACCGCCATAAATACCGGCACGAACACCTACACCACGGTAATTCGCGGCTGGAACGGTACAACACCCGCGGCCCACGTTGCCGGCGACCAGATCCGCAAGGTGAACGTGATCTTCCCCTCCGGTCCCAGCAGCAACCTGCTCGCGAACCTCGCTGAGGACGACGGCGACCTGGACAACAACGGCACGGTGGAGTTCCCATCGTTTGCGAACTCCGTAGCCGACGGTGCCGACGCCATACCCAGCTTCGTTCGCGACCAGGCCGACCCGAACGGCACCGCGGACGACGGAGGATACTCGACGCCACATGCGCGCTACGCAGGAGTTGCCTTCGTCGCAAACACCCTCATCGTCACCCTTCAGTTCGTGCTCTTTGCGCCTGGACAGCTAACGGCTTTCCCCAACCTCCAGTGGGCGACGACCGCGTACGGCTATTCCTCGGTCACCATCCTCCAGGACCCGGTAGCGCCGCCTTCCACGAGCAACATTACCGACTTCTGTAACTTCAGTTCGCAGACTGACTTCTTCGGCTTACCACATGACAACCTCTGCACTGATACGATCGCTCCACCGGGGGCATGCCAGACGATAGGCGCCGGCTTCACTGTGCGGCTCGCCGTGGACAACGGCTGCCCGCAGTTCGCTCCGGGCACTAACCCCAATGAGTGCGGTCTGGCGGGACAGGCCAACGGAATCTGCGCAGCCAGGACGTGTCCACGCTCCACCAACCCGGGAGCGGAGACCGGGTGCTTACAAGCCCTCCCCGGGCAATGCGTCGGAGGTCCACAGTGCGGTAACGCTACCGACGACGAGGATACCGATACGGGCACTACGGGCATCCAGCACGACGGCGTGGTTAATGACGGCTGCCCTCAGGCTGGAGCCGCGGCTGAAGCAGGGGGCGCGTGCGCCGATGCAGTTGACAGCGACGGTGACGGATTCGTCAACGACGGCTGTCCAACTGTCGGTGGGGTGCAGAGAGTTCGATACTACCAGTACTCAGTGAGCCAGCGTGACTACGACAACGATGGCCACGAGAACGCATTGGACACCTGCCCTTACAATCCGGACGCTAGCTGGAACCCGCGCGAAGCCAACGGGCCTCCGCCTAACCCGACCGACGGCGATGCCGACGGCATCAATGGGCCGGGCGCAGGCCTGTGTGACCCCACTAACAACCCAGGTGATAACGACGAAGACAACGATGCCTGGGTCAACCGGCTTGACGGCTGCCCAACGCTTGCCGACGCGGATGTCGGCGGCGGCGGTGGCACAGTGCCCAACACCTTCCAGTTCGACCAGGACTGGCGGTTGGGGGCGCCTTTCCCGGCGGGGCAGACTGACAACGATGTTCCCGACGGCGGCCCGCGTTCCGACAGCATCGGCCCCGCTTGTGACGTCGCCGCCAACAACTGCGCCGGCTGCCCGGGCAACCTGGACCCGAATGGCCCCAACGGTCACTACCATGCTACGGCCGCCCAGTCGACCATCTGCATCGGCGCCACCACCACGGCGTGCTCGGACACGGCTGACGACGACAGCGACGGCGTGGTCAACGCGAGGGATACCTGTCTGGCCGCCCCCAACCCACCGTTCTTGTACCCGGACGGCCCCGCTGCTAACGACCCCGGCCGCGGTAACCTTTCGGCGGCTACCGTTGTGGGTGCCAACTTCATCAGGGTGGGCGCTACCGAGGCGGACACCCTGGGCTTCACGACCGGCAACGGGATCATAATCGGGCTCAACCTTTTGCCGCCGCCTGCGGGGACGCGCGAGACGTTGAGGTACATCACCAGCCTCAACATCGACCCTGTCACCTTCCTACCCGACCCGGGCAGGATCAACTTCGACAACCTCGCCGGGCCTCCTATCTATAACCAGGACGCCACCTTCGCGCACGGGATCGGCGAGGTCGTGGCCCAGATCGAATTCGCCCAGTATCTGCTTGACACGAACAATAGCGGTTTCACGGACTCAGGAGACAAAGCGGATCTGACAAGCGTCTTCGGCTCCGAGGGCGGCAACCCGGATAAAGACGGCGTAAGCGACCCAGGCCCGATTTTCGGAGTGCCCGGTTATCAGGCTCGCCTCGACAACTCCGGCGCCCTTGCCGGCCAACCGGATAGGTTCGTGGACACCTCGGACATCGCTCCATTCACCTCCAATTTCGGATTGGCCTGCGGGCCTCCATTCCTGCCTTAAGCTAAACCGGCACTGGCACGAGGCGCCGGCTGACGATACATCAGCCGGCGCCTCGCTTTCACGACACGAGAATGTTCGTAGCCGACCCGCCGCAGCGCTACCAGAATATCGAACAATTTGACATCGATTTGATGATTACGTAAACTTCCCGTCATCGCCCTGCGGAGGAGTCAGCCCAATAAAGGAGGGATGCCAGATGAGCTCGAGGAGACTCGTCCTTGCCACCGCCCCCGGCCTAGTCTTCGCGGCCGCCGTCGCTGCCGCTCTGCTGTTTTCCGGAGCGTTTACGTCCCGCGCCACCCAGCTGCCCTCGATCAGCCTGGACATGGTCACCACCGGCAACAGTTACTCCGACCCTGGCGCCGGCGGCGACAACAGCATGACGGTGGGGACAATCGATAGCTGCCTCACTACGGCCGCGCCCGGCAACAACCTCCAGCACAACCACCTCAGCCACCTCATCATCCAGAACGTGGAGGATATGATCGCCTGGCAGGCTCGCTTCAACTACCTGGGCGACCGGATGCGCGTTTCCGCCTTTAACGGCGCGCCCTTTACCGATACCCTCACCACGGCTCAGGTCGGCTTCCTCACCTTGCCCCTCGATCCAGCGACGAATGACCACCGCGGGATAAGCCCCTCACAGGCAATCCCACCGGCAGCGCCGGGACCACAGACCGCCCTCATCGGCGTCAACCGCTTCGGCGCCGATACCGCCCAGATCTCGCCGGACACGCCCTACATCAACGACGAACCGACTCAGACTTATAACACTACCGGCGGCGGAATCCTCGCCACCGTCACTCTACAGGTGTTGGCCGGCAACGCCGGCCAGGCCTCCCTCTTCATGAACGTGGACGACGGCAGCCCCAACCCGCCCGAGACCAACGTCACCGTCTTCACAGGCACCGGCGCCCAGACACTCCCGATACCCGTGGACCGCCTGGGCGACGGCTACCACGGCGAGGGCGCGACCTGCGTTCCGCTGGACTGCGTGACCCCGGAGTGTCCCAGCGCGGGTACCCCCACGTCAACCGCCGTCCCCACGGCGACGCCCACGCCGACAGTGACTTCCACGCCGACAGCCACGCCTACGCCCACGGCGACGCCCACGCCCACGACGACTCGGACGCCTACTCCTACACCGACGCAGACCGGAGTGGTTACGCCTACAGCTACGCCTACGCTGACAGCAGTGGCTACGCCCACACCCACGCCTACGCTGACAGCAGTGGCTACGCCCACTCCTACACCTACGCTGACAGGAGTAGCTACCCCTACGCCCACGCCTACGCTGACGGGAGTGGCTACTCCCACACCCACGCCTACGCTGACGGGAGCGGCTACGCCCACACCTACACCTACGCTGACGGCAGTCGCTACGCCCACGCCCACGCCTACGCAGACAGCTGTCGTCACACACACGCCTACACCGACGCCTACCGAGACAGGAGTGATCACGCCCACGCCTACGCCGACGCCAACGGCCACACCCACGTCGACTCCAACCCCGACGTCCACGGCAACCGCTCCTCCGGGCGGCGAGACCTGCGTCGGCCTGGCGGCAACCAAGGTGGGCACCGACGAATCTGAAGTCATCTTCGGGACCCAGGGCCCCGACGTTATCGTTGCCAAGGGCGGCAACGATATCATCCTCGCCCTCGACGGAGACGATGTCATCTGCGCCGGCGATGGCCGGGACCTGGTTGTCGCGGGCAATGGCGACGATCGTGTCTTTGGTGAAGAGGGGACCGACCTCTTGCTCGGCAACAGTGGCGCGGACGAGCTCGACGGCGGCCCCGGAGACGACCTGCTCGTCGGCGGCAACAGCGATGACAGCCTGACCGGAGGCGCTGACGTCGACATGTGCGTCGGCGCCGGCGGCGTCGATAGCTTCTCCGGGTGCGAGTTCACCCCCGGCGAGTAGTAGAAGCGCGAGCCCAGGAGGGAAGGCGGGCCGAGTAGGCCCGCCTTCCCTTTTCACCTTAGGCAGCGCAAGGCGTCAAGCCAGGCGGACACGGAGACGACGACGATCCCTGAAGAAATTGTGTCGGAAGTATATGGTTTTGTAACCCCAGAATGGGTTGACACACCCAGATGGCTTACATAAACTGGCGGGGATTACCGCCTCGTAACCAGCCAGCGGCCGGCTTCAACACCTTCCGCTAGCGAGGCTGGATACAGTAATCAGGGGTACAGCCCAAATGGGAGGGTTGAGATGAAAAAGCGGACTATCGTCTCTGCGGTTACGATATTTCTCGCTGTAGGCGTCGCGACAGGCGCCTTATTCTTCTCCGGAGCGCTCAACTCCAGCGCCGTCCAGAACCCCTCGATGGCCATAGACATGCAACTCGCCGGCAACAGCTACGCCGACCCAGGCCTCGGCGGCGACAACAGCATGACGGTAGGCACCATCAACAACTGCGCACAACCACCTCACCCACCTCATCATCCAGAACGTGGAGAATATGGTCGCCTGGCAGGCGCGCTTCAACTACCTCGGCGACAAGATGCGCGTCTCCGCCTTCAACCCCACGCCCTTTACCGATACCCTCACCACCGCTCAGGTCGGCTTCCTCAACCTGCCCATCGACCCGGCCCTCGGCGACCACCGCGGGGTAAGCCCCTCGCAGGCGATCCCAGCGCCGGCGCCGGGACCCCAGACGGCCCTGATAGGCCTCAACCGCTTCGGCGCTGACGACTTCGCCATTTCGCCGGACGACCCATACATCAATGACGAACCGGCTCAGACCTACAACACGACCGGCGGCGGAATCCTGGCCAGTGTCACCCTGCAGGTGCTCGCGAACCAAGGTCCCAACGCCTCCCTCTTCGTGAACCTGGACGACGGCAACCCCAACCCGCCCGAGACCAACGTCACGATCTTCACCGCCACCGGCACCCAGTCGCTCCCTATCCCCGTCACCCAGCTCGGCGACGCCTACCACGGCGAGGGCGCGACCTGCGTTCCGCTGGA
>WNGA01009402.1_pt1 | contig 32330 bp, 29 predicted proteins | sample 5400061 | NCBI WGS metagenome assembly WNGA01 (sample SAMN13153366, study PRJNA577476) | soil metagenome | isolation source: 100 cm soil or saprolite under grassland replicate 2 | place: USA:California | collected 2016-06-15 | reverse complement strand
CCGGTAGTAGTCGGGATCGCACGTGTTGAACTGCCTGGACCAGTCGAACGACATCCCCAGCCGCTTGAACGACGCGCGCTGCTGGTCGATGTTGCGGTGGGTCCATTCCTTGGGAGGGATCCCCCGCTTGATCGCCGCGTTCTCGGCCGGCAGCCCGAACGCGTCCCACCCGATGGGATGCAGCACGTTGTGGCCCCGCAGCCACGCGAACCGCGCGATGACGTCGCCGCCCGAGAAGGCCTCCACGTGTCCCATGTGCAGGTCCCCCGAGGGGTACGGGAACATGTCGAGCGCGTAGAACCGCGGGCGCCCGTCGTCCTCGTCCACGGCTCGGTACAGGCCCTCCGCCTCCCATAGGGCCTGCCACTTCGGTTCGATCTCGCTCGGCTCGTATGGACCCATGGACCTCGTCGTCTCGGTGTCGGTCGGGCGCGGGTACGTCACAGTCCGGCGGAAGGCGGAGCTGTGCCCCGGCCGGGACTCGGCCCGTATCCTACCGCGGCGCCCCGCTCACCCCCGTTCCGCCGGGCGGGTTCCCGGCCGCCGCGCCGGTGTGCTTGAATGCCGCCATGAAACGGTGCCCTTACTGCGCGGAAGAGATCCAGGACGCCGCGATCAAGTGTCGCTATTGCCTCAGCGACCTGACGCTGCCGCCCGAGAAGGTCGTGGCCCACCCACCGGAGTCGCTGCTGGAGCACGAGGACGCGGCGGCCCCCGTCGAGGACGAGAGGGTCGAAGCGGGATTCCCGGAGCCCGGGCCGGAGGAAGGCGAGCCGGTCGCGGCCCACGGTGGAACGGCGGTCGTGGCGATGCCGACGTTCGGCTCGTCGGAGGCCGGCCCCGCCGTCCCCGTCGCCGGGGGGGTGACGCCGGCCGCGGGAATCGGCGCCCCGGCGCCGTCCGGGCCGCTCGCTCCCGAGCCCGTCGCACCGCCCCCCGAGCCCGTGGCCCCGGCCGCGGCGCCCCCGGGTCCGGCCGCGACCCAGGTCGCCGCCGCCCCGCCCCCCGTCCAGGCCGGGCCTCCTGCCCCGGCGCCGCAGCCCGAGCCTCCGCAGCCCCAGCCGGCCCCCCAGGTCCAGCCCGCCGTGCCCCAGATCGTCTCACCCGCCCGGACGCCGTCCCCGTCCGCGGCCCTCACGTTCTCCCACGAGGGCCCCCGGTACATCCTCGGCTACAGCGCCGAGTACTTCGGGCTGTGGGACAAGGCCGCGCCGGGCCCGCCCGTGCAGCGCTTCCCCCGCACCGAGCAGGGCTGGCAGATGGCGTGGGAGGCCTTCATGCGCGCCGAGATGGGGGCGTCCGGCCCCTAGCTCGGGGTCACACTCCCGGCTGACTCCGGCCCCGGATACGCTACGGCCCGCATGGCCGACGGGGACGAGTACAGCAAGGAAGACGGCGACGTCGAGCCCAACGGGCTCATGGGCGTGCACCCGACGATCATCGGGAGGCCGGGGGCGGACCTCTCCGAGAACCCCACCGTCAAGATCCGCGAACGCCGCTGGCTGAACCGCTTCAGGAAGTTCGCGCGGACGGTGACCAGGCCGCAGCGCGTCGAGCTGGGCAGCCGCAGGCCGATGAAGCAGGACGGCATGTGTTGGGAAGAGACGCTCTGCGTCGACGACGTCGTCACGTTCGACGAGGAGCAGACGGAGGAGAAGTACGAAGACTGGGAGTTCGAGGTCGCCTTCGACGACTACCTCCGGTGGGTGAACATGCAGCCGGGCATCCAGGTCACGGTCCCCCCCGGAGCCACCATCCCCGACGACGGCGTCCTGCCGTTCGGACGGATCGGCGTCAAGGACATCGAGGGGCGGAGCTTCATCAAGCCCGACACGGAACGCCAGGTGGGCTCGGACTGGGCGGTCATCGACGGGAAGCCCGTCACCACGCCCCGAATCGTCGAACGGGGAAATCCGTTCTGGCTCCCCTCGGAGAAGCGACCGTGCCCCGACGAGCCGGCGAAGGTTGACGGGCCGCCGACCGAGACCGCCCAGTTCAGGGCCATCGACATCGAGACCGGCCAGCCCATCAGGGGGTCGATGGACTTCAAGGGGCTCAACTACGCCCCGAAGGCGATCAGTGACGAGACCTGGGGTTACGGCCTCCTTGGCCACCAGGGTGGCCAGTACACGATCGTCTACCAGCCGCCGGCGGGCTACGAGGTGGTCGGCAACTCGGAGAAGCAGACCCCCGCGGACACGCTCCAGCTGACGTTCGACACCCACATCGAGGACATCCGCCAGTTCGTCTTCTTCGCCCGCAAGGTGAAGGCATCGGCGCCGGGCGGGGGTGCGTCGCAGCCGCCGGTCGCCCCCGCCCCACCGGAATCGGCCAAGCCGAAGGAAGAGCCCAAGGAAGACAAGATGCAGCCCGCGACGGGCCCAGACGACGGCCTGCCGCCGCCGCCCCCGCCGAAGTCGCTCCGGCATCGCCGGCGGATCCCCATGCTCCCGCTCTTCGGCGGCTTCCTGCTCCTGCTGCTCATCGTGGTGATCCTGCTGGTCGCGCTCCACCCGTTCGGCGCGTCGACGCCGAGCAGCCCGGCGGCGAACGACCACACATCGACCCCGGCGTCTCCGTCGCCGACGGGGACGGTGACCCCACCCATCGAGACTCCCTCGTCGCAGCAGGTGTTCGCCCCGAACACGGTGTTCGACGGGTGCCTGGTCATCGACCCCCAGGGAAGCACCACCGTGATCGGGGTCGCGTTCACGGTCTCGAACCCGCAGCCCGGCGACTACGGCGCGGCCTTCTCGCAGAGCCCCACCGGTCTGCTCTCCGGCACGGGGACCGCCAGCGACGGGAAGAACCCGATCGTCGTCCCCATGCGGGCGACGGCGTTCGGCACGTACGGCGGGTTGTCCATCGAGACACCCGACGGCAGGCCGGTGAAGCTCGGGCCGCTCGCGGCGGCGCTCCCCCTGGAGCTGAACGCGGAGACCGACAGGCCGACCGGGTGCACGCCATCGGCACTGGACACGCCGACCCCGAGGAACCTGGCGGCGCGCGACTACCTCCGGGCGATCGCTCCCGTGAACGCCGCCGCCGCGACGTTCGCCGCCAGGTCTCAGACCTGGACCGGCGCCACATCGAACGCGGAAGCGCAGCGCGACGCGCATCCGCTGCTGATGGCCTTCCAGTCCGTGCACCGGCAGCTCCCGGACATCGCCACCATCTACCCGGCGGCCGGCGACGACCTCGATGCAGCCGACGCCGCCGTGCAGCGTCTCATCCATGACCTCTCCGACCTCGCGAAGCTCGACGCCACCGGAGTCTCCGCGTGGCGGCAGGGCTACGAGGCGGACCTGGCGAAGTTGTCCGAGGCCTCGAGCCGAGTCCGTCAGGACCTGGGGCTCCCACCGCTCACGGGCTGACGGCCAGCAACGGCCAGGCGAAGGCAAGCCGCCGGCTCAGCCCCTGGCCACCGAACGCGTCGGGTCCCGGCCCCACTCCTCCCACGAGGCGTCGTAGACGGCGACGTCCCGGAAGCCCGCCACCGTGAGGGCGAACGCCACCGCGGACGCCGAGAGGCCCACGCCGCAGTAGGTGATGGCCCGGGCCTCCGGACGCGCCCCCGCCCGCCGGAACACCTCGCGGAGCTCCTCGGGACTCTTCAGCGTGTGGTCGTCCCGGTACAGCTCGCTCCACGGCACGTTGGCCGCCCAGGGCACCCGCCCGGCCCGGAGGTCGCCCCGGGGCGTGCGGGCGACGCCGTCGGGACCGGCGGGAACCGGCCCCGTCTCGAACCACACGGCCTCACCGAGGTACTGGGGCAGGGCCCGTGAGTCCAGGACCTGGACGTCCTCCTGCGCGGCGGCGCGGTCCACGTCCTCGATGCCGGCGACCCACCGGGGGTCCCATCCCGGCGTCCATCGGGCCGGCGTGGGGCGGGAGGCCTCCGTGGACAGCGGCCTGCCCTCCGCCACCCACTTCGGGAGCCCGCCGTCCAGCACCCGGACGTTGTCGTGGCCGTACACGCGGCTGGCCCACCACAGTCGGAAGGGCCCCGAGCCGTGTGCGTCCGCGTACGCCACGACGAGGGAGTCGTCGCCGATCCCCGACCGCTCCATGGCGGCGCCGAAGCGCTCCGGCGGCGCCAGCATGAACGCGACCGGGGCGTCGGGGTCCACCAGGTCGGTGGCCCAGTCCAGGAACACGGCGCCGGGGACGTGGCCGCGGTCGTACCGGGCCCGGCCCGAGCCGTCCTCCCGCCACCGCATGTCCACCACGACCACGCCGGGATCGTCCAGTTGCTCGGCCAACCAACCCGTCTCGACCAGCACGCGGCCAGCGTACTCCACGGCCACCCGGCCCCCGGATGTGACAGCCGACCAATCCATGTAACGGCGGGTTCGCCAATCGAGGATTAGGGGCCGCCCCGGGCGGGAATCAATGAAGCCGATTTCCACCCGGGGGAGAGGAATGGCGAATGGGTGAGGGTGAGCAGGTCGAGGCCGAGATCTCGATCAGGGGACTGACGAAGGCGTTCGGGACGCAGACGGTCCTGGAGGACATCACCTGCGACATCCCGAAGGGGAAGATCACCCTCATGCTCGGCCCCTCCGGGACCGGCAAGAGCGTGTTCCTGAAGTGCCTCATGGGCCTGCTGAAGCTGGAGCGGGGGGAGATCTGGATCTCCGACAAGAACATCCCGACGCTCCCCTCGCGCGAGCTGTACAAGATCCGGCGCCGCATGGGCGTCCTCTTCCAGGACGGGGCCCTGTTCGGGTCCCTGTCCATCTACGACAACATCGCGTTCCCCCTGCGGGAGCACACCCGCAAGAGCGAGTCGGAGATCCGCCAGATCGTGAACGAGAAGCTCGAGATGGTCGGCCTGGGCGGCGCCGAGAAGAAGCTCCCGGGCCAGATCTCCGGCGGCATGCGCAAGCGGGCCGGCCTGGCCCGGGGGCTCGTGCTCGACCCGGAGATCGTGATGTTCGACGAGCCCGACTCGGGCCTGGACCCCGTGCGCACGGCGTTCCTGAACGAGCTGATCCTGGACCTCAACCGCCAGCTGGAGTCGACGTTCATCGTCGTCACCCACGACATCGCCACGGCCCGCCGGGTGGCCGACTACATCGGGATGCTCTACCTGCGAAACCTCGTGCAGTTCGACACGAAGGACGCCATGTTCAACTCGGACCTCCCCGTGGTCCGGCAGTTCCTGGCCGGGAGCACCCGGGGCCCCATCGGGATGTCCGAGGAGGCCGACCAGACCAAGCCGGTGTCCACGTCCGGGATGTCCGCGGAGGAGACCGAGGAGCTCGAGCGGGTCGCGGGGGCTCCCGAGGAGAACGGCCACTCCGAGACGATCGAGCTCAAACGGGGGGCGTAGCCGGTGGCTTCCCGGCTTGTACGCAGCCCCCTCGGGAAGCCGCTCCGCCTGGTCGACGAGGCCGGGCGGATGTTCGCCGTCGGCCTCGAGGCGGTCCGATGCATCGTCCGCCGCCCCTGGCCCCTCGAGGAGTTCCTGTCCCAGGTGTGGTTCCTGGCCAAGGTCACCACCGTCCCGGTCATCCTCATCTCGATCCCGTTCGGGATGGTCATCTCGCTGCACGTCGGATCGTTCCTCACCCAGCTGGGCGCCCAGGCCCACATGGGTGCGGCCATGGTGCTGGCGGTGGTGCGCGAGGAGGCGCCCGTGGCCACGGCCCTGCTCATCGCCGGGGCGGGCGGATCGGCCATGTGCGCGGACCTGGGGTCCCGGCGGATCCGAGAGGAGATCGACGCCATGGAGGTCCTCGGCATCGACCCGGTCCAGCGGCTGATCATGCCGCGGATCCTGGCGGCCATGGTGGTGGCCGTGCTCCTCGACGCCATCGTGTCGGTGGCGGGCATCGCCGGCGGATGGTTCTTCGCGGTGATCGTCCAGCACGGCACCACCTCCAGCTACTTCCAGTCGTTCAACGAGCTGTCCCAGCTCCCCGACCTGTTCATGGCCCTGACCAAGGCCCTGGTGTTCGGGTTCGTCGGCGGGATGGTGGCCTGCTACAAGGGCTTCTACGCCAAGGGCGGGCCGAAGGGCGTGGGGGACGCCGTGAACCAGGCCGTGGTCATCACGTTCCTGCTGCTGTTCTTCCTGAACTTCATCATGACCGCCGTCTACTTCAACTTCTTCCCCCAGAAGTTCACGTGATGGAGATCGAGACGCGGATGGCGCGGCGGGCGGAGGCGAGGTAGTCGATGGCGACGCAGGCGGCGGCGCGCGAGCCGGGACTGGCCACCCGGAGCTACCGCACCTTCACGCAGCCCCTGGACAACCTCATGGACCAGCTGCGGTTCTACGGCCGGGCGCTGCGGTCCATGCCCCAGGCGCTCCAGTACCGGGGCGTGATCCTGAACGTCGTCTCCGACATCACCATCGGCGTGGGCGCGCTCATCGTCGGGGCCGGCACGTTCTTCGTGATCTTCGCCATGTCGTTCTTCACGGGGACCCAGGTCGGCCTGGAGGGGTTCCAGGGGCTGTCGCAGATCGGCGCCCAGGCGTTCACCGGCCTGGTGTCGTCGTGGGCGAACACCCGTGAGATCACGCCGCTGGTCGCCGGCGTGGCACTGGCCGCACAGGTGGGGACGTCGTTCACCGCCGAGCTCGGCGCGGCGCGGATCTCGGACGAGATCGACGCCCTCGAGGTCATGGCGGTCGACTCGCTGGTGTACACCGTGGGAACCCGGATCTGGGCCTCCATCATCACGATCATCCCGCTGTACCTGGCGGCCCTGTTCTCCTCGTACCTGGCCACCGAGGCCATCGTGACGAAGCTGTTCGCGCTGTCGAGCGGCGTGTACACGCACTACTTCCACCTGTTCCTGCCGCCCATCGACATCTTCTACAGCCTGATGAAGGCCGTGGTGTTCGCGATCGTCGTGACCATGATCCACTGCTACTACGGCTACAACGCCTCCGGCGGGCCGGCCGGCGTGGGCGTGGCCTCGGGACGAGCCATCCGGTCCTCCATCGTCACCGTGGTGATCCTGAACCTGTTCATGTCGATCCTGTTCTGGGGCGGCGGCGACACCGTGAGGATCGCGGGATGATCAGCCTCCGCCCGCGCCAGACGCAGACCAAGCCCCGAACGAGGCCGCCGAAGCCGGCGCCGCCCCGGAAGCTCCAGCCCGTCCCGCGCAAGCGCCACGTCCCCGGGATCATCGCCGGCCCGCTCGTGATCGCGCTGGTGGCGGCGGTCCTGTTCACCGGGGTGAAGTGGGCCTACGGCGGGTTCGGCCACTACTACGACCTGTCCCTCGACATGCCCCGGGCCAGCCAGCTGCTGGCCAAGGGGTCGGACGTGCGCATGCACGGGGTCGTGGTCGGCAAGATCAAGGACATCGAGCTGCGGAACCGCACGGTCCACCTCGTCCTCCAGATGGACAAGCAGTACAAGGTGCCCGCGTCGGCGGTGGCCTACGTCGACCTCAAGACGCTGCTGGGGGCGAAGTACGTGGACCTGCGCTTCGACCATTACGCGGCCCCGTTCCTGCAGGATGGCGCCCGGATCCAGTCCGCCCACGTGGGGCCGGAGCTCGAGGACGTCCTGGCCGACGGCGTGGCCGTGCTGAACGCCATCCGGCCGAACGACCTGGCGACGGTGGTGGGGACGCTCGCGCACGCCGCGGCCGGCCACGGCGTGGACGTCGCGCACAGCCTCGACGTGAACGCCCGGCTGTCGACGATCTTCGCGGGGACCCTGGACTCGCAGCTCCGGGCGCTGCACGACTTCAAGGTCATCTTCGGCGCGCTGCGGCACAGCGGGGTGGACCTGAACAACCTGGCCGACGCCATCAACCAGGGCGTGCCGGTGTACGCCTCGCCCCAGGCCCAGCGGGCGCTGGACCGGGCCCTGCGCGCGCTGGTCCCGTTCTCGAACAACCTGGCCGACCTGTTCATCCTGAACCGGGCGGACTGGGACCGGCTGTTCGACTCCGGCGACACGGTGCTGACGGCGATCTCGTCGCGGCCGGAGGGCCTGCGCAGCCTGATCGTCGGGCTGTACCACTACGTGCTGAAGCTCGGCGGCAACCCCATCGACGTCGGCGACGGCAGTGGCGCGGCCGGCTTCGTCAACTTCATGGGCGGCAACAGCGACGCGGAGAGCCAGGCCCAGCTGTGCGAGGCGCTTCCCCTGGACATCCGGCCGAACGTCCCCATCTGCAACGGGGGGGCGTGAGGTGGCTCGGGTCCTCCGGTTCAAGAAGTCGACCCTGGTCAGGGTCCTGGCGTTCGTGGCCGTGTCGGCGGTGTTCACCGCCTGGCTCGCGGTGAAGATCGGCAACCTCCAGCTGTTCGCCCACGACTACACGCTCCAGGCGGAGTTCTCGAACGCGGCCGGCGTGTTCAAGGGCGACTCGGTGAAGCTGGCCGGCGTCGACGTCGGCCGCGTGTCCGGCGCGAAGATCGACAACGGCCACGCCGTGGTGACCTTCAACGTGGACGACTCGGTGAAGCTGACCCGCGACACCACCGTGGCCATCCGGTGGCGCAACGTCCTGGGCCAGCGCTACGTGTACCTGTACCCGGGCACCGGCCACGGCGCGCCCCTGGAGGACGGGGACACCATCCCGCTCTCGCACACCGAGAACGCCGGCGACCTCGACCAGTTCCTGAACGAGCTGGGCCCGATCCTGCGGGCCATCGACCCGGCGAAGGCGAACGCCTTCGTCGACGCGGTGAACACCGCCCTGGCCGGCAACGAGCCCGAGGTCCGGAGCCTCATCGCCAACGGGGCGGTGCTGGCCGAGCGGCTGTCGTCCATGGACTCGCAGATCCAGCAGCTGGTCGGCTCCTCGGACCAGGTCATCTCGATGTACGCGCACCAGAACAAGCAGGTCGCGGCCATCATCGACAACCTGAACCACCTGGGCGGGCGCCTGTCCGGGATGACCGGCGACATCGACTCGCTCATCGTGAACTTCGCGGACGTGCAGCAGCAGCTCGACCGGCTGCTCAAGGAGAACGCGGGCAACATCGACCAGGACCTGGCGGACCTCAACGTGATCACCTCTGTCCTGGCCCACAACAAGGGGCAGCTGGCGACGACGCTGTGCTCGCTCCCGGCCGGGGTGGCGCCGTACTTCGAGACCACCAGCTGGGGCGAGTGGTTCAACGTCCGCATCGTCGAGTTCATGTTCAAGGACAACAACGGCAACGTCATCGCGAGCGCGGCCGAGACGCCGCAGGAACGGAACCAGAAGCCCATCCCGCCGTTCACGTGCGGCACGGGGCTCCAGTACGGCCCCCCCATCGGCACGCAGCTCGGCCCGCTGGGCCTCACGGCCGGGTTCGGCGACCTCGGCAGCCTCATCTCCTCGGCCCTGAGCGGCCTGACCGGCCTGCTCGGCGGGGGGTCAGGCTCGGGCTCCGGCCTCCCCGTTCCCACCACCCTGCCCAGCCTCCCCGGCCTGAACGGAGGCCCCGGTGGCTAGCATCCGGGGCTTCTTCCAGAAGTCGTTCCTCGAGCGCAACCACCGCATCATCGGGCTGCTCGGGCTGGGGGCCCTGTTCGGCGGGTCGGCGTTCGCGCTGCTGCTCAGCGGCGGCGTGTTCGCGCACACCTACCGCGTGACCGCCTACTTCTCCGACGCCGCCGGTATCACGCCCGGGGACAAGGTGACCGTGGCGGGCCTGGACGCGGGGACGGTGAAGGCCGTGAGGATCCAGGGCGGCCGGGTGGCCATGGACCTGGGCGTGAACAAGGGCATCGATCTCCCGTCGGACTCCCGGGCGGACGTGGTCATCGAGACGCTGCTGGGGCGCGAGTCGGTGAACCTCACCGCGGGGCAGTCGGGGCAGCTGCTCCAGGACGGCTCGTCGATCCCCCTGTCGCGGACCACCACCCCGGTCAGCATCAACGAGCTGAACGACATCTCGGTGAACCTCATGAACCGTTCGAACGCGAACGCGCTGAACGAGCTCATGCGGGAGGTCACCAGGATCACCGCGGGCAAGACCATCCAGGTCCGCCAGCTGGTCACCGGGCTGGCCAGCGTGGCCCAGGCCATCAACGAGCGGCGGGGCCAGCTGTCGCACCTGCTCGACTCGCTGCGGACCCTGTCCACCACGCTCGGGAACAAGAGCGGCGCGATCGTCTCGATGATCGACAACCTGAACCCGATCCTCACGAACCTGGCCCACCGCCAGCAGGCCATCGCGACCCTGCTCGAGGCCACCGACTCCGCCTCGCACACCACGGCCTCGTTGGTCAGCCGGAACCGGAAGGTGCTGGACTCGACGCTCGAGGCCCTGCACCAGGACCTCATGGTGCTCGACCAGCACCAGGTGGACCTCGCCGCCACCATCGACTACCTGGACCAGTCGGTCCAGGGGTACTCGAGCGTGGGGTACTCGCAGGGCGTGCCGAACCGGTGGGCCAACATCTTCGTGCAGTCCCTGGGCCCCCTCGGCGTGGACGCCATCCTCGGACAGTGCGGGCTCGTGGACCAGTTCATCGACCAGATCCTGGGGTCGGGCTGCCAGAGCGCTCCCCCGCTCTCGGCCGGGCTGCCCGGCCTGCCGCAGCTGCCCGGCCTGCCTGCGCTTCCCGGTCTCGGCCTCCCCGGGCTGCCCGGCGCGAACGGGGGGCTCCCGGTCCTGCCCACCGTCCCGCCGCTGCCGATCCCCACCACCATCCCGCCGCTGCCGATCCCGTCGCTCACGCCGCTGCCCAGCCTGCCGGTTCCCACGCCCAGCCTGCCGCTGGGGCTGCACTCCCAGGACTCGTCGTCGCGGTCGCTCGGCGGCGACGTCGGGGACATGGTGGACTCGGCGCTGGCCGGCTCGGACTCCCGTGGGTCCGCGCCCGCGAAGGGGGGGCCGCGACCATGAGGCCTCGGGCTCGGCCTCGGACTCCGAGGATCATCCGGCCGATCGCGGCGCTGGTGGTCGCGGTGGTCGCGGGGAGCCTTCTGCTGGCGGGGTGCTCGGGCGGCGGCCACGGCGAGCGGGTCTACAAGGCGGAGTTCAGCCGGACCATCCAGCTGTTCCCGGCGGCCCACGTCCGCGTCCTCGGCGTCAACGTCGGCCAGGTCATGAGCACGAACGTGGAGGGCGACGGCGTCCTCGTCACCTTCCGCGTGGACGACCCGAACGTCCAGATCCCGTCGAACGTCCAGGCGGCCATCGTGCCGATGTCGCTGCTCGGCGAGCGCTACATCCAGCTGTTCCCCGCGTACACCGGCGGGTCCACGCTCCCGCCCGGCTCGACTATCCCCATGTCGAGGACCGCGGTCCCCTCGGAGCCGGACGAGCTGCTCCAGTCGCTCCAGGACTACATGGGCGCCCTCGATCCGAAGACCGTCACGTCGTTCGTGGAGAACGCGGCGAAGGTCCTCCAGGGCAACGGGACCCACCTGAACCGGCTCATCGAGGTGGGGGCCACGCTCATGAAGACGCTGTCGGCGAAGAAGGACGACATCGCCGGGATGATCGTGCAGCTGGACAAGCTGACCGACGCCCTGGCCACGAGGCAGCAGGCCATCGGGACGCTGATCCGCTCCTACAACGCGGTCGCCGGGACGCTGAACACGAACCGGGCCGCCCTGGAGGGGACCATCCACGGGTTGAACGAGGCGGCGATCCAGCTGGCGTCGCTCCTGTCGGCGCACCGCAAGCCGCTGCACCAGGACATCGAGGCCCTCACCCGGACCGGCCGGACCCTGTCGAAGAACGTGGACCAGCTGGCCCAGACCGGCCACTGGGCCGTGCTGCTGTTCCAGGCGGCCACCCGGGCCGTCGACTACGACCACGCGTGGCTTCGCCTTGGCAACCAGGGCCAGGAGTTGGGCGCGCTGATCCTGCTGCGGCTCCAGCAGCGCCTGGCCGAGCTGTGCATCGCGAACGGAGACCCCCAGTGCGGGACCATGGACTACTGGGCCCAGGCGGTCCCCGGCCTGTTCGGCAACGGGACCGGGGCGCAACCCGCCGGCGGCGGGTCGGGCTCCTCCGGCGGCGTCGGCCTGACCTCCCAGCCGGCGGGGTCGCCGGCCTACCAGGCCTCAGTGGCGCGGTCGCTGACGAAGGCGGTCAACGCGAACCCGAACGTCCACAAGCTGCTGCGGCGTGAGGCCAGGGCGAAGGGCACCACCGTGTACCAGATGATGGACGACCTCCTACACCGGACCGTCGGGAACCCCGATGCCATGCGAGGCGCGCTGTGAAGCGGCTCGCGGCCGTCGCGGTCGTCGGCGCCCTGCTGCTCTCCGCGTGCGGCGGGGCGAAGGGGATCAGCGCGTCCGCGAAGTTCACCGACGTGGGGAGCCTCGTCCCCGGCGCCCCGGTGATGATGGCCGACGTCCTGGTGGGGAAGGTGACGAAGATCTCGCTGGCCGGCCACGAGGCCCTGGTGACGATGTCGCTCGATCCGAAGGCCCGCGTCCCTCAGGCCGTGACCGCCCGAGTCCGCAGCACGAGCCTCCTCGGCGAGCGGATCGTCGACCTCCTGCCGGCACCGAACCTCACGGCCGACTCACCGCTTCTCCGCGACGGCGACCAGATCCAGAACACGGTGGTCCGCCCGGACCTGGAGGACCTGGTGTCCTCGGGCGCCGGCCTCCTCGCGCCCATCGCGGCCAGCCAGATCGCCACCCTCGTGAACGAGGGCTACACGGGGTTCGGCCACAGCGGGCAGGACCTGCGCACCCTGCTCGGGAACTTCAACCGGATCGTGGGCGCGTACTCGAAGGAGACCGGCACCATCCGCTCGATCATCGGCTCGGTCAACATGCTGAACGCGTCCCTGGTGCCGCACCTGGGGGCCCAGGCCAGGGCCCTGGTGAACAGCAACAAGGCGCTCCGGGTGCTCCGTGAGGAGAGCGGCCGGCTGCGCGCCGCCATCGTGGCGCTGAACCGGCTGTCCGTCGGCGCGAGCAGCCTCATGCACGCCCACTTCGACCAGATGAGCCGGTTCTTCTCGCAGATGCGGGTCATCCTGGGCGTCCTGCGGGAGGAGCAGGGCGCCATCGAGGGCCTACTGCGGTACGCGCCGCTGCACAACCGGAACACGCAGCTCGTGAACTACTACGACTTCAACCAGGTGCTCCAGGACTTCCGACGACCCGTCCGACCCGGCCCGGACTTGCAACGGGGACTCGTCCTCCGGCCCGCCCCCGCCGCCGTCCCCTCCGTCTCTCCCGTCTCCTCCGTCTCTCCCGATCCCATGATCACGAAACGGGTCCTCCTCAACATCGCCATGTTCCTGGCCCTCACCGGCCTCCTGGTGGCGATGGGGCTCGGCCTGGTCATCCAGCCGGGTGGCGGGCGGACGCTGGTCCTCGACTTCGCGAACGCCAACGGGCTGGCGTCGCGCAACGACGTCACGATGCGGGGCGTCCCGGTGGGGGCCGTGGACAAGGTCGTGCTCACGGACACCGGCATCGCGCAGGTCACCGTGCACCTGGAGCACGGCGTGACCGTTCCCCAGGGGACCACCGCGGAGATCAACCGCCGCAGCCCCATCGGCGACCTCACGCTGAACCTGCTGCCCGGCGGCGGTCCGGCGCTGCCCGATGGCGCCCACATCGGGCTGTCCGACACGCGGGGGCCGCCCGACGCGGAGAAGACCATCGCCATCCTGGCCCGCATCCTGCACGCGGTCCCGTCGCAGGACATCGGCTCGCTGGTCCACGACCTGGCCCTCACGGTCCGGGGCCGCGCCGACGACCTCGCGTCGCTGTCCGAGACCACCGCCGAGCTCCCGGCGCGCCTGCTCCAGATCCGGACGCAGCTCGAGGACCTCATCCGCCAGGGGCCGAAGGTCACCGGCGTGTTCGCCGCCAACGCGAAGACGTTCGCCGACGACCTCCACCAGACCGCCGTGCTGGCGGACATCCTGCGGGACAACCGCTACGCCCTGGTGACCCTGTCGAAGAACGGGGCCCGCTTCGCCGAGATCGCGAACGAGCTGCTCGCCTCGGAGAAGCCCAACATCGCGTGCCTGATCAGCGACTTCGGGCACGTGAACGAGGTCCTGGCGCAGCCGGACAACCTCCAGGCCCTGATCGGCACGCTCGACCTGAACCACTTCTTCTTCGACGCCGTGTGGATGGCCGTGCAGACGGGCAAGGACGGCATCGACTGGTTCCGCGTGCAGCTCCTCCCCCACACCGAGCCCCCGGCCAACGCCTACAACCCGAATCGCCCCCCGCCGGACGTGTTCGCCGGGGACAGTTGCAGCAACCGGTACGGCAAGGGCGTCGGCCCCGGGACGCAGCCCCAGCCCGTCTACCTCGCGCCGGGGTCTACACTCCACCCCGGGCACTGACGAGGTTCTCGAGACGCCCATGAGCACGGCCATGGAGCCCCGGACGGCCGACGAGGAACGCCCCACCGAACCGGAGGACACGGCCGCCCCGGCGGAGGCCGAGGCGGCGCCTGACGACGCGCCCGAAGCGGCGCCCGATGCTGCTCCCGCCGTCGTCGTCGGCCCGAAGCCAGGCGGCGGGAAGCGGTTCCTGCGGGCGTTGCCGTGGGCGCTGTTCGTGCTGGCGCTCGCCGCCGCGGTGGTGTTCGCGGTGGCCTGGCGGGGCGCGCAGGGCCGCGAGCGGGAGCGCACCGAGGTCGCCTCGGTGGCCACGCAGTTCCTCCAGGCCCTCACGAACTTCGGGGGGCCCACCATCGACCGCGACGTCGCCGAGATCAGAAGCTACGCCATCGGCGACTTCGCCAGCCAGGTGGCCACGTTCTTCGACGACGCCACGGTGTCGGCCCTGAGGGCCGCGAACGCCGTGTCGGTCGGCCACGTCCAGTCGGTGTTCATCGAGTCGCTGTCCGGCGACACGGCGGAGGCATTCGGCGTCGTGAACGAGACCCTCTCGAACACGAGCACCGCCGCGCACCCGGAGGTCCTGCGCGTGGACGTGGAGATGGTGAAGACGTCCTCCGGCTGGAAGGTCGACCGCGTGACCCTGCTCCAGTCCCCGGGCGGCTTCCCCTCCGGGTAGCGGCCGAGCACTCCGCGGACCCGCGACCGGAATCCCTCGCGTTCCCGGGGGCGAACGTCAGGTACACCCCCCAGGAGACCCCCCTGTCCATTCGCCGCTGGTTCCGCCGGCTGTGCCGCAGAATCCGCCGCGACGCCTCGACCGCCGCTATCCCTGGTGGCGGACTGACTGATCCCCTTCTCAGCCGGCCGCGGAAAGCGGCTGGCCCGGAACCGGGGAATCCCGTCGGACGCCCGGTGCTCCGAGCTCGACGTGTTCGACTGGGTGGAGGTCTTTCGGCTCGCCCGCGTCTGAGTGTCGGATCGCGTCGGGGGCGCGACCATCGGTGTTGCGCCGGACCCCGAGCCCCGAACATGATGGGCCACGGAGCGAGGAGGGATCGGCCATGCCGGAGAAGAGTCGACCGGCCAACAGGAAGCGATCGACACCGACCAAGAAGGAGCTCCTGGGAAAGAAGAAGGAGTTCCTGGTCAGGGCCAAGCAGGCGGGCGCGTTCCGCCTCCAGCCCGAGGACATCAGGACGGCGAACATCGAGATCCGCGTGGCCGACTCGCGGCTGTTGCAGCCGGGAACAGGCGCCGCGCAGGCAGCCGGTCGAATCCAGTGGGCCGACTCGGACCCCACGGACCCGTACGTCTCGTTCGACATGGATCCTCGCGACGGGGTGGTGTGGTCGGACATGGACCCCACCGACCCCTGGGGACGAGTGCTCGACAGGGACCAGCGCGACTAGACGTGGCCCGTGCTCCCGGCGTCGACCTGGCCTCCCTGATCCACCCCGTCAGCCCCGAGGAGTTCAAGCGGGAGTACTGGGAGAGGAAGCCGCTGGTCCTGACCGGCCGGAACGACGGTCGCTACCGGCGTCTGCTGTCTCTCGCGGACGTCGACGACCTGCTGTCCCGCAGCGGCGGCCGGCCTCCCGGCGTGCGGACGGTTCGCGAGGGAGCGACCGGCGAGCCCCGGTCCGGACCGAAGGCGGGTGTCAAGGCTGGCGGGCTGGAACGGCTGTACCAGGACTACCGGGACGGCTCGACGATCGTCCTCGACGCGATCCACGAGCGATGGCCGCCGCTGTCCGAGCTGTGCCGCGCGCTCTCTTCCGAGTTCTCCGCCGCGTTTCAGGTCAACGTGTATCTGACCCCACGGTGGTCACAGGGCCTCCCCACCCACTACGACACGCACGACGTCTTCGTGCTCCAGGTGGAGGGCTCGAAGCACTGGCGTATCCACCGGAGCCCGTTCCGGCTCCCGCTTCCCGGTCAGATCTTCCGGCGGGACGAGACGGAGCCGGGAGAGGTCCTGGAGGAGTTCGATCTCAACGCCGGGGACCTCGCCTATCTGCCCCGGGGCACGATGCACGACGCCCGGACCGAGGACTCCCTGTCCCTGCACCTCACGGTCGGCGCCTTGACGGTCACGTGGGCATCGGTGCTCCTCGCCGCCGTCGAGACCGCCATCGAGGGCGACACACGGTTCCGCGAATCACTGCCCGCGGGGTTCGCGGAGGAAGACGACGACGGTCGGGAACGGGCGGAGACCCGGGCGCTCGAGCTGCTGGACGCGCTGCGGGGCTCTATCACGCCGGCATCCCTGGTCGACGACGCGACGGCCAGAGCGTTGTCGAGCGCTCCCGAGTCGCTCCAGGGTCACCTCCTCGATCTGGAGGCCGAGAGCGGGCTGGATCTCGAGACCACGGTTCGGCGACGGCCGGAGGTCCCCTCGCGCCTCGGCGTCGACGGCGACGATGCCTGGCTCATGTTCCTGGGGAAGGTCGTTCGACTGCCGGCCGCCGTCGAGAAGGACGTGCGCTTCGTGTTGGAGTCGGACCAGTTCACGCCGGGGGACCTCCCCGGAGGGCTCGACGAACAGGGGCGGCTGGTGCTGGTCCGGCGCCTCCTCCACGAGGGGCTCCTCACCCTCCCCCGGCGCTGAGCGAGGGGCTCAGATGGCTTCCCGGCGGCGCTCCTTGCCCTCCAGCGTTTCGTCCGCCTCGTCCTCCACCCGAACGCGGTCCCCCAGGCTCTCCTTCAGTCCCCAGTAGAAGGTGTCCCACTCGTCCTCGCTCATGGTGAGCGTGCCGCAGTAGGTCACATGGTCGTCGGTTCCGGCGAGCATGTTCACGGTCAGCGACGGCCGGTTCCCCTTGAGACGGGCCGGGTACCGGCCGACCACGACGAACGTGAACGCGTACCTCGTAGCCATGGCACCTCCCTTCCGGGGCGGACCTACCCACCCGCGGCGGCGCCTAAGCATGGCGAGCACGCGAAGGGAGCCGGGCGGGGGTCCGCCCCGTATCCTGACCTGCCATGGCCGAGCCTCCCGGAACGCCGACGGAGCGGCTCCGCCTGGCGAAGCCCTGGCCGCCCTGTCGCTGGTCACCGACCTGGCCAGGGGCCATCCGCCGGAGGAGGCCGTGCGGGCCTGCCTGGTGGCGACGCGGCTCGCGGAGCTGATGGACGTCCCGCCCCCGGATCGGGCCGACGTCTACTACGCCACGCTGCTGCGGTTCGTCGGATGCACGGCCACCTCCCACGAGTACACGGTGGGACGGGGGTGGAACGCATGGAGCACGGCCTGGTCCGGCCGTAGGCCCGAGGCGGTCCCGGAAGATCGACCGTTCGATCGATGGCGGGCCGCACCGCGTCGCGCCATCCTGCGACCGTCGGATGGACGGAGGAGGACCGGAATGGACACAGAGCTCTGGGAGATGGGCGCCGTCGAGCTGGGGGCGTCGATCGCCGGGCGTGACGTGACGGCACGCGAGGTCGTCAGACGGCCTCGACGTGGGGCCTGGCCGCGCTGGCGGAAGTCGTCGTGCCGGCCGACGCGCCCATGGTGGAGCGGCTTCGAGCCGCCGGGGCCATCCCTATCGGGCGCACGAACTTGCCGGACCTGGCGCTTCGGTGGCACACGGACAGCGGGGCCCACGGCGCCACGGTGAATCCGTGGGACCGGTCGAGGACGCCCGGAGGGTCGAGCGGCGGCGAGGCCGTGGCCCTGGCCACCGGCATGACGCCGCTGGGGCTGGGGAACGACCTGGGCGGCTCGCTCCGCGTCCCGGCCCAGGCCTGCGGCGTGGCTTCCCTGAAGCCGACGACGGGACGGGTGCCGACGGCGAGCGCCCTGGATGCCTTCCGGGACGGAACCCCCGCGGGGCAGCTCATGTGGGCGTTCGGGCCGATGGCCCGCCACGTCCGCGACGTGCGGGCCGCCTACGAGGCCATCGCCGGCCCCGACCCCCGCGACCCCCTCTCGGTCCCGGTGCCGCTCGCCGCCGAGCCGCTCCCCGGGCCCATCCGCGTGGCGGTGGTGGCCGACCCCGCGGGCGTGGGAGTGCATCCCGCGGTGGCGGACGGGATACGGTTGGCCGCTGACGCGCTGGCGAACGCGGGCTACGCCGTGGAGGAGGTCGAACCGCCACGCCTGGGCGACGCGCGTGACCTGTGGATCGGGTTGCTCCTGGCGGATCTGCACGTGCTGTCTCCCATGGTCGGGCCCCTGGCGTCCGAGGCAGCCCAGAAGTTCCTCGCGGACGCCTTCCAGAGCTCGCCACCACTCGACCTGGCGGGGGTGGTGACCGGATACATGAGCCGCCACGCCCTGGCCCGGGAGTGGTCGGAATTCCAGGTCGAGCGACCCCTCATCCTCGGTCCGGTATCCACGCAGCCGCCGTTCAAGGTGGGCTACGACCTCCAGGGCCCCGACGCCGTCACCGACCTGGTCACCCGGCTCACGCTGACGGTCGCCGTGAACCTGCTCGGGCTCCCCGCATCGGCCGTGCCGACGGGTGTGGCCGAGGGACTGCCGCAGGGGGTCCAGGTCATCGGCCCCCGGTTCCGGGAGGACCTGTGCCTGGACGTGGCGGAGGCCATCGAGGAACGGCTGGGCACCATCACGCCTATCGATCCCCGGTGACGCCGCGGGCCAGGGAGGCGAACCCCCAGCCAGATCAGGCCGAAGCCGAACAGCAGCGCGTACTCGCCGATGACGATGGCGATGGCTTGGAGGGACGAATCGGGGTCAACCGGCGCGCGACGTGGCCGCCGCTAGGCCGAAAGTCCGATTGCGCCGTCCCCCGTCCGGGGGGTACAAGGGCCTGAACGGGGGACAGGCCGGATGGGCCAGATGTCCCACCCCCTCGCGCGGAGGGTCGGCGTGGAGTTCCACACCATCGACATGGACCGAACCCAGGCCCGCAAGGCCTACCTCCAGTACCGCCTGTCCGTGCGCCAGGGCCGGACCCGGGAGGACCGCGACATCATGCGCGGCTATCGCGCCCTGGCCCGGGGCCAGCAGGTCATCTCCCTCCAGGCGGCCATCCGCGCCGGCGGCCTGGACGACAAGGGCCTTCCCCGGCTGGCGGTGTGCCGGGCAGACGCGGCGTGGTGCTACACGGAGGGCGTGGCCTACGACGGCGCCGTGTCGTTCCGCATGGATCGGGTCTCGCTGACCCGCGACGATCGCCGCCGGGTCCGGCTCCCTGCCCGCACGTTCCCCCGACCCCGGCGGGTGCGGTGGCGGACGTACGCGGCCATGGTGCCGATCGTCCCCCCGGCCCTTCGTCCGGCCGTGTCCCTGGCCGGCTACCACGTCCTGTGGGACGTGACCTGGCACCAGCTCCCCCCGGAGGACCCGGCGCTGCTGAAGCCGGTGGGCGGCGACCTGTACGCCGTGGTCGCGGTGTGGAACCTCACCGAGCTGGAGCGCGCCGTCCTGTCGGGTCGCGGCCAGGCGCCGTAGCGCCCGGCCGCTCCGACTCGTCCCCTCGAGCCGCCCGACCTCCCTACGGCACCGGCGTGGCGCACGCGGCGGGCGGCGCCAGGGCCGGGCCTCCGATCTGGCTCGCCACCTGGACGAACGTCCTGCCCTGGCTCTCCTGGGCCCTCGTGTTGGCGCCGTACGCCACGCGCGCCAGGCCGTTGCAGTCGACCGCCACGCTGATGAAGTCGAGCAGCGACCGGTCCGAGGACCCGCACACGAGCCCGTTCGTGCAGATCCGGCCGAAGTGCACGACACCCTTGCTGACGAGGGCACCCGGCGTGAACCGCGGGGTCGCGGCGAGGGCGCTCTTCGTCTGGGTGATGAACACGTGCCATGGGGGCGCGGCCGGGCTCGTGTAGTCGGGGAACCCGTCGTTGCACGGATGCTGGCTGGTGAAGCTCCCGCACACCCCGTTGGGCTCGCCGGTGGCGGTGGTGCCGTACCACACGATGTCCACGTTCCCGGGGGCCGTGACGGCCATGTGCGGCATGACGTGGGTACCCTTGCCGTCCCGCTCGCGGTCCACCTGGATGGGCGCGCCCCAAGTGTGTCCGTGGTCCTTCGAGACCATGAGGTAGACGTGGTAGGGGTTTGTGGCCACGTTGGGGTCGTCGGCCGTCCCGGCCATGAGCGCGTAGAGGTTCCCCGCCGAGTCGGAGGCCAGCGTGCCGAAGATGTTGGCGTAGTTCGGCGCCTTGCCGTTGCTCATGTCCGCCTGGAACACCGTGTACGAGGTCCATGTGACCCCGCCGTCGGTGGACTGCGCCAGGTAGTAGTCGTGCAGCGGTCCGAAGGGGGGATGCTGCGCGTTCTCCGCCGCCGTCGAGCACGAGTACAGGAAGTTCAGGTTCCCGTTCGAGGGGTCGACGACGAGCGGCCGCGCCGGGATGGTGTTCTCCGCGCAGTTCGACGGATCGCCCCCGGCGCCGAACACCTGGTTGCAGGCCGGGAACGTGTTCCCGCCGTCCGTGGAGATGCACACGACCGGATCCTCCGCGACGAAGTCGTGGTAGGCCACGTACACGTTGTCGCCGTCGGCGGTAACCCACGGCCGGTCGTCCTCCGGTGCCGTCACGGTCCCGTCGTCGAACGTCTTGCCGTGGTCGGTCGAGATCTGGACCGACGCGTGCGTGACGTCGAGGTCGATGGCGATCACGCTGCCGTCGGTGTTCACGGCGACGTCGGAGTCGCCGCCCCGGAGCACACCGTTCAGGTCGAACGGCACCGGCCGGGAGAACGAGGCTCCCCCGTTGTAAGAGTGCCATTCCAGCGGCCCGTTCGGGTCACCGATGGCGGTGACGTAGATGAAGTTCCGGCTCGGCGTGGCCGACGTGTCGATCGCGAGCGACGGCTCCGCGCCCTCCCCGCCCGGAAGGACCACCGCCGGCGCGAACTGCGGCGCCGTGGTGGTCACGGCCCCCGCTCCCCCCGGCTGGATGACCGCGAACGCGACGACGGCGCTGGCGATCAAGCCGATGACCCGAACTCGCCGCCGGCCGAGACCGGCGCGTACCTTGCGCCCCATCCGATTCCCTCCTTCACCCCTGCGGGCGGTCGGCCTCGCTGCATCCCCCCGCGCTCATCGTGGAGCCGCACGGCCGAGCCGGGACCCGGGAACGGGTCCGCGCTTCACGTACCCGGGGCAGCCCGAAACAATCCCCCGGACTGGGAATTTGTCGGACTCGCGGCCGAGGACGCTCGGCGGCTTCGGTCTCGGGCGGAGGAGGCTGTGTCAGCGGCCGCAGGAGCAGGCGCCGCCGCAGCCGCACCCCGAGGTGCTCATGGGCATCCCGGCCTGCCCGGACGAGGCCAGCCCGCCGATCAGGGAGATGAGCTTCGTGACCTCGGTTGCACCGCACCGGGGACACAAGGGCGCCGTGGCCCCGGCGAAGCTCTGGAGCCGCTCGAAGTGCTCCCCGCAGCCGGCGCACCGGTACTCGTAGATCGGCACGGCGAAAGTCTACGACGCAACCTGGCTCGCGAACTGTACCGCCCTCGGCCACGAATCCTCCATGGTCCCGGGTTCCTGCTCCCGCGCTCCAGGCAGACTCCCGATTGACTGACGAGCGGTTGCCGATATATCGTTAGGCGCGGACTGAGCTCATCGAGGGCCGAGAGGAGCGCAAGATGCACGCGGAAGCGGTGTTCCCGGGAAGACCGTACGACTGGCTGGCCGGGGACTGGTGGGATCGGTGCCGGGGAGCGTTCATGAAGGCGTCGGGCGGCCAGGGCCGACAGCACCGCCACCGCCCCGGGCGATTCCCCTTCGGCCCGGGCTTCGGGCCGTGGGGCGGCTTCGGCGGACCCCCGTGGTTTCCCGGGCGGGGGCCCAGAGTGGGGCGGGGCGACGTTCGGACCGCGATCCTGTTCCTCCTCGCGGAGGGGCCCATGCACGGCTACCAGGTCATCCAGGAGCTCACCGAGCGAAGCGGCGGGATGTGGCAGCCCAGCCCCGGCTCGGTCTACCCCACGCTCCAGCAGCTCGAGGACGAGGGGATGGTCCGGAGCGCCGAGGACGAGGGGCGACGGGTGTTCAGCCTGACCGACGAGGGGCGGGCGGAAGTGGAGCGCCGGGCCGAGGAGCCCCGGCCGTGGGAGATGCGCGCGGACGCCGAGCCGTTCGCCGGGATCCGCGACGAGGGGTTCGGCGTGGGCGCGGCCGTGATGCAGGTGGTTCGGACGGGAACCCCCCAGCAGGTCGCCCGGGCCAGGGAGATCCTGGCCGAGGCCCGCAGGAGCCTGTACCGCCTCCTGGCCGAGGACGACCAGCAGAGCAGGGGGACGACGGTCTGATGGCGAGGTCCGAGGCGAACGTCGATCGAGCCGCCGCCGCCCGGGCCCCCGACGGCGAGGCGGCGATCGTGGTCAACGGCCTGGTGAAGCGATACGGCGACATCGAGGCGGTCGCCGGCGTGGACTTCGAGGTCCGGCGCGGCGAGCTGTTCGGGTTCCTGGGACCGAACGGCGCCGGGAAGACCACCACCATCAACGTCCTGTGCACGCTCGCCCGCCCCACCGCCGGCAGCGCCACGGTGGCTGGGTACGACGTCATGGCCCAGCGCGACGAGGTCCGCCAGATGATCGGGCTGGTGTTCCAGGACACGACGCTGGACGGCTATCTGAGCGCGGAGCAGAACCTCCGCTTCCACGCCGAGCTGTACGGGATGCCGCGCCCCGAGGTGGCCCCGCGGATGGAGGAGGTCCTGCGGATGGTCGACCTGTGGGATCGCAAGGACAGCCGGGTGCAGACCTTCTCGGGCGGCATGATGCGGCGGCTGGAGATCGCCCGCGGGCTGCTGCACGCCCCCCACGTGCTGTTCCTGGACGAACCGACCATCGGGCTCGATCCCCAGACCCGGGCGTCAATCTGGGACTACATCCGGGAGCTCCGCAGCCGGGAGGACGTCACGATCTTCTTCACCACCCATTACATGGACGAGGCGGAGTATTGCGACCGGATCGCCATCATCGACCACGGCAGGATCGTCGCCCTCGACACGCCGGAGGCCCTCAAGGCGAGCGTGGGCACGGACCGGGTGCAGATCCAGACCGAGGACGACCAGGCCGCCATCACCGCGCTGCGCGAGCGATTCGAGGTCGAGGCGGCGGTCCACGACGGCGAAGTCACCTTCTCGGTCCCCTCGGGCGAGCGGTTCGTCCCCCGATTGTTCGCGGAGCTCGGCGTGCCCATCCGGTCGGTGAGCGTGGCCCGGCCAACGCTGGACGACGTGTTCATGGCGTACACGGGGCGGACCATCCGCGACGCGGAGGCGGCGAACCCGCTCCGGCAGATCGTGGCCGCGTTCAGGAGAGGGAGGTGAGAGGAGGACCCATGGCCACCGACACGACGACACGCCCTGCGATCGCCCAGGTTCGCCGGCCGGCGGGGACCATCTCCCAGGACCTCCGAGCCGTCAAGATCGTGTGGGTGCGCGAGCTGATCCGGTTCTTCCAGGACCGGGCCCGAATCGTCTCTTCGCTCCTCCAGCCCGTCCTGTTCCTGTTCGTGCTGGGGGCCGGGCTGTCGACGCTCGTCTCGGGGGGCACGGGGGGCCTGGACCTGCGCACCTTCATGTTCCCCGGCGTGGTGGCCATGTCCACGATGTTCACCGCCCTGTTCTCCGCCGGATCGATCGTGTGGGACCGCGAGTTCGGCTTCCTGCGGGAGATGCTCGTCGCTCCGGTCCACCGCAGCGCCATCGTGGTGGGCAAGGTCGTCGGCGGGGCCACGGTCGCCACGCTCCAGGGCCTGATCGTCCTCGCCCTGGCGGGGTTCGTCGGCGTCCCCTACCACCCCGTCCTGATGGTCACCCTGGTGTTCGAGCTGCTGCTGCTGTCGTTCACCCTCACCGCGCTGGGGGTGATGGTGGCCGCGCGCATGAAGAACATCCAGACGTTCTTCGCGCTGACTCAGGTGTTCCTGCTGCCGATGTTCTTCCTGTCCGGGGCCCTGTATCCCCTGTCGAACCTCCCCACGTGGCTGCACGTCCTGACCAGGATCGACCCGCTCACGTACGTGGTGGATCCCATGCGCCGGGCCGTGTTCTCGCACCTGACCCTGAGCTCCTTCGCCCGGACGTCGCTCTCCCCCGGTGTGACGTGGGGCAGCTGGCACGTGCCCACGCTGCTCGAGCTGGCACTGGTGGCGCTGGTCGGCCTGGCCCTGCTGGGCATCGGCATCCTCCAGTTCCGCAGGACCGAGTAGCCGGAGGAGCGACCCCTCAGCTCCGGGGCACGTGTGTGTCGAACCACGCCAGGGTCCGGCTCCACGCGTCCTTCGCCGACGCCTCGTGGTAGCTCTGAGGCCTGGCGTCGCAGTGGAAGCCGTGGCCGGCGTCCGCGTACCGGACGACCTCCGTCGCAACGCCGGCGGCCGACACGGCCTCGCGCAGTCGCTCCACCGCCTCGACCGGGATCCCCTGGTCGAGGTCGCCGAACAGGCCCAGCCAGGGGGTCTGGAGGTCTCGGGCCGCCTCGACGGGTGCGGTGACGCCCGGCCACCGGGACTCGGTGATCCCCCCGCCGTAGAAGGTGGCGGCCGCGCCCAGGGGGCGGCTGACGGCCAGGAAGAACGTCGCGGTCCCACCCATGCAGAACCCCACGACCGCGACGCGACGGGCGGCGATCCCGTTCGCTTCGAAGTGGGCCAGGCATGCGTCCGCGTCGGTCAGCAGCCCGTCGCCGGTCAGGGCGCGCGTGTGCTCCATGGCCGCCGCCATGTCGCCGTACGGGACGACCGGATCGCCGGCCCGGTGGAACAGGTGAGGGGCGAGGGCGTGCCATCCCTCGTTCGCGAACCGCCGGGCCACGTCCTCGATGTGGGCGTTCACGCCGAAGGCTTCCTGGATCACGATGACGCCGCCTCGCGGAGGGCCGTCGGGCTTGGCCTCGTACACGCCCATGGCCCCGCCGGGCGTGTCGATGGAGACGGTCGCCGTTTCCACGAGGCGCATCCTCGCACGGACGCGTTTGTCCATCGGTCCGCCGGGTAGGCGCGGAGGGAGGGCCAGATGCGCGCGGCCCTACGGGTCCCGGTACCTGGCGAGCTCGGTCCGGGCCACCGAGCGGACGTGCACCTCGTCCGGGCCGTCGACGATCCGAAGGGTCCTCCCGAACGCCCACATAGCGGCGAGCGGCGTGTCGTCGGACACCCCGGCGCCGCCGTGGACCTGGATGGCCCGGTCGATGACCTCGAGTGCGACCCGGGGGGCGACGACCTTGATCTGGGCGATCTCCGACCGCGCCGCCTGCGGGCCCCCGGCGTCGATGAGCCACGCGGCCTTCAGCGTGAGCAGGCGGGCCTGCTCGATGCCCATGCGCGACTCGGCGATCCATTGCCGCACGACGCCCTGCCTGGCCAGCTCCTTGCCGAACGCGACCCGCGAGACGGCCCGGGCGCACAGCAGCTCCAGGGCCCGCTCCGCCATCCCGATGGCGCGCATGCAGTGATGGATGCGGCCCGGCCCCAGGCGGGCCTGCGCGATCATGAACCCGCCGCCCTCCACGCCGACGAGGTTCGAGGCCGGCACGCGAACGTCAGTCAGCCGGATCTCGCAATGTCCGTGCTGGTCCTGGTAGCCGAACACGGGCAGCGCGCGGACGACCTCCAGGCCGGGGGTGTCCATCGGCACGAGGACCATCGACTGCTGCTCGTACACGCTCGCCCCGGGGTCGGTCTTGCCCATCAGGATCATCACGCGGCACCGGGGGTCGGCCGCGCCGCTGATCCACCACTTCCGGCGTGCCGAACAGGTGCAGGACCTCCATGTTGCCGGTGTCCGGCGCCGCGCAGTTCGTGGCCTCGGGCGCGATCTCCGGGCTCCGGCCCATGAGCTCCGCGAGCGGGGCGTAGTCCGTGACGGACAGGCCGTGCGGCGGATCGTCGCAGTCCGGCAGGAAGAGGTTCCACAGCCCCCGGCCGCGAGCTTCCTTCTTGAGGTCCTCCACGACCGGCGGGAGGTCGTGCTGGCGGCCGGCCGCGATGAGCTCCCGCCGCTGGGCCGCGTACACCGGCTCGGCCGGGTAGACGTGGGAGTCCATGAACTCCCGGAGCTTGCTCAGGTACTCGCGCGCCCTGGCGCTCGGCTCGAAGTCCACGACGAGCCTGGCGCGCTACGACCCCGCCGGCGGGCCGAGGACCTCGTCGGCGGCCCGGGCCGCCCTGGCCTGGAGCTCCACCACTCGCGGGTCGGGCCGGGGCGCGCCCGTCTTTCCCATCGAGCGCAGCAGCTCCCAGCGGCTCCGTGACCTGCTGGTGGCCTCACGGGCCAGCGATTCCTCCAGGCGCAGCGTGGGCGCGATCTCGGGGACGCCGTTGCGGACGGCTCGCCTCGCCATGGCCTCGATCCGCTTCGGGACCTCGATGTCGATGAGGTCGGCGACCGGGTCGGCCCCGGGCCTCACCTCGAGCTTTCCGCCTCCGGTCGCCGCGGACCACATGTACCGTGACGCCTCCCGCCACCACCGGACGCCCAGGAGATAGACCTCGGGCGGCGCCGCCGGGAGCGTGAGGGTGACCTCGGCCATGGACGCCATCATGGAGGGCGGTCCCGCCCGCAGGCAAGAGCGTTCTCTTCTCAGGGCGCCCGGCCGTTCCGCTTCTCGATACCCACCACCGCGGCGGGGAGCACCAAGAAGATGAACACCTCGAAGTACATCGCCCTCAGCCGGCTGCGCGCTCCTTGAGGGTGTCGAGGTACTCGTCGAGCCGGTCGTAGCTCTCGGCAGCGCCCTCCTCCATGCCCGACTGGAGCATCCCGTCGCGGTCCTCGACGGTGTCGAAGACCGACGTGGCCGTGAGCGTGGTCCTGCCGTCGTGCTCCTCGAGCGTCAACGTGTCGACGGAGACGTGGCCGGGCATGCCTTCATACTCGAATGTCCACACGATGCGCTCCGGCCGGACGATCTCCCGGAACTCGCCGCGGAATCCGTGCTCCTCGCCCTCGGGGCCACGGTGGACGATCCGCCACGCGCCGCCCGGACGGAAGTCCATCTCGCAGCTCGCGATCTCGTATTTCCTCGGGCCCCACCAGTGCGACATGTGCTCGCACGAGCTGTGCGCCTCGAACACCAGGTCGCGCGGCGCGTCGAAGACGCGGGTCATGACGATCTCCCGGTCCGACGGCGTCGTCACCGTGAGCTTCTTGCTACCGCTTGCGCCCATCGCCCTTCCCCTTTCCTCGACCCTGGAGCTCGTCCAGGTACTCGTCCAGCCGGTCGTAGCTCTCCTCCCAGAAGCGGCGGTACCGCTCGGTCCACTCGGCGACCTCCTTGAGCGGCCCCGCCTCGAGCCGGGCGGGCCGCCGCTGCCGCTCCCGCCCCCGCGCGATCAGCCCCGCCCGCTCCAGCACCTTCAGGTGCTTCGAGACCGCCGGCATGCTCATCTCGAACGGCTCCGCCAGCTCGGTGACGGAAGCCTCCCCCGCGGCCAAGCGCGCGAGGATCGCCCGCCGCGTCGGATCCGCGAGAGCCGCGAACGTTCGGTCCAGCTGGGCGGTCGCCATGGCATTCAACCCCTCAGTTAAGTAACCGCTAGGTAAACTAGCGCCCTCGACCGAGTCGCGTCAAGCAGGGATTCCTGGACGCCAGCAGCCACGTTCCGCGTCACGCTCGCGCGGCGAGCTCACCCCGCAGCCCAAGCAGGAACCACTCGCACCGATAGGATCCCTCGGCGATCTCCTCGAAGGTCCCGGCCAGCTTCCGGTTCCGGTCGCTCAGCCCATCCCAGGTTCCGGCCGAACCGTCGGGACCGGTCTTTCCGGCGAAGTGGCCCGTCCACGTCTCCTCGGCGGTGGCGAAGGTGTAGGAGCCGAAGACCGCGCCGGCTCCCGTCCGAGGGTCCTGGTCGGAGTTGAAGTCGTTGCTCGCAGCGGCCTCCATGTCGCCGGTCACCTCCCCGGTGCTGACCTGGCCTCTGACGTGCTCGACTCCGTCCTCGTCGACCCACTGAGCGCGCGGGTCCGCGAACGTCGTCCACGTCAAGGTGCCCACGAAGGGACCGATCGGGTCGGCCGCCGCGTCCGGAGAAACCGTCGATGTCTCCATCCCACTCACCTCCTGCGCGTGCTGCGGTTCGCGCTCGACCCATGCCGAGCGCCAGTCGGGAGCTTCGAACGGTGGGGCGAAATACGTTCGCTGCCCCAACACCCGGCCGTCTCGAAGCTCGATGACGGCGACGATGTGGTACGACCCCCCTCCCGGGTAGACCGCCGCGAACTCGGCCGTGTAGGAGTCCCCCGCCCCCATCACTCGGAGCGGCGTGAGCATCGGGGTCACCACCCAGTGGTCCTCGCTCCCGACCAGCTCCCGGGGTTCGATGCGAGGGGCACCCCCCGGATAGCGCTCGTGGATGGCCCGATAGTTCGCGTGCCCGCGGATCCGCTCCCCGGACTGCGGCCATTCCTCCACGAAGTCCTCATGCCGAAGCCGCTCCAGGGTCTCGAAGTCGGCCGGCAGCGCCCGGATGTACCGCTCGACGATCTGCCGGTTGCCTTGCTCGCCCATGCTCGTCTCCCTTCGAGTCGGCGCGTTCGTGACGACGCTACGGGGCGAGCCCTGCAGGAACCCTGCGGGCAAGTTCCTCTTGCGGAGCGCTGGGTGTGCGGGCACAGTGAGGCGTGCCCGGCCCTCGTATATGGATCGGAATCCTCGGCCGATTCTCCGTCCTCCGGGACGGCGAGGAGGTACCCCCTGCTGCCTTCGGTGGGCGCCTGGTCCGCGCGCTGGTGCGGATCCTGCTGACCCGCCGAGGAGAGCTCGTGCCGAAGGATGTCCTGGTGGATGCCCTGTGGGGCGACCGGGCTCCGGCGAACCCGGTCCGCAACCTCGAGATCCTCGTCGTCCGAGCCCGGCGGGCCCTCGGCGACCCCTCGCTCATCGAGACCGGGCCTGCCGGCTACCTGTTCGCCCGCACGGCCGATTGCGAGGTCGACGCGGAGCGCTTCGTCGAGCTCGCGGAAGCCGGCCGTCGCCACCTCCGCGCCGGCCGCCCGGACGCAGCGCTCCGGGCATTCCGGGAGGCCCTGGACCGGTGGGGAGGTGAGCCCCTGCCGGAGGATGCCTACTCGGACTGGGCGCAGGAGCCGCGTCGCGAGCTCGCCCGCAGGTACCTCGACACCCTGGAGGCCGCGGCCGTCGCCGCTCTCGGTGCGGGAGACCACGCCGGGGCCGTGCTGTACGCCGAGCGGGCCGTCGGACGGGAGCCCCTGCGAGAGACCTCGAATCTCCTGCTGGTTCAGGCCCTGGCCGCCTCGGGAGACACCGCCGGGGCCCTGCGCGCCTTCGACTCCTTCCGCGGAACCCTGGCAGAGGAGGTGGGCCTCGACCCCTCCCCCCAGGCGATGGAGCTCCAGGTGCGGATCCTTCGCGGCGAGCAACTGCCCGAGGCAAGGATGGCCGGGGTCTCCGCCGCGGTGCCGCGCGCCCCCACCGGGGAGTCCCCCTTCGTGGGGCGAGAGGCGGAGCTGGCGGCCGTTCTCCAGGCCGCCGACGGAGCCGGCCCCGTCCTCGTGAGCGGTCCGGCCGGCGCGGGGAAGTCCCGCCTTCTCGCCGAGGCGGCTTCGAGGTCACCGGTGCCGGCACTTTCCGTGCGTGCCTTCCTGGCCGAGCGGGCGGAACCGTGGACCCTCGGTCGGTCGCTGGTCCGGGAGGCCCTGGCGCTCGATGTCGACGCGGCGCGCGCGGTGACGAAGCACGGCGCCCGAGCGCTGGCGGAGGTGATCCCGGAGATCGAGGACCTCCGCGACGTCCCCCGGCTCTCGATCGATCCCGAGAGCCGCCGCGCCCTCGCGCTGGAGGGCGCGGTACAGATGGCTGAAGCATCCGGCGCGAGGCTGGTCCTGGTCGACGACGCGCAGTGGGCGGACCCCACCAGCCTGGTTCTCTTGGTCCTGCTGGCCGAGCGGACCGGCATCGGACTCGTGGTCGCGTATCGCCCCGAGGAGGTGGGCTCGCGGACTCCCCTGGCCGATGCCGTGGAGGCGCTGCTGCGGGGAGACGCTCGGAAGGTCTCGCTCGGCCCGCTCCCGCCCGGGGCGGTGGCCGGGCTCGTCGCCGACCGCGAGCTTGCTCGGGTCATCGCCGAGGAGACCGACGGCACGCCGCTCGCCGTCATCGAGGTTCTCCAGGCCCTGGAACGGGAGGGGGCCATCGGGCGGGCACGAGACGGGCGGTTCACCCTGCGCGCCGAGCCGGCCGCGGGCCGGGCCCGCGAGGCGGCCCGAGCCGGCCAGCGCAGCGCGATCGGGGTCCGATCGGGCCGGTTGCCGCCCGACGCGCGATCGGAGCTGGAACGGCTGGCGCTGCTCGGTCGGGAAGTGCCGGCTCGCCTGCTCGCGCGGGCGGCCGGCCGCGAGCAGCGCGAGATCCTTCAGGCCCTGGACGCGCTGGCTGCCGCCGGCCTGGCCCGGCTCGGCGAGGCCGGCTGGGCCACCGCACACGATCTGGTGGCCGAGACGATCTCTGCGTCGATCGGGCGGGAGCATCGGGCCCGCCTCCACGCCGAGCTCGCGGAGGCGCTGCGGGCCGAGGGCGCCGACCCCGCCGAGGTGGCGACCCATCTGGCAGGAGCGGGGGATCCGGTCGCTGCGGCGAGAGCGTACGCCGATGCCTCACAGAGAGCGCTGTTGCGGTTCGCGAACGACGAGGCTGAGCGGCTCGCCGACACCGGGCTGGCCCTGGGGCCCGACGAGGCGACGCACGCGGCGTTGCTGGGAGCGAGGGGCGACGCGCGGACCCGCCGGGGCGATCTGACCCAGGCCGAGGCGGATCTTCGCGAGGTCCTGGCGCGCACCCCGACGGGGCCGGCCTGGTCCCGGACGATGTCCCGGTTGGCCTGGCTCGTGGCCGGACAGAGCGGCTACGAACACGGGCTGGAGTTGGCAGAGGCGGCCATCGCCGCCGCGGGGCGCGACCGGGCGGCTCGCGCGGAAGCGCTCGCGGTGGCCGGGCGGATCGACATGAACCTGGGGGACCTCGGACGGAGTCGAGCGCGATCCGACGAGGCCCTCGCCATCTTCGAGGACATGGGGGACGCCGAGAGCATCGCTCGCGTGCTCGGTGATGCCGCTCGCCACGCGGAGCAGGGCCCTCAGCCTCATGGGCCGCGACGAGGAGGCTCTCGCCGATGCCGATCGCGCCCTGTCCCTGGCACGGATGCTCGGGTTCCCGGAGGGCGAATGCTACGCGCTGCTCCAGCGGGTGTTCCCGCTTGCCCACCTCGGGAGGATCAAGGAGGCCATCGCCGACGCGGAGGGCGCGGTGGCGCTCGCCGGGCGCCTCGGTCACCGGGAGTGGCTGAGCGCAGCGACGGCGGGTCGGGCGACCGCGCATCAGGCGGCCGGCGAGGTCGAGGCGGCCGAGGCCGACTTCCGATCCGCCCTCGAGCTCGCCGAGGGGATGCCCATCCACACCGCGGTCGCCGCATCGGGGCTGGCCGGCCTGCTTGCCACCACCGGCCGGGCCCCCGAGGCGGTGCCCTTGGTGGAGCGGGCGCTCGCTGCGAGCCAGCGCAACCGCGGCGCCCGCCACAGCGCCCTGCTCGCCCAGGCCGAGGTCGCGGCCGCCCTGGCTGAACCGGGGGCCGCCGAGCTCGCCGCCCTGGCGCTGGGGGAGGCGGAGAAAGCGGGACACTCCATGAGCGTCCCCCGCTTGCGGACCCTCGCCGGCCAGACGCCCGAGACTACGGGCGGAGCTCGAAGATCCGGTTGAAGGGGGTCTCCGCCGCTCGACGGAACCTCGTGTAGCCGGCCGCCGTGGCGAGCTCCCGCCAACGCGCCTCCGGCACCTGGTTGCCCAAAGCCATCTTCCCGTCCTGCGCCAGCGAGGACGGGACACAGAGGATCGTCGAGCCGGCGGAGAACAGTCGACCGATCGGGTTCAGGTTGTCCTCGATCCGCTCGCCGGCGAGCGGCTCCACGAGCGCCACGGTCCCCTCCGCGGCCAGCGTCCCGCGCGCGTACGCGAGCCCAGCACCGGGATCGCCCATGTCGTGGAGCGCGTCGAGGAACAGCACGAGGTCGTAGCCTCCCCCCGGGTAATCCGTCCCGGAGGCCACCTCGAAGGTGACTCGATCGTTCACCCCTGCCTCCGCCGCGGCCTTCCGAGCCGCCTCGATCGAGGGTTCGTGGAAGTCGAATCCT
>WNGA01004667.1_pt1 | contig 32338 bp, 41 predicted proteins | sample 5400061 | NCBI WGS metagenome assembly WNGA01 (sample SAMN13153366, study PRJNA577476) | soil metagenome | isolation source: 100 cm soil or saprolite under grassland replicate 2 | place: USA:California | collected 2016-06-15 | reverse complement strand
GCGCCGCGTCTTTCAACGACAAAGCCCTAGGTCACGGCGAGCCGATCCGTGTTAAAACCGGCGAGCGCGTTTTGTTTCACGTGCTCAATGCGAGCGCGACCGATGATATTCACTTAGCGTTGCCCGAACACGATTTCAATGTGATTGCGCTCGACGGCAACCCCGTGCCAAATCCCCGCCCTGTACCGATCTTAGTGCTCGCTCCTGCAGAACGCATCGATGCCATCGTTGAGATGAAACAACCCGGTGTGTGGGTCTTCGGTGCAACCGAAGATAGCATGCGGGAAATGGGCATGGGAGTCGTGGTGGAATACGCAGGGCAGCATGGCGCGCCTCAGTGGTCGAAGCCTCAGTCGAGCACTTGGGATTACACGGTCTTTGACACCACCACAGCGGTTCCTGAACCTGACTACCGCTTCAGCCTTGTCTTTGAAAAAATCCCCGGCGGTCACGGCGGCTTCAATCGTTGGACGATCAACGGCAAGTCCTGGCCGGATGTCGATCCGCTGGTGGTAAAAGCCGGGCAACGCTACCGAATGGTCATGGAAAACAGAAGCGGCGACGATCATCCCATTCACCTTCACCGCCATACGTTTGAGTTGACGCGCATCGGAGAAAAAATGACTTCAGGAATCCGCAAGGATACGGTCAACATTCCACGCCGCCAGAGTGCTGAAATCGATTTTGTTGCGGATGATCCAGGGCTCACGCTGTTTCACTGTCATATGCAACTTCACATGGATTTCGGCTTTATGGCGCTGATGAGATATGCGTAAGAAAGCACGCGCTCGCTGCCAACTGAATCGTCGATCTTATCGAAAGGCAACTTATCGGCGCACTGCTTCCTGCAGCTTAAGGCTGCGGTTAAATTATTACTTAACCTGCTTGCGTTTTCTCCTCCGGCGGCTTCACGTTTCGAAACACCGCGAAGATCCAAAGGTCGTAGACAATCTTCAATCCTCCGGCTAGAAGAAACGGCAATCCCAACGGCGGATTTGTCAGAATCGCTCCCGTAAATAGCGGCGCGATCGCCGCACCTGTGTTGCGCGCGACGGAGAGAATTCCCGCGGAAGCGGCGCGCTCCTCTGGCTCGACGACCGCCATCGTATACGACTGGCGCGTTGGCACGTCCATTTGTGAAAGCAAGTGGCGCATCAGTAAAACCGCAACGGCTAATTCCGCGTTTGGCATCAGCGGTACAAGGAGAATCAGGAAATTCGACGGCAGATGCGTAAACACCATGGTATTGAGGAGCCCGAAACGGCGCGCAATGGCGGGCGCGGCGAGAAACGACACGGCGGCGAGCAGGTTGGTGCCGAAGAAGATGCCACCGAGCGCGGTCAAATCTGTCTTGAATCGAAGATAAAACCAATAAGCGACGATGCTTTGTACGATAAAGCCTCCGGCGAACGCATCGAGGGCAAATAGTCCGGCCAATTTCGCTACGATGGCGCGGGATTTCTGCAAACCGACATTGCGTGTTGATGATACGACTTTTGCCTCTGCTTCGACTCTTGGCGAAAGCAGCGCGAACAAGAGGGCGAGCAAAGTCGCCGACCCGACGTAACTCCATATCAAGAAACGATAACCGGAAATCGTCGTAAGCGAGAAAAGCGCCGGCAAACCCACTGCGAGCGCGCCGATAGCGCCGGCGAACGAGCCGATCAGATTATAAGCGGAAAAGACTGTGGTGCGATGTTGATCGCTTGTGGATTGCGGAAGGATGGCTTGCTCGATGGAAAGAAATGGTCCGACTTCTTTTCCGGATGGGCTAATGGTGCCGAAGATCGCGGCGATCGTAAGCAGGATCGGATCGTGACTTACCGCAAAAACCCAGCCCGCCGACGCCATTAGAACCGCGCCAACAATCAGCAACGCTCTGCGCCCGAAGCTGTCGGCCACGGCAGTGATGATGATCGTCATTATTGCACCGCCGCCGAGCGCGGCGGTGAATATCCAGCCGATCGCCGATGTGCTCAATCCAACCGCGTCGAGATATAAACCGAGAATAACGGAGAGAAATCCATACGCGAACGAGCGCATACCGCAGGTGGCGAAGAGCAGCCAGCCATCACGCGACAAAGATCGGAATTGCATTTACAGAGGAATACGAAAGCGGGATTACTTATTCAAGCTGTCGACCGTGGCGAGCGAGCTATGCCTAAGGCGTTGACGCTGATAATGGTGTTAACTTAATTGCTGCGGACGCGTGGCTGCGTGTATCACCGACATTAATGGCAATGACCGATCTACCTGTCTCGCGTCGCCGTTTTACTGAACGATGATCGTGCCGCTCATGCTTTCACGGTCTAGTCCGCAAAAATTGTCGCAGTGAAATTCGAAAGTGCCGGCTTTTTCCGGTACGAGGCGCACGCGCGCTGTCTCTCCGGGTTCCAGATCAACCCGCAATCCAAGTTCAGAGATATTAAAGCCATGAGTCACGTCCCGTGAGGTTAGCTCCAGCACAATCGGTTCGCCGATCTTGAGCCGGATCTCGGCCGCTTCGCTCGGTTAAGGAAAAATCCGGCACCGAGCCATAATGTTTCTCTAACTGCGCATTGTTGCTTGGCGAGAGAATCGTGAAAGACGCCACATCGATTGCCCGTGTCATAGACACCCGCGTCAATCCCAGCAAGCCTGCTAATACCGTGATGCTTGTAGCCCGCATTATTCTTCCGTTCTTTCACCAAGACTATTCTCATCGAATTTTTATTCCCGGATGCTCAATTTCGCTTAACCGCTGTGAAAAGCCGGGCATCCGGGAGGGGAATGTCCCCCCCGGGCGCTTGATCACAAAATCTTCAATCCTCGTAATCCGCGGCGAACCTATGTTGCGCCTCGATCTTCTGGGCCTGAATCTCCTCCTTCCCCAGAGGATCATGGTCGCAGCGACCATAAAAATCGACAATGTCATCGACATCCTTGAGGACCGGTTGAGACGACGCCAAAGTGTCTTCACGAATGGTCTCGAACTTCGCGTGGCAGTAACTGCCTTCGCTTGAGATCTCTTTGGAGATCACGCCCTCAGCACGCGCCGATGCTCCGCCCAAACCGATAGCTCCCCCTATAAACAAAACCCCAACAACTAACTTCATGTTCTTCATGTCTATCACCTCCTTTCCGATCAACTCGCAGCCTCTACTCTGTCTAACAGGAGCGAAGGAGAAAAAATTCCCGTTAGAACAAATTTTTTAAAATCCGGTCGCCATGGAATTCCGCAATGCGAAAATCATTTATGAACTATGTGTACGATGAGAGGAGCTTCAGCAAAAAGGAAGCACCGCTTCTCCAATTTCAGTCCGATACTCTTCTTGCAGCTGAGCCGTTTGAGCCTTTACTCGAAAAGACTTCGTTAGAGCCGGAGAGACGTCTCGGTTTAGCGATTTGGAGGATACCGTTGCGTATTATCGGAGGTGTGTAGAAAAGCGGAATGGGCGAGCACCTAATAATTAATCTCAGAGTCGCGGTTTAGTCGCAGTCCACCCGAAAATTGTCACCATGTAGGAGTCAGCACGAGCACTCAAATCAATATCGATGTGGGCGTCAGACTCTTGATCCGCGTAGGTATAACTTCGGGTCGAATCGATTCTGGGCTCCTCTTTAACTTTTCGCCACCTATCTGGCGGCAACGTCGATTGTAGTTCGTCGACGAAGCGTGTGAACAGATTGCCAGCTTCTTCTCTGGTGCCGATCAGGGAGCTGTAGCATGAGACATAGCTCACAATGCGATCCACATCGCATTCTATGTCCGGTAGGAGGTTTGAGTCTGTCCTTCTCACGGTACTCAGTTTGCGAACCGCGCAAAGGGCGCATAGCGTCATCGCCGGCCGAGAGAGCTAAAGCGAGAAGTCCCAGAGCGCTAATTTCTTGGTTCGTTTGGCCTTCGTGTGAATCGCTCAGTTGAACTTGTTGCAATGCTTCTTCCTCTACCCCGATAAGACGAGCAGAGAAGAGTCTCGCTTCGGACTCGTGTGGAAAGAGAGGCGCTATCGATAAGAAACCCATCAATAACAATTGTGCGCGAGTTTTCATTTTTACCTCCCAACCGTCTCACTGGACCGCGGCATGAAACATCGACAACGTCGCTCTTATGGGTACCAGTTTATTATTGGGGCGTTGGCCGTCTCGGCCAATACTTCGTTTGGGAATAGGTATTCTTCCCCTGCTGGACCGAAATCAACCAGGATCAGTTTCCGTCCCAAATTCTCGACGTCCCTAACGAAGGTCCCTTGTCGTGGTAAAAGAACACCTGTTTTCTGCGACCGGATAAGTTTTGTAGTTTTAACTGAATCCCCAGTTTTCATCGTTGCCTCCTGGCGGCAGCTTCTGCCAATCTTTCCTGCCATGACATCCATCGTCCTCTCATTGTGTATTACCGTGCTATCGAAGTTATATTCCCGCGGAGCCAGGTTTATTGACTTGGCAGGCGGGCCTAATAGAGAGCGCGGCAGAAGACGCCGCAACCTCAAATGAAAAACAAAGACTCGTCCCTTTAAATGGTTTCCGGGAATAAAACGGGCGGGGGAGCAGTCTTAATTCTGAGGAAAAAGATAGACTGGCCCGGTGGCTGACACGCAACGACGACGACGCTGAGGATATGGCGCAGGAATCGTACTTACGTGCTTTTAAGTTTTGGACGCTTTCCACGGCGTGGATGGTCGCGTCTGGCACGCGCTAGAGAGCGAATCAAGCGGCTTCTGTGCAATCGAGGGAGCTAGCATGAACTGTAAGGATGCACAAAATCTAATCAATGGCTATGTAGACGGCGAATTGGATATGGTCAGAAATCTAGACATCGAGCGCCACATTCAAGATTGTGCGCTTTGCGCGCAGGGCTACAAAAACCATCAGGTGCTGCGAAATGGAATAAAAACCGGCTCTTTCTATTTTAAGGCTCCCGTGGATCTCCAGAGGAGGATTCAGTTGTCCCTACCTAAGGCAGCCAAAGCCGAAGTGGGTCCTCGGTTGCTGCCTAAATGGTGGTTCAACATCGCAGCCCCTATGGCTGCCGCCGCGATTGTGGTCCTGGCTCTGGTTCCGTTTCTCCGTCGTCCATCGGTTGATGATCTTTTGGCGCGTGAAATCGTATCGAGCCATGTCCGTTCTCTCATGGCGAGCCATCTAGCGGATGTTCCCTCTTCCGACCAGCATACAGTGAAACCCTGGTTTGCCGGCAAAGTGAACTTCTCACCGCCGGTGGAAGACTTGGCCAAGCAAGGATTTCCTTTAATTGGTGGCCGTCTCGACTATGTGGACAATAGACCAGTAGCTGCGTTGATCTACCAGCGGCAGAAACATTTCATTAATTTGTTTATGTGGCCCTCAGAGTCTAACTCAGATGTTGGGACAAAAACGGTGTCGCGCCAGGGCTATAATCTGTCTCACTGGACCAAATCCGGCATGAAGTATTGGGCAGCATCCGATCTGAACAACGCCGAGCTACAGGAGTTCGTCCAGTTGGTACAAAATCAAACCTCGCCAGCACGATGACCCCCGGTGCACGGCCAATGGCAGAAGCCGGCGGTCGCCGATCGCGATCATTCTGTAGGCGGCCCAACCCTACTTGCCCCGCCCAACTCCTTTATAGAAGCCCGGCGGGATAACACGTTAGCTTTGCACGAGATCAGCAGCGTTTTTTGAGACTGCGCTCGCCCATGCTTTACACAACGCAATAATTCCCTCGGTAGTGGAAAAAATCGCGGTCAAGAACCGGCTGACGGCAATTCAATCGGGGCGGCAATGGGTGGTTCTGGCGGTCTGATGTCCTACGGTACGAATTTTGACGACTTAGTTCCGCTAACCCGTATCCGTTGACAATCAACTACGACTACGACTAGTCTCGGTCAGTCCACAAGTGCTCACTGGTCCGATTACTTCTTTGATTCCTTTTACATTAGCCCGGACTCGGTTCCCTCCAGCCGGGCTCATAGCCAACGGATCAATTGGACGGGTCTACCGGCCTCCCTTGTGTATGGTACACGACAGTACAAACCCTAAAAAGGCGGAGCAGCCGCTAAGCGATAGCGAGGAACTAGTCCGGCTCATACTCGACTCCGCAGCTGAGGCGATCTTTGGTTGCGATCCCGAGGGTACCTGTCTTTTCTGTAATCGTGCAGCTGCGCGCCTGCTCGGATACGACGATCCGGGCGAATTGCTCGGGAAAAACATGCATGCGCTGGAGCACCACACTCGGGTGGACGGCACGCCGTATCCAATCGAGGAGTGTCCCATTTACATAGGTTTTCAAAAAGGCCGGGGCGTCCATAGAGACGATGAGGTTTATTGGAGAAAGGACGGCACCAGCTTTCCGGTAGAGTTTTGGTCCCATCCGATATTTCGAGACGGTAGAACCCTCGGTGCCGTCATAACCTTCATCGACATCACGGAGCGGAAACAGGCGGAAGAGGCGCTGCGGAAGAGCGAGGAGCGGTGGCGGTCCATCTTTGAGAATTCGGCCATCGGTGTCGCCCTCACGGACCTGAATGGCCGCTTCCTGGCCACCAACTCCGCGTATCACAAGATGCTAGGTTACACCGAGGAGGAACTCCGTAAACTCACTTTTCTGGACATTACCCATGAGGATTATCGCGAATCTAACTGGGTACTCATCACCGAGTTATTAGAAGGAAAACGGGAACAGTTTCAGGTCGAGAAGCAGTATTGGCGCAAGGACGGCAGCTCGATCTGGGTGAGCAACAACGTTTCTCTCGTTCCGGGTACCGAGAATGTGCCGCGATTTATCATGGCGCTCTCCGAAGACATCTCGGAGCGCAAACGGGCGGAAGAGGCGCTGCGGAAGAGCGAGGAGCGGTCGCGTACTCTCCTTGAGATCAACAACGCCATCATTACAAACTTAACGCAAGAAGCCCTCCTTCACGCTGTTACCGAAAGCTTGCGTCGTGTAGTTCCGTTCGACCGGGCCGGCTTCTCGCTCTACGTCCCGGAAAGAAAGACGTTCCGCTTACTGGCGGCGGAGAGTGAGTTCTCGTCAGATTACTTCCGGGTTGGGCTGGAGTTAACACGAGGAGAAGGCATTTCGACCTGGGTGTTCGATCATCAGCAGCCCGTCCTGTGCCGGGACCTTGAAAAGGAACAGCAGTATCCAAACGACCGGCGTCACCTCGCGGACGGCATCTACTCCTACTGCGTGGTGCCTCTAATCATCAGGGGAAAGAGCATCGGCACTCTGAATGTGGGAAGCAGGACAAGGAACCAGTATTCAGAACGCGATCTAGAGTTCCTACAGGAGGTAGCGAGCCAAGTTGCGCTGGCTGTCGAAAACATGCAGTCGTATCAAGAGATCGCGGCGTTAAAGGCCAGACTGGAGAAGGAGAACGTTTACCTCCAGGAGGAGATCCGCACAGAGCATAACTTCGAAGAGATTGTTGGGAACAGCCCCGCCCTTCTGGCGGTGTTGCGTAATGTCGAACAGGTCGCTCCAACGGACTCTACCGTGCTCATTTGCGGAGAGACGGGAACTGGGAAGGAACTCATCGCGCGGGCGATCCACAACCGCAGCGCCCGTAAGGACCATCCTTTGGTGAAGGTGAACTGCAGCGCTATCTCTGCGGGGCTTGTCGAGAGCGAACTCTTTGGTCACGTCAAAGGAGCTTTTACCGGCGCCCTCGAGCGCCGGAGTGGTCGCTTTGAGCTAGCCGACGGCGGCACCATCTTCCTCGACGAAGTTGGAGAGTTGCCTTTGGAAACCCAGGTTAAACTATTGCGCGTTCTTCAGGAGCGTGAGTTCGAGCCGGTGGGCAGTAGCCAGCCTGTGCGCGTGAACGTGCGGGTTATCGCTGCTACAAACCGAAACCTGGAGGAATCCATCAAGACTGGCAGTTTCCGCGACGACCTTTTTTACCGTCTGAACGTCTTCCCCGTTGAGGTACCCCCGCTGCGCGAGCGGCGCTCTGATATCTCTAAACTCGCGACGTTCTTTGTGTTCCAATACTCGAAGAAACTCGGCAAGAACATCGAAGGAATATCCCAAGACACGATGGACCGGATCTCCGGCTACTCCTGGCCCGGGAACGTTCGAGAACTGCAAAATATCATCGAGCGGGCAGTTATTCTGTGCCAACAGCCGATTCTCGAGCTGAAACCTGATCTTGCCCCGATTTCTGCCCGCGGAGTCCTCCCCCAGGCTCCGGAAGGACTTTCTGAAGCTGAAGTGGCTCAATATTCCAGGTCAGCACCTCCCCCTCTCTCCACTCTGAAAGAAGTGGAGCGTGGGCACATTATGGCTGTGCTGAAGCAAACCGGCGGAGTTGTCGAAGGACCGAACGGGGCGGCGAGAATTCTGAATCTGCATCCTAATACGCTTCGCCACAGAATGAGCAGATTAGGAATCAAGCGCTCCACCCACCACATCTCGTAGTCTCCTACGAAGGAAGCCCTGTGACGGGCTACCAAATATAGCGGTCCACCTTCCGTCACTTATTCTCTCCGTCACAAATCGTGCTTTCTCAATATGATAGACCAGAAACTCAACAGCTTTCGCGAGCGGCACACGGCTTGCTCCTCCTTATGATGTGCGATGAGAAGAATCTGAAATGGAAGAGCAAACCAGCCCCGGAAATTTTGAGATTAGCGTCCTGCCACACCTCGATGCAGCATACAATCTAGCACGTTGGCTGACGCGCAATGACCAGGACGCGGAGGACATGGTCCAGGAAGCGTACTTGCGTGCGTTCCGATTCTTTGGAGGCTTCCGCGGCGGGAATACTCGCGCCTGGCTGCTCAAGATCGTGCGCAACACCTGTTACACCCAGCTTCAGAATAACCGGCCACAGGAACTAGCGACGACGTTCGACGAAGAAATCCACAGTGAAGACGACGGTTCCATGAACCCTGAAACGCTGCTGCTGCGGAGTGCCGACAGTCAGTTGCTCAGACGCGCTCTGGAAGAATTGCCTATGAACTTTCGGGAGGTGCTCGTGCTACACGAGTTGGAGGGATTGTCTTACAGCGAAATTGCTGAGGTCTCGAACATCCGCTTGGGTACTGTGATGTCAAGGTTATCCCGTGCACGCGAACGACTCCGGCAATCTCTCACCAGTCTTCTGAGCAAAGACGACGCAGGAAAGATGGCGTCAGCTAGTACCGACGAACACCAGTGGACCGACTCGATGAATTGAATCGGGAGATTAGCTGACTGGGACAGATGACGGGCCGTGCTGCGGATTGTGCTTCACGTAACCGGCTCGGAACTACGAGCTAAGGAAATTTACCGGAAGACTCTGCTGAAGGAACAAGGAGGTCGGTTCATGACGATGAATCGCAATGTAGATAAAATCCACACGACAATCGGCGAGCTCGTCGTCGCATTGAGCGACGGGGCATTTGAAGTTTGTGCGGAGAAGAGGGACGCTTATTTTCTTGTGGCCTCGGCCCTCAAGCATCTTCTGAGGAGAACGCAGCGAGACGAAGCCGCAGACACGCCAAAAGGAATCCCCCCACTATTGGAACGCTACTAAAAGATCTCAGCAAAAGGAACTGTGGTGTAAGTCGATGTATGGCATGGCATGCCATGGATTCGCTCGCACTCTTTGGTATATTGCGGTGACGACGATGCTGGTCTGGTACACGCTGGAGGATCGGAGGGGCAACGACGCTTTGAATGACGAATGCCAGGGCTACACCGATAAAAATCGCCATAGGTGTTTTCGAGTCGCCAAGCAGGGTTGCAAAAGCTGTTTTGTCGGGTAGCTCGGCAACAAAGATCAGAACAAACGTCGATAGAAAGAGTTTCCAATCAATCATACAAAGAAGCATCCGTGTCGATGAAGACTAATAGAATTTTCAAACCTGCAATGCTCCCAGACCAGTGTTGGTGCGCAGCTGGATCAGCTGTTCGAAAAAGAGCCGGAGCGGCGGCAGGTGCGCAAACAGGGCTTGGAACGTATAGTGGTCCATCGCCAAGACGTTGACTCGGGTCACGGTGCGAACCGTCGCCGACCGTGGCATCTGCCTGACCAGTCCCATCTCTCCGAAGCATTCGCCACGCCCGAGGCGGGCGAGCGGCACATCGCTTTGACCTGGAACATCTCGTGTGATCTCGACCTCACCGTCAAGGATGATATACAGTGAGTCACCCCAGTCGCCCTCGCGGAAGATAGTCTCATTCGGCTCGAAGTGCTCCCGCCGGATCGCGAGAGGCTTCTCAGTTGTGAGCTGGACGATGTCGGGCGGCAGGATCAGATCGAGGGTCCAATCCGTGGCAACTCGGATCTTTCGGTCGAGCCCGGGGAGCTTCATGAGGTACATCGTCCGCCAGAGCCACCACGCGAGGAACCCTGAGACCCGCACCCCGAAGATCTCGCCCACTGCGGAACGGTGCCCGAGCGACGCCATCTTGCCGAGCGCTGTGAACGCGAACCTCGTCTTCGGCGCACCTCGCAAGGTGGCCACGAGGTTTTCCGCAAGGCGCCGCGCCTGTCGGATGGCGTGTTGGGCCGTAGGTGGGCACGGCTCCCCGCTCGCCCCGTCAACGACAAAGGCGCAGTCGCCCACGGCCCACACCCCAGGGTAGTCCGGGACTGCCAGATGGCTATCGACGACGACCCGGCCGCGCTCCTTCTTCACGGGCAGAGATGCAACCAGGGGATTCGGCACAGAGGAGACCGTGCTCACGAGTGTCCGCGTGGCGACGCGTTCCCCGCCCTCGAGCAGTGCAGCCTCGGCTGTGGCCCCGGCCAAGCGCGTGCGCAGCCGGACCTCCACGCCGCGCTTGCTCAGTAGGCGCTGAGCAAACACGGCGAGCGATCGCGGAAGCTCCGGGAAGATGAGTTCGCCTGCGTGCACGAGAATGACACGGATTTCGCCAGCATTGAGGTGGCGGAAGTTCCGCGCGACGGCGCGGACGAAATCGTTCAATTCGGCCACAACCTCAACGCCAGAGAAGCCGCCGCCCGCGACGACAAACGTCAGGAGGGCGCGACGCACCTGAGGATCGGGCTCGATGTCCGCCTCCTCCAGGGTGTGGATGACACGGTTGCGCAGGGTGAGCGCATCCCCCAAGTACTTGAACGGGAGCGCGTGCTCTGCAAGCCCGGGCAGGTCAGCGAAGCTCGGGACGTTGCCTAGAGCGATGACGAGGTGGTCGTACTCGATCTCACAAGGCCGCGTACCGAGGCCGGCGGCAGTGAGAACGCGCCTGCGCTGGATGTCGACCTTTTCGATCGGGCGGGTGTAGAGATTCGTGTTTGGACACAGACGTCGAATCGGAGTGATCGTGTCCACGAGGCCGATGCTACCGGAAATCACTTCCGGGAGCATCGGCTGAAAGACCAGATAGTTCTCTCGGTTAACCAGCGTGAGCTCGACGGCCCCACGACGGAGGTCATGCCGGAGGAGCTGTTCCAGGGTCAGTGCCGTGTACACGCCACCGAAGCCGCCCCCCAAGATGAGGATCCGTGTTGGTCCTGGGCTCATGGTCTTCTCTCCGCGATCTCGAAAGCCTCCCAAAAGAAGCGCCAAGCTATAGGAGAGGCCTTCATCTAATCACCGTTAAAACAATTAAGTCGCCGTTCCGTGCGTACTGAACTTTGAGTTGTTTCTCTTTCGCCCTTTCTCGGATGACTTTACCCAGCCATCTTCTTTCCTTCCCATGGCGAGGTCCCTTACGGTGCTTTGGTAATTTGTTCTCCATCCATCGCAGCAAACCCTGATGCACATATGCGGGGTTAAACCCCAAAACTTCACAGATATTTTCAAAGGAAAAAATCCAATCGCCGTCCACTTCGACGATCCACTCCTCCACTTCTTCGACGAGCCGCCCCCTTCTTACGTTCTGTGCCAGGAGATTATCCTGGAAGCAGTTAATGGCATCTTCCAAGATCGCCAACATGAGCCTCTTCTCCGGCTCTAAGAGGGTCTTTCTGCGCAGAGTCCCAAAATAGTGAGCGGACAAAAGCGAGTCGGGCTGAAAAAGGAACCCAATCCTTTCGTCCGGTGTGAGGCCGGTTTGATCTCTCGTGGATGCTGAACTAGCTCTTTCCGAATCCATGCTTTCACCCTCCTAAGCGGCACCCATGTGTGCGTCGTCCAGCAGCACTGGCCGCTTAGACTCCAATACAACCTGCTCGAAATTGCCGTCGTTCACTTCCTCGATAAATTCAGTCATCAATCTTCTCCGCGTATGATCTCTTCTATGATGGTTTTCATCATGAATCCCTCGGCAACAAGCGCGACTCCTTGCCGATGCATATCGGCCAAAAGCTTTCTTCCTGCGCCATCAATGAATGTCACTGCATTCAACATCACTCGAACCTGCTGGTCGCCGATGACAGCTTGGCGCCAGCAGCCTTCCAATTCTTGAACCCACGGTCCTGCAAGTTTCCCCTCGAGTTCGAAAATTGTTCCCGTCGCGCCGGTTTGAGTCGTGATTTTCAACATAGACCAGAAGCCAATCTCATATGGAGTCTCCCTCTAAAAAAGATAAAAAGACTCCTTCTAGCTCGTCTTCGCCATACAGTATCCCACGATCCACGGCCATCCTTTCGATGCCAAATCGATCAAACCAACCGACTGCTATAAGGTCCCCCGGATTGTCGTACAGTTCAAAGTAATCCGCCGGTCTTTTGGTGGATAGGTCATCGTATACAAGAACCTCGCCCAGCGTCTGGCCTTCAACAACCAATGGAGAAGACGAGACGAGAGTCAGAGAACGCTGTTCCAGCCCGGTAGCAGAAAGAAGAACCTCCGGCCCCGCGGCATTGTCGGCGGCTTCTAAAGACCTAGTTGCTATGAATCCAAAAAAGAATAACAAACCGATAAACTTTAAGATCATGAAGATGATAAAATATATTTTGTTTTTTAATTTCATGACCTGTTTCCTTCACTCGATTACATTTCAGTTCCACGTGACTTGTCTATGAAACACGAGATCCTGCCCCTTCTCATCGGCTTCAATTATCGGATCACACCAACAGAAATCCGAGTCCAAGTGGTTGAGACCGATCGGCATCTCCACCGGCACTACCGCTGGTAAAAACCATGTCGGATTCACGAACAGCACAGCAGGCCTCCTCTCAGAAATGCGTTTTTTCCCCTCGTCTTCTTTTCACGGAAAATCCTCATTCGCTGCCTAGTCGTTGGAGTAGCTCGACGCAACCCACTTAGTGTGGTATTTTTGGCACTCACTTCGATCGTAACTCTGAGCAGCTAGACAGCCACACCCCGTTATCAGACTACCGACGAGAAGCAGGGCTGCTAAAAACGATGTTGCGATCTTGATTCTATTCACCGCGTTTCCGGCCAAATCACGGCCTCTGCTCTGTTTGACAAGAGCGCCCCGGAAAATATTCCCGCGAGAAAATATTCTCTAAAAACTCGGCGCCGCGGAATCGTTTCGGAAGAAAACCATTTATGAATTGTGTGAAGATGAGGCGGCGTCAGCGAAAGAGAAAGGATGCCTTCTCTATTTTTCGCCGTATACTCTTCTTCCAACTCAGGAGTTTGAGAGCATTCCCGAGAAAACTTCGTTAGGGCCTGAGAGAAGGCTCATGTCAGCGGTTTTGGAGGAAACCCTTGCTTAGTTACTAGAGTTGTGTCGCGAAACGGAGGGATCGAACCAGTACGTCTACCACTCGCGGATTTCCTGTGGGCCTGCGTCCCAACCATGTCTCAAACACGAACTCAATCATTTAATCTTATTCTTAATCGCCGGGATCGATTTCAAATAATCTGCGATGGCGAGAGCGTCTTCCCGTCTCATGTCTTTGAAGCCATGCGGCGCTCCTTGGATGACTTCGGCCATTAGGCCTTGGACATTATCCAAGTCAGGCTTAGTCCCCGTTAGCAAAAGCTCAGCGATATCTTCCCGTTTCCAGTTGCCGATACCGCTCTTTGTCAGGCGTAATATTCGGAATGTCTTCGCCGAGCGGACTAGTTTTGGCTCCCGCGCCAGCGAGGTAAAGCGACCGATTTGGCACACCGATGAAATTTCTCGGCGTATGACAATCGCCACAAAGAGAAACATGCTCCACTAGATATTGCCCGCGCTCGATACCGCTCTTGGGAGCTTGAGCGGGCGAGTTCGAAAAACGGCCAAAGATTTTTAGATAAGTGGGTATACCTAAACTGCGGGTGAGGGGTGCCCCGCTTTCCAGTTCCGGCGTTGCCTTCTTAACGGGTTTGAGCGTTTTCAGATAGGCAATGAGCGCTTTCAGATCTTCTTCCGCCATGCCCGAGTAGGCCTCATACGGCATCACGGGGATAATGTTGCTGCCGTCGCGTCGAATTCCCTTAACGATGGCGTCCTGGATCTGTTGGTCCGCCCAACTGCCGAGCCCCGTTTCTTTGTCTTGGGTAATATTCGTGCTGTAAACTTTTCCGAGCGGAATCGGAAAAGCGCGAGCCCCGGCATTGAAGGTTCCCTTCGGCACGGTGTGACAGGCGCAGCCGCCAGTTAACGAAAAGATATACTGACCTCGCTGGACAAGATCACTACCGTGCTCTTGGGACCAAGCATCGACGGAATGGATTAGAAAAAAGAAAAGGAGCAAAAATAACCATCTGCTCTCTCTCATCATTGCAACACCTATCTGTCTCATGAACCTGAGCGCTGCGTAGAAGATTTCATTGCTCGAGGCTCTCTTCCCTAACAAACTCACGATGATCCCCATTAAAAAGGGATTGCCTCTTATTATGTCTTTCTCTTGCTCAGCACACCTGAAGCCCAACTCGCTTTATTTGGGGCTCCGGACGGCCTGGGGCTTAGCGTCTCCGGTCAGCAGTTCGCCATTCATGCCTTTCGCCGAGTGAAACTTGCAAAAACAGCGTACCACCCCAGACGACGGGAAGGTGATTTCAACCACTACTTTTCCCTTCGGCGGGATATTTACATCCACGTGTTGCTCGGGGATGCTGAAGTTGTGCCGCGTACCTGACTCGTTCTCGATTTCTACCTTGAGCTTTTGTCCGGGCGTGCCACGGAGAAACGTGGGCTCGAAGTAGTAGTTATCGGCTTCCAATTCCAACTCGCCTTTGCCCTTCACGTCTTTGGTCCCGTGGTCCGAGAATGTGAGGTCGCCCAGCGTGATCGACTTCCCCTTCGGCGGTTCCGCCGAAGACGCGATAAAAGAATGGCTAACGCTGAGCAACGCAGCCAACATTAAAATACGTGAGATTTTTTTCGTGATATGCTCGTTTCCTTCTCAGCTCTCGCCGCGAGTGCGCGACACCACGCGTCACTGGGCACGCACGACGACGCGACCGGTCATATAGGGATGCACCGAGCAATTGTAATCGTAGGTGCCAGGCTGATCGAACCGACGGCTAAAGCTTGCTCCTGGCAGCAAAAGATCCGTGCCCTTTACGCCGTCATGATACTCCAGCCCATGCGGCGCGCCATCGTCATTGATCCAGGTGACGCTCTCACCGGGAGCTATCGTGATCTCCCCCGGCGTGAACGCAAAGTTAACGATCGAGACCTTGGCGCTATCCTTGACTGCGGTCGCCGCAGTTCGCTGGACGACAACCTTGCGTGGCGCGTTGCCAAGAGCGGTCGTCGCGTTTCGTACGATTGCGAAGTCAACGACAGTGATATCTGCCGTCGGGGCGGCGAATACCGGCTGCACCATCTGCGTGCAGACGCCGAGCGCGAAAAGGCCAGTTAAGAGGCCGCCGATCATGGTGAACAGCCTCCAAATTTGTCTACGGTGCGTTGTCATCCTAACTTTCCTTCCTTACGGTCGCCGCGGTTCGCTGGACGACGACCTTACGCGGCGCGTTGCCAACCGCGACCGTCGCGGTCTTCCCGGTTGCGAGGTTGACAACAGTGACGTCGTTCGAGCCCTCGTTGGTCACGTATGCGGTTTTGCCGTCGCCGGACGCGGTCGCCCAGTGCGGCTGTTTGCCGACCGCGATGCTGCGCGCCGGCTTGTTCGTCGCCGGGTCGAACAAGAGCAGCTCGCTAGGCCCCTGCACGACGACGATGCCGAACGCCGAGCCGCGCGGGTAACTGACGAAATGAGGCGATACGCCCGTCGGAATCTGCGCAACGATCCTGTCGGAGGCCGGATCCAGCACCTGGACCGAGCTGACCCCCGCCTGAGTAAAGTAGAACAACTTGCCGTCGTAACCGAATTCTCCGTCGCGCGGTGTCTTATCGAGCGCCAGGGTGCGAACGACGCTGCGCGTAGCCAGGTCGATGAGCGCGAGGCCGAAGTGACCCGGTTCCTGCACCGTGACGTATGCGAGCTTGCCGTTGGGGCTGATCGCAATAGTATGCGGCTTGGGCACCGCCAGGGTGGCAATCACGCTCTGTGTCGAGGTATCGATGAAGGCGATATGATCCTCCCCGTAGACCATGACCAGCAGCAGCCGGTCGTCGGGCGTGAGCGCCACGCCGTTCGGCGCCTTGCCGACGTTGATCGTCTTGACGACTTTGTCAGTGGCCGTGTCGATGACGTCGATCGAGGAAGAGCCGTCGCCGCTTACGTAGACGGTGCGGCCGTCCTGGGTTATCGCCATGCCGTGCGGCCCTGCGGCGACCGGCACCGTCGCGACGACTGCGCCAGCGTCAGTATCAATCACGCTCACCGTGTTGTCTTTGAAATTGCCAACGTAGGCCTTGGCTGGCTGAGTGGGGGCGGCCTGCTGCATCGTCTGGCTGCAGGCAGCTAGTGCGAGGAAGCTAACCCCCATCAAGGCGCCTAGCCACCGAAAGCCCTTACGAATCTGTATATTATGCGTTCTCATTTTGTAATCCCTCCTTATAAAACTCTTGTGTATGTCTGTATGACTATTTCATTTGAACAAATATTCCCGTGGGAAGTGGCTCGAGCAAAGGCTCGCCTTAGAGCTCTGCTGGCGAACGAGAATTATTCGTTTTGTACTTATTAATTGCTGCCTTGAGGTCGTCGTACTCCGCGCATTTTCCAAAGAAAGGACAAGCCTTTTTCAGCGCCACGAGTTGCTTCTCGGCACTGGCAGGTTGATTCATGTCGAGATAAAGCTCGCCAAGATATTCGTGCGCGCTCCGATGCTTGGAATCGATCTTCAGAGCCTTCTGGTAATGCTCCATCGATTTGTCGAAGGTGCCGAGTTTGCGATAACTGTAACCGAGCATGGTCTGAGCGTCGGCGTCCTTCGGATTTTCCTGAACCGCTTTCGTTAAGCTTTTCAGGGCAGATCTAAAGTCGTTCGCGTCGATAGCTTGCCGTCCGGCGGTGAGATTCGGATTTTCAGCCTTCGCCTCGGGTAGAGCGGCGAAGGCGCCGGCTTGCATGAATACGAAACCGAGAATCAACGTAATGACAGCCAACAGCGGTTTCATCTGCAGACCTCCTTTGTAGATTCTTCGATATCTCCCTCGTGTTTGCATATTGTGCGTTGTCATAATGTCGTCGCCTCCTTTGTTCACGCCTCTATGACTGGTTCATTTGAAAAAATATTCCCGCGGGGAGAGGCTTGACCCCTCTCCCTTTGACCGCCGCGAGAGCTGTTAGTCCATATAGTCACGAGCCCTACGACGGTGAAGATCAAGTAGCTGCGCGTGGATTTCATCCTTGCCCAGCGGATCGTGATTGCATGGTCCGTAGAAGTCGATGATGTCACCCTCGCTAGGATCTTTAAGAACCGGACGTTTCGAGCCCAAAGTTATTTCATCAATCGCTGGGAATTTCATATGACAGTAGCTCCCCTCGGTCGAAGCCTCTTTGAGGATCACCCCATCGGCGCCCGCCGTCGCCGCTATGCTCGAACCCATAGCTCCGGCCAGAACCAGAACCGATAAAACTGATTTCATAGTCTTCATTGTTCTTCCCTCCTTTCCGGCCGATCATCGGCCTTTGCCCCAGTAGACTAAAATCAACATTAAAAATTCCCCGTAGGAAAATGTTTTTCTATTTTGTCTCTTGGGAATTTTTCAGACTGAAAACCAGTCATCAATTGTGTGAACAGCAAGACCGCCTTCAACCCACTACCCTTCCACCCGAAGGAACGAATGTTTCAGGTTTTTATTGCCAAGAAACCGGCTTCATTGACTCGCCGCTCGCAGCCAAATAGACTTTGCGCCGATCAATCCCGCAGCAATAATCCGTTTGGGTTGTCGTTGGATTCCGGGAATCAAATGGTTGGAGGAGCGGTTTTAACGGTGGGAAAAGATCAACTGGTGCGTTTTGAACAGGCTATATTGCCGCACCTAGATGCTGCGTATAACCTGGCCCGCTGGCTGACACGCAATGATCATGATGCACAAGATATGGTGCAAGAGGCCTGCCTGCGCGCGTTTAAATTCTTTGACGGCTTTCACGGCGTCGACGCTCGCGCATGGCTACTCACCATTGTGCGCAACACCTGTTACACATGGCTGGAGCAAAACCGCCGCGGTCAGGCTATGACCTCCTTCGATGAGGAGATTCATACCGTCGAGGAAGATGCCTTGAATCCCTCGGCATTGGCGCTGAAGAGCGACGACAGGGAGATGCTCAAGCAATCTTTGGAGCAACTCCCGGCGGAGTTTCGCGAAGTCATAGTGTTGCGTGATCTGGAAGAATTGTCTTACAAGCAAATTGCCGAGGTGATCAATGTTCCTTTAGGCACGGTCATGTCACGACTGGCACGCGCTCGCGCACGACTCAAGGGCATTCTGTGCTCTCGGCTGAAGGAGAAGCCTTAGGATGGATTGCACCAACGCACAAACCTTACTCGATGGCTACCTAGACGGGGAGCTCGATCCGGTGCGTAACTTGGAAATCGAAGAACATCTGCACGGCTGCACTCGCTGTTCACTGAGTTATAGTGACCGCCAAGTTATTCGCAGAGGCCTTAAAACAGAATCTCTCTATTTCAAAGCGCCGGCGGATCTTCAGAAGCGCATCCAGCGCTCGGTGCGTCAAGCGGCCAAAGCCGAAGCACCGGCTGGTTGGCTGTCCTGGCCGTGGCTTAGATTTGCCGCTCCACTGGCGGCCGCGGCGCTTGTCGTCTTGATGCTCGTGCCCATTTTCGGAGGCCCGTCTTCGGACGAACTCTTAACTCAGGACGTCGTCGCCAGCCATATTCGTTCGCTGATGGTCAATCATTTGGCCGACGTTCGCTCGACGGACGAACATACGGTCAAGCCTTGGTTCAATGGCAAACTGGATTTTTCACCGCCGGTCAGTGACTTGGCAAAGCAGGGGTTCCCATTAGTTGGAGGCCGCCTCGATTACTTAAACAATCGACCGGTTGCCGCTTTGGTCTACCAGCGCGACAAGCACGTCATCAACGTTTTTGTCTGGCCTGCAGACAATAGCGGACAGACCGGCGGTCCAATCAAAACGCTACAAGGTTACCATGTGATTCGCTGGGCGAGTTCCGGGATGAATTTTTGGGTTGTTTCCGATCTCGAACAAAACCAGCTCGCGAAATTCACCGACTTGCTAAAAGCATCAGCTACGACGTCGCCTAGCTGATTGTACGAATCGCTTCGATTGAATGAATTCAGAAACGGATTTCTCTCGTGACTGATTGCGACCGCTCTCGGATCGGAAATACGCGCTCGATGAAAGCATCGCTCCAGTGACCTGATTGGTCGCCATTGCCGACGTCGAGAATTAATGTCGCGCGGACTGTGTAGTGTGGTCCAGCGCAAAATCAGGAAAGCGCTTGCGAATCTCGTCCTGCCTAAGAAAGACTCGTAGGTTGCTATTGCCGTCCACATAATAGCCGGAGGAATGTAGCAGCGCAGTTTCTTTGCGGGTATCCGGTTGAACAATCTCAAAGCGCAGAACGTAGCCATGCGCGTAACCGCCAGCGAAGAAGGGAATGATATCGAAGTCGCGACCGTTGCCGTTCCTTTCGACGAGAAAATTACGCAGCGTGACGGCTCCTTTGAGTATCCCCAACTAGATGACAACAGCGAGAACCGTTGTCTCACTTCGGCGCACAGAGCTTCGTCGCGAAACTGAACCGCGGTTTTTTGAAAACACTCGGACCGAACGTAGTACGAGCGATAACCATCTGGATTGAAAAAAAGACCGCTCTGATACTCCGCAGAATCGATTGCTTGGCATTTCGTTACCGCCGCCGATCGCAATTCGTCATAACTGGCAGAGAATACGGACATGACATCGAACAATAATCCAACGACAGCCGCTGAGCCTAGGATCGATAACAAAAACCTGCGCACGAACGGCGTTTTCATTGATTCTATCAGGAAGGCAGCGCGGCGCTCAGAGTTAGCGCACTGCGCTGATCATCGAGAACTGCCGCTGCTCATCGTGTTCAACCGGCCGCCGTCGACCGGCAGAATTGTGTGGGTAATATAACTCGCCTTGTCGGAAGCTAGAAGACGGCCGCCTCGGCAACCTCTTCCGGCCGGCCGATACGGCGCAAAGGGATGATGTCATACTCTGGCTTGCGGTTGCCCATGTCATTTCGACCGATGGGCGTACCGACAAGTCCGGAGATCAAACCATTGACGCGAACGGTTGGCGCCAGATCCGCCGCGGCCTGATGCGTAAGAGAATTGATCGCGCCTTTCGATATTGAATAGGCTGCGCCGCCCGGGCTTGATCTTTCACCGGAACCGGCGGAGATGTTGATGATGGCGCCCCTGCCTTGCACTTTCATCATCTTACCGGCGTGCTGGATGCAAAGAAAGTAACCGGTCAGATTGATCGTCATAGTTCGGTTCCATTCATCGAGAGTGGTCTCAAGAATGCCGGCGCTCGACGATTGCGCCACACTATTGACAAGAATATCGAGCCGGCCATGTTTGGTTTTGATGTGATTGAAGAGCGCGGCAATTTGTTCCGCGTCGGCAACGTCGGCGGCAAAGGAATCGCCGTTAACGCCCTCGGCAATTTTCTTTGCATCTTCCCCATGGCGCGAGTGCACGATCACGTTGGCGCCTTCCCGCGCGAAGGCGCGAGCGATTGCCAATCCGATATTATGCGTCGAGCCGGTAACCAGCGCGATTTTATCTTTGAGCAACATCTCCGTCCTCCAAATAATCTTTTTTGAGCTCTAGCTTTCCCAATGGGTAAAGCCAAGCAATCCCTACGATCGCATTACCGAAGTTCAAACTCGTGCGTCTAAATGGTATTAATAGGTGCGTACGACCGTCAATGATCGCTATCACTAGGAGGCCGAGGCAAATGAAAACTCGAAAGTCGCGCTTTTACGCCCAGCGGATTATCTTCACAGGTCTTTCGCTCGCGTTATCTGCCTGTACGAGTCAAACCGTAAAAATGATTCAGCCGCAGACCGGCGCTACCGCCGAGTGTAGCGGTTCAAGTTTCGGGTTCGGACCACTTTTCACCGAAAGCTTCGCCGATAGTTGCACTCGCGTGTACGAAAACCGCGGTTACGTTGTCCTGGAGCGCCTAACCCCGCAGGAGCGCGCAGACTTAGAGCGGCGCGGACTACTGCCGAAAGATTAGTCGCTGATAGATGCCGATTATCCGCCCAGGGAAATCATTTCGATTTTTTTATGGCTCTTGGGGTCGTAGTTCGACGCTTTGAGCGCCTCGAGCCGTTCCGCCGAATAGCGATCCGTTCGGCCGCGCCAGGTATTGCCGATGAATTCCGAAATCTCTTCGTCGGAAGCGCCGCCGCGCAAACGGGACTTGATGTCATGTCCGACCTGGGAAAATAAGCAAGTGACAATCTTACCGTCCGCCGTCAGTCGAATTCTCGTACAGCTCGAACAAAAGGGCTCTGTCACAGAAGCGATCACGCCGATGTCGCCACGCCCATCGACAAATTCGTAATCGACCGACGGCGCGCTCCCCCGGTCCCGGCCCACTTCTTTGAGCGGGTAACGCTCGGCAATTTTTTCAATTATCTCTTTCTTTGAGACCAGCTTCGCCGACGTCCAATTGTTCGAGTTGCCAACGTCCATATATTCGATGAAACGCATGGCAAACCCATGCTCCCGGGAGAACTCCACAAGCGGCAGGATGTCGTCGTCGTTGACGCCCCGTTCGATCACCGCGTTGAGCTTGATCGGCGCAAGGCCGGCTTTCTTTGCCGCAAAAATGCCTTCGAGAACTTTATTCAGATCGCCGCGCTTGGTCATGCGCTTGAACTTCTTCGCGTCCAAAGTGTCGATACTGATGTTGACGCGGCGCAGGCCTGCCTGTGAAAGGGATTCAATTTTCTCGGCAAGAAGGGCGCCATTGGTCGTGAGGCAAAGATCTTCTAAGCCACCGAGTGCCGAAAGTTTTTTCACCAAGACCGCCAAGTCCTGGCGCACCAGCGGCTCACCCCCGGTAAGACGAATTTTCTCGACGCCGAATTGAACAAACAGCCGCGCCAAGCGCGTGATTTCTTCGAAGGTTAAGATTTCCTTCTTATCGATCCACTCATACTCATCCAGCGGCATGCAATAGGTGCAGCGGAAGTTGCACCGGTCCGTCACGGAAATACGCAGATCCCGGATCGGTCGTTTGTAAGCGTCGACTAACATCTAAAACACTATGCAACAAAGGTTCGGGCACCGCAACCCAGCTATTTCGTGATATAAAATCATATAAAATCCTAACTTTGCGGGATTCGGCCGATCTGTTATCCTAGGGGTCGCATGAGCCTGCGCCAGCAACAAGTGGCCGTTTTCTGCGCTACCGTCGTAGTGATCTTCGGCATTTTGGGGGTCGGTATTTGGTTGATAGCCCAGCGGCTCACGACCGAAGCGACGCTCCAAACCGCTCTCTTGATGGCGCGCCAAGTGGAGATCGCGCTGGCCGACAGCTTGCGGGAGCGATCGATCGTGCTCGAAACGCCGCAAGGCCAAAGAAGCACATCTTCCTTTTGGGGCTTTCTTGGCAATCTTTTACCTGGTAAGTCCGCCGGGACTCCATCATCCGGACCCAAGCGCTACACACCATCGCGTCGCGCGGAAGTGCAAGGACTCATGCAGGCGTTTGTCGACCGTAGTGCCAGCATCGAAGCGATGTGGGTCGTCAACGCCGAAGGCCGTCTGCTTTACAGCTCTGTCGAAGGCGAAAAGCAAAGACCGCCCATAGGCGACTCTCTCCTGGAAAAGCTCGGGCGCGGCGAGACGACTATCAACGCCAAGCGCCAGGGTAATATTAATTACTACGATGTCTGGGTGCCGCTGCAAATGCCGGCCGGAGTGCGCAGTCCAGGGGGATTAAGACTGTGGATTAATCCCTCCGACTGGACTGGACTGCTGTCGGGCTTATGGCGCCAATTCATTCTCCTGTTCGTTCTTGGCGGCGGCGTCGCTCTCGTAAGCGCGTTTTTGACCACCGCGCTTTACACCCGGCGCTTTCGTTTGATCAGCGACACGTTGCGCCAAGCTGAAGCGGGAACCTATGCGGTCCGGCCTCAATACGCCAGCCACGACGAAGTCGGTGCCAGCTTGGACTTGATTGACCGGTTGGTGATGAAGCAACGTAAGAGTGTTGGCGCTCCCGCACCGGTGCAACGGCTGGCCATTGCCGCGCGCACCCTCGCCCACGAAGTAAAAACACCCCTCAACGCGTTGGCGATTCATTTGGAAGTGCTGCGCAACAACGTCAGCGCTAACGATGATGCCAATAGCCAATCGGAACGGTCTCTTTCCGCTCTGGACTCGAGCATCCGTCAGGTCGATCAGCTGGTGCGCGATTTTACTGACTATTCGGCGCCCGTGACAATGGAACGCAAACCGATCGACGTCGCCGAAGTATTGGGCACGACTTTGGAAGCGGCAGGTTCGGCTTGCGCGGCGAAAAAGATACGCCTAACAAAGGAGCTTGCTCCTGGGCCCTGGCAAATTCAGGGAGATGCGACGCGTCTGCGGCAAACCTTCGATAATCTCCTGCGTAACGCCATGGAAGCTCAACCTGACGGCGGCGAGATCCACGTGACCGTCAACAAAAACGGCAACGAATTGATCGTCGATATCAGCGATGCCGGTCCCGGTGTGCCGCCGGACCGACGGGTGGAAATGTTCGAATTCGGCAAGACCACCAAGGTCGGCGGCAGCGGTATCGGTCTGCCGCTAAGCCAATTAATCGTCGAATCCCACGGCGGCGCCTTGGTTTATCACGACCGTAATGGTAACGGCCGCGGCGCGACGTTTCGAGTGACACTACCAATGGAGGTCGCTCACTAGATGGCTCGGCCTCGTCAAACGGTGCTCGTCGTCGATGACGATGCAGCCACCCGTGAAGGTCTAACAACCTTGTTGGAAAGCTGGGGCTATAAAGCTTGTGCAGCTTCCGACGGTAGAGCCGCTCTTGAAACTTGCGAGCAGGAACTGCCACACGCGATCGTCACGGACTTGATGATGCCGGGCATGAATGGATTGGAATTCGTCACCGCGCTTGGCGATCGCGTGCGCCAAATCGCGATCATCTTTGTCACCGGTCAAGCGACCATCGATACCGCCGTCCAAGCGATTAAGCTCGGCGCCTACGACTACTTACCCAAACCACTTGAACCGCAGCGGCTGCGCGGCGTGCTTGAGAAGGCGCTGAAGCAGGTCGTGCTCGCGCGCGAAACCGGCGCGCTCCGCCAACGCTTGGAATCGCCTCTCGGGTCCTACGGCGCCCTCATTGGTAAATCAGCGCCGATGCGCCGGCTCTACCAACAAATCGGCCAGATCGCCGCAACCGACGCCGCAGTGCTCGTTAGCGGCGAGAGCGGCACCGGCAAAGAACTGGTCGCACAAACCCTGCACGATCTCTCACCGCGGCGTGAGGGAAATTTTCTCGCCCTCAATTGCGCGGCGATTTCGCCGACGCTGATGGAAAGTGAGCTCTTCGGTCATGAGAAAGGCGCTTTCACCAGCGCCATCGAGCGCCACCTTGGCTGTTTCGAGCAGGCCGACGGCGGCACGCTCCTGCTCGACGAGATCACTGAAATGGCGCTGGAAATTCAGCCAAAGTTCTTGCGCGTGTTGGAAGAAGGACAGATTCGTCGCATCGGCGGCAACAAGAATATTGCGGTTTCCGTCCGAGTCGTTGCCGCTACCAATCGGCAGCCCCTAGCGGCGGTGAAAGATGGCAAACTGCGCCAAGATCTTTTTTATCGTTTGAACGTGTTTCATCTCGAGCTTCCGCCGTTACGCGAACGTGGTGAGGATATCACGCTTTTGGCTCGGTATTTTCTAGAGTCGTTCGCGGCGAAATATCAGCGCGAGGTCTTACCCTGGGCCGCCGACTTTGCATCGACTCTGATGGCGCAAAACTGGCCGGGCAACGTCCGTGAGCTGCGCAATGCCATGGAGCGGCTTACGGTTTTGCCTGCAGGCCCAAATCTCGCTGCCAAAGACTTTCAGCAGTACTGCCTTACGACGCTAGTGGAAGAACAATCCGATCTCGCGCCGCTGTCGCTTGCCGAAGCCGAACGGCAGGCGATCGAACGCGCTCTGAACGCAACAGGCGGGAACAAGACGCAAGCGGCCCAACTCTTAGGCATCACCCCGAAAACATTGAACGCCAAACTCGCGCTCTATTCCAAAGAGTAATTTTTCTCTGGCGCTTTACATTTTTTTCCGTCATTTCTTCTCTCCGCGGGACACAACCCCGCATATTGTCGAATCTTAGCCCATGGCATGACGATTGCGTTTTTCAGAGTCAAAATCTGGCGTTCGAGATCGCCGGTCGTTGCCGAGTGAATTTAGCAATGAGACATTGGTGCAAATGCGTCGGAACACTGATTGTCGTGATCTTTCTCGCGGTAATTTCAGATGCGCATGCGTTCCGCAAAAGCCGCACGGGACAACATGACAATGCGACGATAACGGAGCAGCAGGTGGACCGACTGCGCTATATCATGGTACCCCTGCTGCGCGTGACGAACCATCGTGTACCGTTGGAACAAGTTCGTTTGTCCATCGTTGATAATCCGGCGATCAATGCTGCGAGTGCCGGCAATGGACAGTATTACGTGACTACCGGCCTATTAAATCAGGCCACCGATGATCAGTTGCGCGGTGTCTTAGCCCATGAAATCGCCCATGAAGATCTCGGCCATCCTGCCAGGGCTCAAGTTGTCGGCGTCGGCGTAGGGTTGGGAGTTGCGCTCTTAGAGCAGTTGTTTCCCGGCAGCAGCGCGGTCACGCCGATCGCCGGCACCCTGATAAGCGGCAGTTATACGCGCCCGCTAGAGTTAGAAGCCGATCGTCACGCGGTTACGTTGTTGCAGCGCGCCGGTTATTCCCGCGATACCATGGCGGATACTCTGACGTGGCTCATGCGCCGCAACGGTAACAACGGTGGCGGAATTCTATCCACTCACCCAGCGACATCAGAGCGCATTCAAGCCCTGCGTGCTGCCAGATAGAACTTTTCAACTAGTACTCGCTTCAAGCCGCGGCACATCATTTCTTCAACAGAGTAAATGCGTGAGCGATTCCGCACTCGCTCGATTTACCGAGCACCGTCGGTAATTTCTCCCCATGGCCAGAGTTTTTTACCCACCGAGGAAGCGCTCCATTTCTTCATAAGCCGCTAAAATAGCTTGATTTTTTTATTGGCATTGCAGTTGCGTTTAACGTTGGGCAGCAAGCGGGTAGTTAACATGAAGAAAGCCGGGCGAAAGCCCAAGGAGAAAATGTTGATGAAGTCACCCAACTTTGTTGTGATCATGGCGATTCTTACCGAGATGGCTCGTCACCTGAGCGAGAACATCTCGAAAGTCGAGCTAAAACCGCTCCAGACCTTCGGTGGCGCGGTACGAGCAGATCCCCAGAAACCGTAGGGGAAATTTCGGGACACTTAAGAGAGTGCAGTCATGAAACTAACCAAATATGTCATTGCTGCAATGGTTCTGTCGGCGCTAGTTGAGACCAGCGCGGCTATCGCCGCCGGACCCGGCAAAAACAGCGCCAACCAGCGCGGCGGAAAAGCCGCCGAGCATATGAGCACTAAAGGTGCGGCGAACACTAACGCCCAATGGTCCGCCGATCCCGAAAGGGGTTGGGTGCGCGCTGAAGAGCGGCATAAACAACAGGAAAAGGGCGGCGCGTCGAGCGACACCAATCAGACTAATGGCAAACCAAAGGCAAAGGGTAAGGCGAACAAGTTCTAACCGAAGAAGGAGGAGAACGTCAATGTTTAGTCACAATAGAATTCTCAAGAGCACAGGTATTACGGTTCTTGCTGGAGCACTTTTGCTGACCGGCTGTGCCGGTGGACCCCTAACCACGCGCGAAAAGGGCGCCGGAATTGGTGCGCTCGGCGGCGCGGCGGCTGGTGGCATCGTCGGCTCGGCGGTCGGTCACCCTGGAGCCGGAGCGGCGATCGGTGGCGCTCTCGGATTAGGCGCAGGTGCGCTGGTCGGTGACCAATTGCAAGGCCAGCAGAACACCAACTACCAACAACAGCAGCAGATCAATCGTAACCAGTACGAGACCGAGCGCAACCGCCAGGAGATTCAGCGGCTGCAGCGTCAACGCGGTGAATATTAGATAGCGCTTGTCGAGGCGCACAAAGAACTTATTTGAGGTAAGAAGCAGGACCATGAGCAGTCGATCGCCACGACGAAATCATGCTCGCACCAGCGAAATTCGGGACACGGAGCGGGTCTTTGTCATGCAAGCGGTGGCTCATGGTCCAAGGCTTTGTTTTGGAAAAGTCGAGAGGTGTTGATATGAAGCTCTCAGAATGGAACATGAATCCAGCAGTGAAAGAGAAAATCGTTTGGATTTGCGGCGGAGCGGTGTTTGCACTCCTGCTCGCCTTCATTCTCGGCGGCGTTTACACGATCACACCGCCGAGCGGTGCGGTCGACGCAGCTTACAAGATGAATCGCTTCACGGGCAAAGTGTGGCTGATTAAAACATACGCCAAGCCTATGGCCCAGGGACAGGTGCGGGTATTGGTCGCACGCGAGGCTGAAGTAGAGAAAACTCGCGACCTCAAGGAAGAGGATTTGCAAGCCTTCGCCATGAACCAACCCGAGCCTCCGGCCACCACCGGCCGGCGCCGATAGACTTCTCCGGCAGAATACTTCACGGATCCGCTCTGCGTAACGGCACCAGCGCTCTTCCCATTGACACTGATCGGTCCTCTGACTAATCTCTGGCGTTGAGTCGTCGACTGACGACTATCTTTCGCCTGGAGGACTCTATGAATACGATCGATGCCGACGGCCACATCGTCGAAAAGGTCGCCGACCTGCGACGATATCTGCCGGAACCTTATTCGAAGCGCACCGGAGGTCTGTTACCTTCCGACGGCATGGATACCAATATGGGCGGCTCGCTCGGAGGCATGGAAGATAATGATCTTGCCACTCGGCTCAAAGACATGGACACCGAAGGAATCGACATTTCGGTGCTGTTTCCCACCAGCAGCTTTGCCGTGAATAGCTTGGTAGAGCGCGACTACGCGGTCGCTTATGCTCGAGCCTACAATGATTTTATTGGCGACGTTTGCAAACAAAGTCCTCGGCTCAAAGGCATCGCCTTGGTACCGCTGCAAAATCCGGCGGCGGCGGTCGAAGAAGCCCACCGGGCGGTGACGAAGCTTGGCTTGTCTTCCATTGCCGTGGCGACACAAGGCATGAAAGAACACCTGGGGTCCCAGACCTTCTGGCCATTGTACGAAGAGCTCGAACAGCTCAACGTGCCGCTGTGCGTCCATAACCGGCGCGAAGGGCCGGCCGGAGAAATCCGCTTCGATAGTTTTATTTTCATGCACACCATCGGCCGGCCGGTCGAAACGTTTATTCAATTTGCCGGTCTCATCTATGGTGGTGTCGCCGAACGCTTCCCCAAGCTGCGCATCGCGTTTCTGGAGTGCGGCGTTGGTTGGGTCCCATACTGGATGGAGCGGATGGACGAGGAGTGGGAAAAGCGCGGCAAAGTCGAAGCGCCGCTGTGTAAGAAGAAGCCTAGTGAATATGTGAAGCATGGCAACTGGTTCTTTGCCATGGAGCCGGAGGAAGAGACGGTTCCATACGTGATCGAGCGAATTGGCGACGACAAGATCCTCTTTGCTTCGGACTATCCTCACTGGGACGGCATCTTCCCGCATGTCGTTTCGACCATTCGCGGCCGCAACGACATCTCCGCTCAAGCGAAATCGAGGATACTGGGCGAAAACGCCAAACGGTTTTACGGATGGCAATGACTTGAATTTTGGTCAGCTCGCCGGTCTCGTTCTCGCTCTGAGCGTAGTCGGTTGGACATCTAGCTCTTCTGACGCAGCCGAATCATCAGCACCGCGCAAAGTCCGCATGGCCTTTACGTCACTGTCCTCGGTGATGTGTCCGCCCTGGATCGCGCGCGAAGCCGGTATTTTTACCAAGCATGGTTTAGACGTTGAAGTCATCGCCACGCCCACCGGCGTCGAGGGGATGAACGCCTTGATCGCCGGCGAGGTGCAGTTCTTACAGATTTCCGGCGGCACGACGGCGAGCGCGGCACTAGGCGGTGCCGACGTCATGGTCGTTGGCACAACGCTAGATTCACTCGTGCAGAGTTTGATGGCCCGTCCGGAAATCGACAAACCGGAGCAGCTCAAGGGCAAAGCCTTAGGCATCACGCGCTTCGGCACATCGATTGACGTCGGCGCGCGCCTCGCGCTCCGACATTTCGGGTTCGTGCCCGAAAAGGACGTCGCCATCGTCCAGGTCGGCGGCATGGAATCCATGGTCAACGCCCTTCAAGCCAATCGCATTCAGGCGGGGATTCTTTCCTACCCAGCGATCACCCAGGCGCTGAAACTGGGTCACCATGTGCTACTCGATATCGCGTCACTGGGGATTCCCTATGCTTTCACGGGCATGACCACGCGCGGCCGACTGATCCGCGATGATCCCGATCTCGTGCGCCGTTATATGATGGCGCAGACCGAAGCCATCGCCCGCGCCAAAAGAGATAAGAATTTTGCCCTGAAAGTGATGAGCAAGTATTTACGCACGGCCAATCAGACGGCGCTCGCAGAGTCCTACGAAATCGACGTGCAAAAACATATGCTTAAAATACCGCTCACGACCATGGAAGCGATGAAGTCGGTGCTGGACGATCTCGCAGGGCGAATTCCCAAAGCGAAGGATGCCGACCCAAAGAGATTTTTTGACGACTCCTTCGTGCGCCAGATGCAGTCCAGCGGATTCATCGATGCGCTCTACAGATAAACCCAAGCGAGGAGGGTTTATGAAAACCTTTCGCTACATTCTAGGATCACTCTTAATCGCAGGACTGGCCTTTGCCGCCGCTGCGCCACAGAAAGGTGGCGAAGATGAAACAGGGCCTTATGAAGTCGTCCCCAATTGGCCGCAGCCGTTTCACGAAGAAGGTTGGACCTGGGGTTCGACGGCAGCGGTGTGGGCGGAATCGCCTGACCGCGTATTTGTCTTTCAACGCGGCGAGCTCGATGTGCTAAAAGAAAAACCCGCCGCGTCGGGCCTGCCGCCGCGCGCCGCGACCAACGGTAAACCACGCTGGCAGAACTGTCTTATGGTCTTTGACCGTAACGGCAAGCTGATCGAAGCATGGCGCCAACATGACGACAAGTTCATTCGGCCCCACCGCATTGTCATCAGCCCGTTCGACGCGGAAAAGCATGTCTGGTTGGTCGACGACGGCGCGCACCAAGTTTTCAAGTTCACCAACGACGGCAAAAAACTGTTGATGGTCATCGGCGAAAAGGGCAAGCCGGGAAACGACGAATACCATTTCAATCGCCCCACCGACATTGCCTTTTTGCCCAACGGCGATTTCTACGTCTCCGACGGCTACGTCAACACGCGGGTCGTGAAGTACTCCAAAGACGGAAAATTTATGCTCCAGTGGGGCAAGCCGGGAAAAGGACCTAGCGAGTTCAACCTCGTGCACGGCATTTCCATCGACGTCGATCGCCAACGCGTCTATGTTTCAGACCGTTCCAATTCTCGCATTCAGGTTTTCGATCTTGACGGCAAATATATCGAGGAGTGGAACAATATTCGCTCACCTTACTATTTGGCACTGACGAAAGAACAGGAGCTCGTCGTCTCCGACGGCGTCACCCAGAAAATTTTGAAGTACGACCTCAATGGTAAACTGCTCCATGGTTGGGGCACTTTCGGTGCCTTCCCAGGCGGCCTATGGGGCGTGCACCAAGTCAGCGTCGATAGCGAAGGCAATTTATACTTGGCCGAAGTTTTTAACGGCCGCGTCCAGAAGCTGCGGCCCAAGGTGGGCGCCGAGCGCGCCCGGCTCGTCGCGCAGACGACCCATAGCCTGACGAGATAAACAATTGCCCTTCTCGCCGTCCGCGTCATTGCTCGAATGAGCGAAGCAACTATTGATCGCTGCGTGCGGGACGATATTGAGCCGTCTTTTTCGACGATGCGTTGACCCAGCGGTTCGAGCGGTATAAGTCATAAATAAATTCCACTAGCGAGGTCTTTCCCATGCGCGTCATCGATGCCGACGGTCACGTCGAAGAGAATCCGATAACCTTTAGCGACAAATATTTCGCTCCCGCTTTTCGCGCCCAGCGTCCCCAGGTTGTCCCCGGCAACGAAGAAGGGCTTGCCTATTGGATGATCGACGAACAGCTCTTTCCACGACGGGTCGGCCGCGGCTGTAATAATCTCGGCACGCCCGTAAGCTATCAGGGCAAGCCGGTGCGCCACGCGCAGCGCAAGCCCGATACCGTGGGCAGCATGGAGCTGACAAGTTTAAGCGACCGGCTAAACATCATGGACGAAGAAGGCATCTGGCTCCAGGTCCTCTATTCGACGCTCTTTCTCGCCTATCCGCTGAGCTGCAATCCCGCTTACGTCACCGCCATGTGCGACGCCTACAACCGTTGGTTGGGCGATGTTCTCTCCAGCCAGGAACGGCTCAAGTGGGTCGGCGTGGTCAATCTCGACGACGTTCCCGCATCGGTAAGACAAGTCAAAGAAGCCAAGAAACTCGGCGCGGTGGGGATGATGATTTTGGGCACCGCGGGAGACAGACTGCTCGACGATCCCAGCTTGCTGCCCTTTTATGAAGCCGTCTCGGATTCGGATTTGCCTTTGGCCGTGCATGTCGGCTGGTCTTGTCCATCGATCAACAATTTGTATACCCACATTTACCCTTCCGGGGTGATTCCGTTTACGATGCCTGTTTTGATGGGATTGGTGTCGATGATGAGCGGCGGGATTTTCGATCGATTTCCCAACCTGCGCGTCGTCTATCTCGAAGCCGGTTGTCTATGGGTTCACTTTATTCTCGAGCGCTTGCATCACCGCTTTCAGCATTCGGCGAAAAATCTCGCCAATGTTGTTTCGCGCACCGCGCCGGTCCAAAAGCTCACGCCGATGGAATACGTCAAGAAGGGAAATCTCTACTTTAGCGCCGAAGTCGAAGATGCATTGCTGCCCCAGGTGTTAGAATTGGTCGGCGATGGCCAGATTATGTTTGCTTCCGACATGCCCCATGGCGACCGCGAACGTTTCGCGGCTCGAATGTTGC
>WNGA01004319.1_pt1 | contig 32353 bp, 25 predicted proteins | sample 5400061 | NCBI WGS metagenome assembly WNGA01 (sample SAMN13153366, study PRJNA577476) | soil metagenome | isolation source: 100 cm soil or saprolite under grassland replicate 2 | place: USA:California | collected 2016-06-15 | reverse complement strand
ATGCCGTGGGGGTGGCCATACACCGGATGCGCCGGCGCTTCGGCGAGCTGGTCCGCAAGCAGGTCGCGCGGACGGTCAGCGACCCGAAGGAGATGGAAGACGAATTGCGCCACTTGATCGCGATTCTTCGGCAGTCCCGATGAACTTCGTTCGCGCATTGAACCCCTGAACCACAAATGGATGGTAGGGCGCGTCGCTCCGCGCGCGCCGGCCTAGGATCTCCAGTGCGGCGCGCGCGGAGCGGCGCGCCCTACCGTCAGGTTCGTGGCAGTGAAGCTGCAGGCCAGCGCAGGAATTCCGGTAAGATTTTCACCGCTTTCCGTAGGTAACAGATTTGATGGTCACTGCTGCGCGTTGTGATGAGTGCGGCGCCGGAATCGCGATCGGCGCCCCGGAGGGCCATTGCACGACGTGTTTGTTCCTGCTGGGCATGGATCCGGGCGCGGGTGACACCGTGCCGGATACGACGGACCTGACGCCCCTTCTCGCGAAACCTCATTCACCCATGGGCGTGAAGTTCTATCGCCTGCGCGATTACGAACTGCTCGAAGAAATCGCGCGCGGCGGGATGGGCGTGGTGTTTCGAGCCCGACAAATCAGCCTCAACCGGACCGTGGCGTTGAAGCTCATCCTGGGAGGACAACTGGCGTCGCCTGCGATCATCAAGCGATTCCAGGTCGAAGCGGAGGCCGCCGCCAGCCTGCACCATCCCAACATCGCTTCCATCCACGAGACGGGAGAGTGCGAGGGCCATCACTTTTACAGCATGGAGCTGGTCGAGGGCGCGGGACTGGATCGGCGCGTGACGGAGTTTCAGTTGCCGGCTGCCAGGGCTGTGACGAGCGAGAGCAAGTCCGCCGCGCGCCAACGCCAGCAGTCGATTGCGCGGTTGATGGAGGCCGTCGCCCGCGCTGTGGACTACGCCCACCAACGCGGCGTGCTGCACCGCGATCTCAAACCGAGCAACATCCTCATCGATCGCGACGGCGAGCCGCACCTGGTGGACTTCGGCCTGGCCAAGCTCGTCAACGAGGAGCGAACCCAGTTCACGTTGAGCGGCGCGGTTCTGGGCACGCCAAACTACATGGCGCCGGAACTGGCCTCCGGCCGGGCCGCCCACGCGACGACGGCAGCGGATGTCTACAGCCTCGGCGCCATCCTCTACGAATTGCTCGCCGGGAGCGCGCCGTTTCAGGCGCCGACGCCAGTCGAGATCTGGCGTCGCGCGTTGGAAGAAGAACCGTTGAACCCGGCCTCGCGCAACAGGCTCGTGGATCCGGATCTTGCGACGATTGCATTGCGCTGCCTCGAAAAGGAACCACAACGGCGCTACACCTCGGCTGCCGCGCTGGCTGAAGATTTGGAGCGCTGGCGGGCGGGCGAACCGATCGCGGCCCGGCCCGTCAGCGCCGGTGAAAAACTCTGGCGCTGGTGCCGCCGCAAGCCGGCACTGGCCGGGCTCGCGCTGACGGCCATCGCCTTCGCCGTCGCTGGATTCATCGGTGTTTCGACGCAATGGCGCCGTGCCGAGCGCCAGGCGCGCGCCACACAGTTGAATCTCTACGCCGCCGACATCGGCGCGGCGCAGCAGGCGCTTCTGGAGGGCAACCTGGGTCGCGCGCGTGCGTTGCTGGACGCCTACCGTCCTGTGGACGGCGGCGAAGACCTGCGTGGCTTCGAGTGGCGGATGTTGCGGCACTCGGCGCAGGGCGACCACATCGTCGCGTTTCTCGGCCACTCCAGCACCATACGGTCCCTGGCCTTCTCGCCGGACGGCAACTGGCTGGCGACTGCCAGCGCCGAAAGCGCGGTGCTGGTGTGGGACCTTCGGCAAAATGGTTTGAGTCGCACGCTGACCGGCCACACGGGCGCGGTGAACTGTGTCGCCTTCTCGCCCGATGCCCGCCTGCTGGCCACGGCCGGACAGGACGGCAGTCTCAATTTGTGGGACACGATATCGTGGCAGGTCACGACCCAACTCGTGTGCCGGCCGTATCCGTATCAAGTCGCATTTTCGCCCACCGAGCCGCTGCTCGCTTATTCGGAGGGCGGCACCGTGAATCTCTCCTCGGGTCGGGTGCGCCTCTGGAATTACGCCAAAGGCAGACGTGTGCAGACCTGGACCAATGCCGGAAGCCGGTTCGCGTTTTCGCCGGATGGGAAGAAGCTGGTCACCGGCAATCAGGATGGCCTCGCAGTGTGGGACACCGCCAGCGGGCGCAACCTGTGGAATGGCAGCCGGCTCTACTCCGTGCTTTCCATCGCGGTCTCGCCGGAGGGGTCGAAATTCGCGGCGTGCAGTTTTCAGGGAGAGGTGGCGCTCTTCGATCTGGGCAATCCCGACCGAGCCGTGACGCTCAAAGGTCCGACGGGTCGTTCGCGCGGCGTTGCCTTCTCCCCCGACGGCGCCAGCCTTGCTGCCGCCAGCGGCGACCAAACGATCCGGGTCTGGAACACGGTGTCGTCCTGGGAACGGACCAACGTGTCACTGCGCACGCTCTGGGGCCACGGCAGCGGCGCGCGGTGTGTGGCGTTCTCGCCCGATGGACGATTCCTTGCCAGCGGCGACAAGGACGGCGTGGTCCTGCTTTGGGATTCCAAGGCGCGGCCTTCCGCATCCTTGATCACCAACGTTCCCGTCAGCTACACGAACGCGCCACCCGTCTACTCCAGCGACTCGGGCTGGATGGCTGCGGCGAACGCGATCGAACAGGTCACGGTCTGGAACATTCGGACACACGAACGGGTGCAGTCCTTCCGGGGCGCGCTGATTCCCCTGGCGTTGTCCGACGATCACCAGACCCTCGCCACGATGAGCACGAACTACGCTTACCAACTCTGGGACGTGGCGAGCGGACAACTCCGCCGCGAAGCGCAATTCGTCCGCCCCGAACAAGCGTTCACGGCGAAGCGATCCCCGGACGGAAAGCTCCTCGCTGTCGGCTACTTGGATGGCACATTCGCAATATGGGAACTGGAGACGCGGCGCGAACTCTGGCAGCACCGCGGTCACAAGACCAACATCCGTGAATTTGCCTTCTCGGGTGACGGCCGCTTGTTCGCGACGGCAAGCCAGGACTTCAGCGCGAGACTTTGGGAACTCCCCACGCGCCGGGAGTTGGCCACGTTGACAGGGCACGGGGACGAGGTGTGGACCGTCGCGCTCTCGCCGGACGCAACCGTCGCCGCCACGGGCAGCAGCGACCACACGGTGCGGCTTTGGTCTGTGCCGGATGGCCGCCCGCTAGCGGTGCTGATCGGCCACAAGGAAGGGGTGTTCCGCGCGGCTTTCTCGCCGGACGGCAAGACCCTCGCCACCGCCAGCGACGACGACACGGTCCGGCTCTGGCATCTGCCCACGCGGCGCGAAGTGGCAAGATTGGACCACGGGGCCAACGTGAAACTTGTCAGTTTCACGCCAAACGGCCAGATGCTCGTGTCCAATTCGGATCGGCGCGCCATTCACTTCTTCCGCGCGCCGAGTTTCGCGGCACTCGACGAGGCGGACCGCAAGAAAATCGTGCGCGGCAAATTTCCCTGACAGTCAGCGCGGATACTTTGTAAGGTTCGTCATGCGTTCCGGTGGTACCAGGATGATGAAAACATTATTTGCTGCCATTCGTGTTGTTCCGACGGCGTGTTTGGCCCTCCTCCTGACGGCGGCGCCGGGTTTGGGTGCGGACTCGCTCATTACGCCTGGCGCCACCTGGAAGTATCTCGATACTGGCGTGGACCCCGGCACCGCGTGGCGCGGACCGGGCTACAACGATACTTCGTGGGCGTCGGGTGCGGCGCAGCTTGGCTTCGGGGATGGCGACGAGGTGACCGTCATCCGCTCCGGCATCGTCACTGCGTACTTCCGCAGAAATTTCAGCGTGGCCAATCCCGCCACGGTCAGCAACCTGACGCTCCGCGTGCTGCGCGACGACGGTGTGGCCGTTTATCTCAACGGTGTCGAAGTCTTTCGCAACAATCTGCCGTCCGGCCCGCTCTCCTACACCACCCTCGCCACCGCCACCGTCGGCGGCGCCGAGGAGACCACGACTTTTCTGACCGCGACACTCGATGCGAATCTTCTCGTCGCCGGCGAGAACGTCATCGCCGCTGAAGTTCATCAGGTCAGCGTCACCAGTTCCGATCTCAGCTTCGATCTCGCGTTGCTGGCGGACACCGCGCCGCCCCCGCCGGAGTTGCCGGTGGTCGCGGTGCAGACCGTGGACGGAACAGCGGCCGAAGGGACTTCCGACCGCGGTCGCTTCCGCCTCGTCCGCTCCGGCTCGACGAACGAGTTGCTGAATGTCTCGGTGTTCTACAACGGCACGGCGATCAACGGCGTGGACTGTGTAGCCTTGCCGATGACGGTGGAATTCCCCGCAGGTTCGGCGACGGTCGATCTGGAAATCGTTCCGCTCGACGACAGCCTGGTCGAAGGAGCGGAAACACTGGTGCTCAACCTCGTGCAACCGCCGTGCTCGAATCAGAACCCGCCCACCCCTGGCTGTTATCTCGTGGGCACGCCGTCGCAAGCCAGCGTCAGCATTCTTGACAATGACGTGGAACAGCCCCCGCCGCCCGGAACGAACATCCTTATCACCTCCAACTCCGTCTGGAAGTATCTGGACAACGGAACCGACCAAGGCACGGCGTGGCGGGCGCCTGACTTCGACGACAGTACATGGTCCTCGGGCCCCGGCCAACTCGGTTACGGCGACGGCGATGAGGCGACGGTCGTGAGCTTCGGGCCGGACCCGACGAGGAAATTCATCACGACTTACTTTCGCCGCGCGTTCGACGTGGCCGACGCGTCGGCGGTCAGCAATCTGGTGGCGTACGTTCTGCGCGATGACGGCGTGGCGGTTTATCTGAATGGCGTCGAGGTCTACCGCAACAATCTTCCCGCAGGGCCCATCACCTTCAACACAATGGCCAGCACCGTCGTGGCCGACGAAAACGCTTACGTGGCTGCTTCCATCTCCACTGCCGCGCTCGTGACCGGGCCCAATGTGATTGCTGCCGAGGTCCACCAGGTGAATGGAACCAGCAGCGATATAGGGTTTGATCTGGCTTTGATCGCCGAGGGCGGGTCACAGCCACCGCTCGAATTGCCACTCGTCAGCGTGGAGGCGGTGGACAATACGGGGGCGGAGTCAGGCGCGGATTCGGGCTTGTTCCGGATCAGCCGCACGGGACCTACACCAGAGTCGTTGCTTGTGACGCTGAGATACGGCGGAACGGCAGTCAACGGAATCGACTGCCTCATGTTGCCGTTCGACGTGGAAATCCCGTCCGGCTCGAGTTCGGTCGAACTCACGGTGGACGTGATCGACGATGTCGTCGTCGAAGGCACAGAATCGGTCGTGCTCGTCCTGGTGCAGCCACCGTGCGCAATTCAGAATCCGACTGCGCCGGGCTGTTATCGCGTCGCCGCACCCGGCCAGGCCGTCGTTTACATCCTGGACAACGACAGTGAGGAGCCCCCGCCGCCCGCGATGGTCACGCTCATCGTTTCCAACTCTGTCTGGAAGTATCTCGACAACGGCACCGACCAAGGCACCGCATGGCGCGCGCCAGGCTTCGACGACAGCTCGTGGGCGTCCGGCCCCGGCCAACTCGGCTACGGCGATGGCGATGAAGCGACGCTTGTGAGCTTTGGTCCCGACCCGGCGAATAAGTACATCACGACCTACTTCCGCCGCGCCTTCGACGTGGGGGATGTTGCGGCGCTGAGCAATCTCGTGTTGAACGTCCTTCGCGACGACGGAGTCGCCGTTTACTTGAACGGTGTCGAGGTGTATCGCAACAACCTGCCGGCTGGTACCGTTACGTTCAACACGCTCGCCACCATCGCGGCGCCGGACGAGAACGCCTACCTCACGGCGCCGGTTCCTTCCGCGCCCCTGGTCAGCGGACGCAACGTCGTGGCAGCAGAAGTGCATCAGGCTAGTCCCGCGAGCAGTGACATCGGTTTCGACCTGGCGCTGTTCGCCGAAGGAATGGCGCTGCCGCCGCCCAATCCCTGCCCGCCATTACCCAGTCCAGATGATCAGACTCTTCCGGCGGTTGCGAGCGATGGCACCAACTTTTTGGTCGTGTGGATCGACATGCGGAATCGTGACTCGTCCTGGTTCGATGTCTATGGCGCGCGCGTCTCTGCCTCGGGAGAAGTGCTTGACCCGGGCGGCATACCCATCTGCACGAACTTGAGCGCGGCTTATTATCCTGACGTGGCGTTCGACGGCACAAATTACTTCGTCGTTTGGTCCGATGACCGCGACGCCGCCGAAGGAAATCCTAGACTTGAAATCTATGGTGCCCGAGTCAGTCCCGGCGGCGCCGTGCTCGACCCGAGCGGCATCCAGATCACGCACGGCGAAGTGGCCTATCAACCGACCATCGCGTTTAACGGGACCGTGTATCTCGTGGCCAGCTATGCCTGGGAACACAACGGCCATCGGGGCACCACGTTGCTCGGTGTGCGCGTGACGCCGGCGGGGGAAGTGTGGGACACGGAGGAACTGATCCTCCACCAAAGCGAATTCAGCGGCGTTGACTATCCGGCCATTGTGGCCAGCGAGGGTGTGGATTGGCTCGTCGTCTGGAACGGCGCAGGGGTCGAGGGATCATTCGTCAGCGCAAACGGCATCGTTTCCTCACCGCAGCAACTCGTGGCCGAAGGAGAAGCGTGGGTTCACGGCCTTGTGTCCGCCAGTGGGTATTATTTCCTGGCCACAGTGGCCGATCGCGAATTCGCGCCCGACACGCACGTGATGGACGTTTACGGCACCTGGATCACCCGGGACGGCCAACAGGCGAACACGGTGGTCATCGCCGCCAACACCAACTACACCATCGGAAGCTTCCTGCAGCCCACCACCTACGTGCAGAATCGCCCCACGGTTGCTGCCAACGGTCCGGAATTGGAGGTCGTGTGGGAGGCCGGGGCTATTTACACGAACGGCGGATTATTTATGTTCCGGTCAGACATCACGAGCGCGCACATTGACGACAGCGGCAACATCTCACCCGTCAGATCCGTCTGTGCCAAACCGCAAGACCAGAGCTTCGCCGCATTGGCGTTCAGCGGCGAAAATTTCCTGGCCGTCTGGCAGGACGCGCGCACCGCGCCGCCGGAGGAGTACAGCCCGCAACGTGCATTCGACATTTACGGCGCCCGGCTCGCCGTCGCGGGCGCGGTGGTTGAACCCAATGGCTTCATCATCAGCGGGGAATTGCGCGACTGCGACAGCGACGGCGATGGCGTGCCGGACGAACGTGATGCCTGCCCTGACACGCCGCCCGGCGCCATCGTCAATGGCGATGGATGTGCCATAGCCCAGTTGTGCCCGTGTGCAGGCCCGTGGCAACACCATGCCGAATACGTGGACTGCGTCATCCGCCATGCCTGGCAGTTCTACCGTGAGGGAATCATCACCGCCGAGCAACGCGGCGCGATTATCCACGAGGCTGCGCAGTCGGAGTGTGGCCGCTCGTCCCCGGCGCAAGAAGCCGCGCGGGTCCACCTGCTTCCCCTCACCCTTGAAGAATGCCAGCGCAGCGGCCTGGGGGTGGTTGTCAGCCGCGATCCCATTGGCAGTTGCACCATCGAAACCTCGACCGATCTGGTCCATTGGACCTGGTTGCGCACGCTCGACGCCTCGGACCTCGGCACTGAAATCGCGTGCCCACATTCTGTTGGCGAGCCTTCGCGCTTCTTCAGAGTAAGACCGCAAACACCTTAATCGCAGTGGTTCCACAAAGTGTTGTAACCGGCGGAACCCAGGAAGCATGACGGCTGGCGGCTCGTGCTCCGGTCAAATAACGGGATTGAACCCGGTCCACTTCGGGTGATTCATTTGGGCCGATGCAAGATCTGATAACCAAAGCCGCGACGCTGCTCGAAGCCCTGCCCTACATCCAGGAGTTCAGCGGCGCTACGTTCGTCGTGAAGTACGGCGGCTCGTTCATGGACTCGCCCGATGCGTCCGTGCGCCACGGCGTTATTCGCGACATCGTTTTTCTTGAAGCGGTTGAGATCAACCCGGTGCTCGTGCATGGCGGAGGCAAGGCCATCACGCGCGCGATGGAAAAGGCGGGATTGAAGGCGAATTTTATCCAGGGCCACCGCGTCACGGACGAGGCCGCCGTGCAGATCGTCGATGACGTGCTGTCCCGCGAGATCAACCCCGACATCGTCGCCGCCATCAACGCGCTCGGCGGCGCGGCCAAAGGTTTCGCGGGGCCGGAGATCTTTCGCTGCCGGAAAATTGCGCTCAAAGACGCCGGCGGCGAAGACCTCGACCTCGGATTCGTTGGCGAGGTGGTCGAGGTGAACACCGCGCCGTTGCTGGAGTGCATCCAACATGGCATCACGCCGGTCATCAGCCCGACGGCGCGCGGCGCCGACGGGAAGATTTACAACTGCAACGCCGACGTGGCCGCGGCGCAAGCCGCCATTGCCCTCAAGGCCAGGCGGCTCGTTTTCATGAGCGATGTGCCGGGCTTGATGCGCGACCCAAAGGACCCGGCCACCGTGATTTCGCATCTTCGCACGGGCGAAGTGCCCGAACTCAAGCGCCTCGGGGTGGTGGACAAAGGGATGATCCCGAAAGTGGACAGCGCCGTGGCCGCGATCACCGCGGGCGTGGAGAAAGTCTCCTTCGTGGACGGCCAGGTCGCGCACTCCGTGTTGCTGGAGATTTTCACCGACGCGGGGGTGGGAACCGAAGTGGTTCGCTGAATGGTTGGGGCAAGGGACCAGTGAGGAATGACGAATGACGAATGACGAATGACGAAATCTTCATCGCTGTCCCTTTTCGTCATTCGTCATTCGTCATTACCCACGGGGTCGCTTCACGCATCGCAGCCCGCCGTGTCGAAGGACGGCTGGCGAGCACGTTCGGTATAGCTGAGGGGCTAATGTCATTGCGGCGGATCGGCGAAAGTGCCATGCTGCAAGCGTGAACGACCGATCGGCCTGGTTGCTGCGCGAGAACACCGGAACATCCGGACTGGAGCAGACCGCCCGCGCGGCGGTGGCGGTGCTGGCGCATTTTGACATTCCGCATCTCATCGTCGGCGGGCTGGCGGTGCAGGAACACGGCTATCCGCGCCTTACCCTGGATGTAGACATCGTGGTGCCGGACATCCTGGAGGCCGTTGAGTTTCTCACCTCGGACCTCACCGGGCCGTTCTTCCGCATCCCAGGCTGCGAGGACCGCGTGGAAGATCGTCGCACCGGAGTGAAGATCGATTTGCTGCCGGCCGGGAAGCTATTGAAGCGCGGTTGCAAGGTGCCGTTCCCGCAACCCGGCGAGGCGTCGGACACGCCGCAGTTCGTCAGCCTGCCAGAACTCGTTTCACTCAAACTGGACAGTTGGTTTGGCAGCCCACTGAATCGCCTTAAGGACAAGGCTGACGTTGCGGAACTCATCAAGCGCCGCGATCTCCCGCGCGACCTGGCCGTCGCACCTGTCGTCCGGCCGCTTTACGAGGAGCTTTGGGACGGCTTGAAGGCCGAAGCGTGATGCGTCCCCCGATTCGCCGCACGGCCTGTCGGTTGGCCGCGGCCACACTGCTCATACTGGCAACCGGCGTGGCTGCCGTGGCCTCTGATAGTCTTCGCGTGCTGATCGAAACCGACGCGGGCGGGGATCCCGATGACGAACAGTCGCTCGTCCGATTTCTGCTTTACGCGAACGAATGGGATATCGAGGGCATAATCGCCAACCGCCCCGTCGCCCGCCCGCGCGAAAACCTCAATCCCGAACGCACTGGTCTGGGCATTGTGCGCCGGCTGATCGACGCCTACGGCCAATGCCACTCCAACCTGCTCCAGCACGACCGCCGTTATCCAGCCCCCGAGTTGCTCCGCCAGCGCACGGTCGCCGGCTACAACGACACCGACGACGCCGTGCAACTCATCATTGCCGCCGTCGACAAGCCCGACCCGCGGCCGCTCTGGTACTCCGACTGGGGCACTGACAACGGGGCGGCGACCAACAATCTCAAACGCGCGCTCGACCGCGTGCGGCGCGAACGCGACCCGGCAGGCTACGCGAAGTTCAAGTCGCGCCTGCGCCTGACCTCCTACGACCTGTATGGCGAGCACACGGACAAGCTCGCACCGCCCTTCCCGATCTGGGTGAACACCTTCCAGCCGCCGATGGACGGCAAGCGCTGGTATCACCGCTTCTCCGCGCTGACCGCCAAGGCCGGCGGCTTCGACATTGTGCGCGACATCCGCACCGGCCACGGGCCGCTGGGCGCGCTTTATCCGACCAACACGACGCACTGGGGCAAGGAAGGCGACACGACCACGTTCCTTTACCTTGTTCCCAACGGCCTTCGCGAACCGGAGCAGCCCTCCTGGGGCGGCTGGGCAGGCCGCTACGGCCCAAACACGAATCATCCGGGCCGCCCTTACTTCTGGGCCACCGAACGCGACGCTTGGAACGGCACGACGAACCGTGACAACACGCTGCTTCGCTGGGCGGTCCACCTTCAGAACGATTTCCGCGCGCGGCTCGACTGGTGCGTGAACGATTTCGCGCACGCAAACCATCCGCCCGTCGCCCGCGTGGCTGGCGAATTGCGCCGAACGGCGACTTCCGGCCAGCAAGTCCTGCTCGACGCCAGCGCCTCCGCCGATCCCGACGGCCAGCCGCTGCAATTCCAGTGGATCCATTACCCGGAACCCGGCAGTTACCGTGGCCCCGCCGTCGAGATTCAAGATGCTTCGTCGCCCCGCGCCTCGTTCACCGCGCCACGAGTCGAATCCCCACAAACTTTCCACGTCATCCTCGTCGTCACCGACGCGGGCGCCCCGCCGCTGACGCGCTACCACCGGATCGTGCTGACCGCCACACCGCCGTGAGCCATTAGCCCCGTAGCGATCAAAGTATCAACGATTATGAACAACGTCTGGACCTCCGGCCAAGCCTCGCCTCAATTCTTTTTTTGTTCATGCTCGTGAAGACAGAACGGTATAGGAACATCATTGAAGCGAACACGATCGGGAGTTTCAACCGCCGTGGCGCGTTCCCTCAGCATGAATTTGCGCGCATAAAGGTGCAGCTGCCAAGTAGGCCAGTGCAGCGCCGGATTGCCGGTGTGGTGGAAACCTGTGACCGCGAAATCGAACTATTCTTAAACCACCTGGACACGCTCCAGGAACTAAAGCGCAGTCTGATGCACATCTTGCCGACCGGACAAGTCCAAGTGAAAGTGAAGGAAGAGAAATGAAAGAAGAATCAAAGGCAGAGAATCCGCCGAGAGTGTTTGTGTCTTACTCGCACGACACTTCGGATCACAAGAAGTGGGTGGGCGAATTCGCCTCCAAGCTGATGGGCAAAGGCATCGATGTGATCCTGGACCAATGGGATCTTGGGCTAGGAGATGATGTGCCCAAATTCATGGAGAAGGCCGTCTCCGAGTCAGATCGCGTTTTGATGATTTGCACTGAGACTTACGTTCGCAAAGCCGACGACGGCAAAGGAGGCGTGGGTTACGAAGCGATGGTTGTGACCGGCGAATTGGTAAAAGATTTAGGCACCGCAAAGTTCATCCCCATCGTTCGGCAGAAGGGCACCCAACCTATACTTCCCAAGTGTGTCAGCACGAGGTTCTATGTCAACTTCAGCGAGGAGCAGAATTTCGATGAGGAGTTTGAGAAGCTGCTCCGCGAATTGCACAAGGTACCCAAGCTGAAAAAGCCAGCCATAGGGCCGAACCCATTTGCGGAGCAAGCGGCCACCGGTCCAGAAATGGAGGGCAGCGGGCCAACGAGAAAATTAAATGCGGTTGCTGCGCCCGCATTGGGCGACCCTGCTGCAACCTACGCGACGGCTCTCGAATTTGCACGGCGTAATGACCTCATTGGTTGGCGGCGCTTAATCAAGCAGATCCGGCAACCGCTCCCGGTGCAGCTTCTAGCGTGGCGGCAGACCTATGCGCATCGCCACAGCATGAAACACGCGGAGCTGCCGCCGATGGTTCTGGAGGCGGCGACAGTCTGCGCGCCATTGATGAGCGTCGCACTGGCCGGTGTGGAGTCCAGCCAAGCGAAATTTACGAGCCAAGTGGCAGTGCTCGATGATCTCCTATCGCCTAAGGATTGGATTGGCAGCGGGCTGACGGTCGTGCTGGACGTGACCGACGCAATCGTGTTTATTTACCAAGCGCTGCATGGTGCGGTGTGTATGGAAAGCGACCAACTTCCGCTGGCGCTTCAACTTGCGCGCAGCCGGGTTCAGCGCCAACACCAGGGTGAGAGCGTAGTTGTTTATCAGGACTCCCATTTGATCGGCTGGCCGGCTTCGTTGTCCGGGCACTGCTCCGTCGCTTGGGAGTTCCTAGCGGACCTACCGAAAAAGTGGCCCTGGTTATTGGAGATTTTCGGGAGCGTTGAGGATTACCAGGTTGCACTATGCGCCTACTACTTAGCGCTCAATATTCAGGAATTGGCCGACGTGCTAGCTGGTGGCCGCGAGGAGATTTTAGGGCACAAGCAACTTGAGTTGGATGTTCCACTGATGAACCATGGTTTGCCCCAGGACATTCGTCAGAAAGCCTATCGTTTGCTTTTGCGCTCTCCCGAGGAAGTGAGAGCCATCTGGCGCAAGGCAGGCGTGAATGACGCGAAAATAGTGACGTACTGGCCCTCATGGATCAAGCATTGCGCTGAGTGGTTGTCGGGAATTTATCGCATCGGTTACCACGGCCGGATTGCTCACGAAAAACTGTTTGAGGATTTGCGCCCTGAATCCTGAACACTCCCTCGTTCCACGAGGAACACATTTCGCCGGTGCCCGCGTTGCAGCTTTGACAGAAACTTGGTTTCGCCTATCTGCGCACGCAAGAGGTTCACTTAGCGCGCAATCGGAAGCTCTCGAACGTCGTGCGTTTCACATCAACTCGCGGAATTGCTCGGGCGTCAGGCCGGCATCCTTCGCAATACCGGCCATGGTGAATGCGTTGATGGAATTGTGGCGGGGGATCGTAAGTCGAACCTTGCCGTTCGACATCACTGTGTGCTTGCCTTCGTGAGCGATGCGAAATCCAAGCTTGCTGAAGACCCGGACGGCGGTCGCGTGGCTAATGCCGGGCAGCTTGGGCATGGCTCAGAGAGCGACGATGTCCTCCTCCACTTTCGCGGCCCCGGATTCCTCTGCCTCGACTTCCAGCCATTCGCGGATGGCAACCTTGATGTTCTCGACGGCTTCTTCCCGGGTGGCGCCCTGAGAATGGCAGCCGGGCAAGGAGGGGCAACTGACCGCCCAGCCTTCTTCGGATTGAACGAGCCGAATTCGGTATTGCATGGGTCATTTATGGCCGAACCACCTCGGGGACGCAACGGCGGTCTTGGGCTAGGGAATCGGCGATGAGTGCCTTGAATTCCTGGCGCATGGCCCATTGCGCGGCGATCTCGAATTGCGCTTAGGACGATGTCTTGCCGCGCCGCGGCGGCAACTCCCGGATGAACGACCAGGACACTTCGGCCGTCTCGCCCGTGTCGTAGGTCACTTTGAAGTGGCTGCCCAGTTCCTTGTCCACTTCCACGCACACCGGCGCCGCCTTGGCGGAGATCCGGTTTGCTTTCCGGATGGCCGCGTGTGGCTCAAGGAAACAAAGCCCGTCTTCGAATTCCACGTCAAAGGCGTCCTCCCAGCCCAGGTAGCGGGCGTTCTTGACGCGGGAAAACCTGCCTTTGCCGTAAGGCTTTTTCAGTTGCACAGGGGTCTTCATAGCCGTCCCTCGCTTCGCAATTCTTCGATCAATTTCACCAGCTTCCGATCCGGTTGCCAGCCTTCGATTCCCACCAGGCGGTCCACGTCAAGTCGGCCCAGCAGCCGGCTCTTGTTGTCATAGACGTGAACGTGTCTCGGCTCGTGGTCGCCGATGAACCATTCCAGAATATAGCCGTATCGGCGGACTCGTGCCACAGGCTTGTCGTTCGTTGTTCCAAAGCTTCAAGCAACGGCCCGCCACCGTCAAGGAAGCGTTGTCAGATTGCCCCAAGCGTCCCCTCCACGCACTGTGGACTTGCTTTCCGCCCGCCGCGCGTGCTCTTTGAGGCAGTTTTGCGATGAAAGAAATCGTTCCGCCTCCGCCGCCCATCGTCCGAAACCAGTTCGAATCGGTGCGCGAGTTGTTCACCCGCTATGTCGTGCCCACCTACGGGCGATTCGACCTCGCGTTCGCCCGCGGCGCGGGCTGCCACGTGTGGGACGTGAGCGGGCGCCGTTTCCTCGATCTCGGCGGCGGCATCGCGGTCTGCGCGCTGGGGCACGCACATCCCGAGATTACGCAGGCGCTGGTCGAGCAGTCGCAGCAGCTCGTTCACGTCTCGAATCTCTACTATCACGAGCCGCAAGGCCGGCTGGCCGAGCGCATCGTGAAGCAACTGGCGCCGGGCAAGGTTTTCTTCTCCAACTCGGGCGCCGAGGCCAACGAGGGCCTTTTCAAGCTGGCGCGCAAGTTCGGCCATGACGAGGGCCGCTTCGAGATCCTCACGGCGGCCGACTCATTCCACGGCCGCACGCTGGCGGGCATCGCGGCCACGGGACAAGAAAAAGTAAAGAAGGGCTTCGAGCCGATGGTCGCCGGGTTCCGGCACGTGCCGTTCGACGATCTGTCGGCGATGCGCGACGCGTTGTCGCCCGCGACCGTCGCCATCCTCATCGAAGGAATCCAGGGCGAAGGCGGCATCACGCCTGCGTCACCTGAATATCTGCTCGGGCTGCGTGCGTTGTGCGACGAGAAGAAGCTGCTGCTGTTCATCGACGGGGTGCAATGCGGTCACTTCCGCACCGGACGCTTCCAGAGTTTTCAGCGCATTCTCGAGGGCGTCCCCGGCGCGGAGAAATTCGTGCCCGACGGCCTGTCGATGGCGAAGTCGCTCGGGGGCGGATTTCCAATTGGCGCGTTCTGGGTGCGCGACCGGCACGCAGACCGACTCGGCGCAGGCACGCACGCCACGACCTTTGGTGGCACGCCGCTGGGTTGCGCGGTGGCGCTGAAGGTCTTCGAAGTGATCGAACGCGACGGCCTGGCGGAGAATGCGCGCAATCTGGGCGAGTGGTTGAAGGGCGAACTGCAGCGGCTGGTGGACCTTTATCCGTCGGTGCTTCGCAGCGCCCGCGGGCTGGGCTTCATGCTCGGCCTGGAGATTGCGGAAAAGCAGACGATCCCGGCCTTCGCCGCGAGCGACAAGCCCGCTGCCACGCAGTTCGTAAATCGCCTCCATGAAGCGGGCTTGCTGACGATTCCATCCGGGAACCAGGTCGTCCGCCTGCTCCCGCCGTTGAACCTCGCGCGGGCGCAGGCGGACGAGGGCATTGCCATCCTCGAGAACGTCGTGCGCGGGTTGGTTTGAAGTCGCGCCGCGTTAGTTCACGGACGGTTTTTCTTTGCGCACGACCACGAACCAACCTTCTTTCCCCGTCGCATCTCCCCCCATGATCGTCATGCCGGAGTTCACGGCGACTCTGGATTTCCGCCGCAGCACGCCGTTGCGATACATGCACAATTCGACCTGATGGTCGCCGACCCAAACGATTTCGAGCTCGCGGCCCGGTGAAACTTCGATTCTTCGCGGCTTGCCCTTCGACGGCACGATCTCCTGCCGAGTGGTCTCCCAATAATAATTCCATGGATCGACCCGCTTCAGCCGATCCGCCAGCTTCGGGCCGATGGGCTTCCAGCCGGGGCCCTGGGCCTTGGAATCATTGGCGCCGCGGACGATCTGCAAATAGAAGTCGGGCGTCGGGCTTTCGGCGGCGATCAACGGAACTCCAAGGGCCACGAGGATCATTATGCTCAGGAACAGTCGCATCACTATTCTGACGGCCTCCGCGGTCGTGTTAGTCAATCTCAGTGTGAAAATCCGTTTTCATTCGTGTCCATTCGTGGTTAAATTCCCGTTATGAGCGACGACTTGCAACAGCGCATCGACGACGCGCTGAAGAACTCCGAGAACATGGGAGAGATGACCGGCGCCGATGCCATCGGCACCGTTGGCAACGCCGATTGCGGCGACATGCTGCGCGTGTGGGTGAAGTTTAAGGAGGAGAACGGCCGCAAAGTGATCGACAAAGCCAGCTTCCAAAGTTTCGGCTGCGAGACGGCCATTGCGGCTGCCAGCCTCGCGATGGAACTCATCCGCGGCAAGACGCCCGACGAAGCGCTCCGGATGCGAGGAGGGGAATTTGCCAAAGACCTTGGTCCGTTGCCGCCGACGAAAGTTCACTGCACCCAACTCGTCGAGGGCGCGCTCCGTTCCGCGCTCGATCCGAACGCGGCGCCGCCGGCCCCGGTCGCCGCGCCCGCGGCCGCTCCTGCGCCGACCGGAAACCTCAACGAGAGCCTCAGCCAGCCGCGGCAGGGCGGAGTGCGCGTTGTGTTTCTGGACCAGGAACGGACGTAGCCAAAGGCTCGCAGCCTGATATTGTTCATCAAAGGAAATTCAGCCTCGTGTGCTCGGTCACTGAGACATCAGGCGTGGCGCCTATTCTCCTCCAAGTCCGTCAACGGCAGATGCCCGATACCAATTCAGTCGCCAGGATGTGGAGTTTTTGATCGGGGGTCACCACGATCACGGTGCGGCCCTGCTCGGCCACCAGCAGACAATCATGGTTGGGAACCTCAAATCCTTTCCCATCTGCCGTGCGCACAATGAACGGCTTGAACGGCGTAGTGTCCCTGGCTTCTTTGATGGCATCAATCGTCATGTCCAACGACCTGTACCACTCCGTTGGACCGGCGCAAGTGCGTTCTGCACGTGGGCAATCACTCTCCAAACTCCAGCACCCCGAACTTCTCCGGTGTGTGGAAGCTGCCGGTCAGAACGGGGCTCCATGCCAGGAACGCGCCGTTGGCCCGGTCGCAGCGGTACAGATTCAAGCGCCAGCGTGCGCCGGCCTGTGGCCTGGTCGCGCTCAACAGTTCCAGGGGCATCCGCATCTCCAGCGTGAACACTTTGCGCTTGCGGTCGACTTTCACGGCCGACTGGCAGCGGCCGTCCCAGGCGAAGTTTTTGTCGGGCAGATTGCACAGCACGTCGAGGCGCTCATTCGTCGGAGCGACTTCGTATTCGGCGTAGCGGTTGACGTTCGTCCAGTCGCTGCCGACGAACACCTCGACCACGTCGCGATCCCAAAGCCCCATCCGCTCGCGGTCGGCGCTCGGAGTGTCGAAGACGGTGAGCTTCGTGAACGGACACTCCCAGCCGAAGTAGAGGAACTGGTCCGAATAGAGCACGCGCACGGCCGTGGCCAGCTCGGGCCGCGCATCGTGCTTCAGCGAGCCATATTCGACGCGCACGACCCGCGCCTTCGACCACGCCGGGTCGTCCAGCACGCCGTCGAGCTCGAAATCGTTTCCGATGCGCGCCGCCTTGACCACCGGCGGCGGCAGCGAACGGGCCAGCAGCTTGCTGGCGTTGTCGAAGTAAATCTTCCGAAGCACCGGCGCGGGCAGGCCGATGCTGCTGATGGTCCAGTCGCCCTGGATGGGCGTCATGTGTTCCCAGTCCTTGTCCCACGTCTCCAGCCAGCGCCATTCCTTTTGGTAGAAAACTTGCGCGTCGTTATCGGTGGGCCGCTCGGCGTCGCCGCTCGAACCGAGAATGAGCTTGTCGCGAACCACCATGAAGTCGGTGCCGAAGACGATTCGGTCCTGATGCTTGACGAAGAGCTTGTGGACCTTCCTCGGGTCGTGCCGGCCGAGTTCCGGGATGCGCGCCGCCAGGTCGGCCATCATGTTGGGCCGCCGGTCCAGCGCGCGGTCCACCCAGTCGATGTCTTCGGGGTTATTCGCGAAATGGACGCAGACAAAGGTCGTCTTCGGATGCCGTCCGATGACGCGGTCGAGCGCTTCGACAATCTCCATGCGGGGCGGGTAGATGTTGGTGTCGCCAAACCACCACGAGCGATGGTCCTTCAATTCCTTCCACCGCTCATTTTTCGCGTCGAAGGGAAGCCAGAACGCCTTCGGGTCGCCGACGTGGATCGACACCGGCATTCCGAGTTCGCCGCAACGCCGCCACACCGGGTCGAGCCGGGCGTCATCGACCTTGATGAGTTTGCCCTCGCCGTCGCGCAAGTACAGGCCGAGTCGCTTGTATTCCTTCAAGCCCGCCGCGCCGAGCCGGTGCGCCTCCTCGACCTGTTTGACCGCCCGCTCGGCGAAGTCCGGCTTGTCCCAGCCCTTGTAGTCGAGGTTGAAGTAGAGCAGGAACCGGCCGGGGGCGACGCGGTCGGTGATCGCCTTGTTGCGCTCGAATTCTGTGGGCGAGTCGGCGTTCGTTTTCGTGACTGTGCCGCTGATAAGGTTCACGCCGAGGCCGAGGCCAGCGGCGTCCATGATCTTCACCGCCCGCGCCAGGTGTTGCGTGGTGAAATCGATGTGCATGTGCATGTCGATGGTCCGCCGTTCCGCCCGCCATTGCGCCGCCTCGGCGCGGACTGCAGCAGCGGCGCCCTTCGCGACAGGATGAAATGCCGACGCAATGAGGAAGACCGGGAGAACGAGGCAGGAAGCAGGTTTCATGGGCGTTGGTTGTGTGGCTCCGGACACTACCGGGCCGTCCCCGATCAGGCAAATTCAAGCTCGACACGCCCGGCTGCCGTTATCTAATCACATTAAGCATCAACTTTTAACCCACATCGCACATGCACACGAACGACTATGTTTTCCCGCGCCGCCTCACGCGCCGCGATTTCGTCAAGTTGGCCGGCACCGCCACCGCCGCGGTGGCCGCCGCAGCGACCTCCACGTCGACCTCCGCCCTTGCCGCTGAAAAAGCCGCGAAGCCGAATGAACGCCCCGTCCGCATCGGCGGCGGCCAGTGGACCTACGAATCGGTGCCCGGCTGGGGCAAGCTGCCCGGCGACATGAAGTACGGCCTCGGCTGCGGCGTGGTCGTGGACAGCCGGGATCGCGTCTATGTCACTTCCCGCTCCGCCAATCCCTGCGTTGCCGTATTCGACCGCGACGGCGCTCTGCTGGAGACCTGGAGCAACGACTTTTCGGAGAAGGTCGGTTATTCCACCGAACAAGTCGTCCTCTCGGCCCACTGCATCTACTGGAGCAAGGAACCCGGCGGCGAATTCTTTTACTTCACCGAAAACGCCGGCAAAGACGGCAAAGACCCGAGCTTCGGCCGGCGTGTTTACAAGACCGACCTCAAGGGCAAAATCTTGTTCGAGATCGGCAACGTCAAACAGGAAGGCACGACCGCGCAGAAATTCGACCAATGGACGAACCCAACGGACGTGGCGGTCGCACCCAATGGCGACATTTACGTCGTGGACGGCTACGGCAGCCAGAAGGTCACGCGGTTCGACAAGAACTTCAAAGAGATCAAAACCATCGGCAAACGCGGCACGGGCAAGGGGGAGTTCAACACCTGCCACGGAGTCTGGGTGAGCCTCCTGGGCAATGAACCGGAGGTCTACATCGCCGACCGGCACAACGGCCGCGTCGAAGTTTTCGATCTCGAGCTGAACTTCAAGCGTCACATCCTCGGCGACGTGCGGATGCCGTGCTGCTTCTACCAGCACAAAGGTCACACCTACATCCCGGACCTCGGCGGCGTCGTCGCCATCCTCGACGGCAGCGACAAGGCCGTGGCGCATCTGGGGGACGGCAAGGAATGGGACGGCAAGGCCGACAAGCCCGACGCCCAGACCAATCCCGCGCTCTTCGCCACGCCGCACGCGATGTGCGTCGATTCGCGAGGGGACTTCTACGTCGTCGAGTGGCTTGCGCAAGGTCGGGCGAGGAAGTTCAAGCACGCGCCGCAGAAGGTGTGAGGTGCGGGAGCGCATGTTAGCGTTCTTACGACACTCCGGCCCGATTGCCGTTTAAGCGACAAATCGGATGCTCGCGAACAGTGTGCGGGAGAAAACGAGCCTGCTGTCCTACACGCCACTCGCTCTGACAGTCCAGGATCTGCACCCCCGCGCTCAACGGCGATCGGCGTCCAGCTTGTTCAACGTCAGCCAAAGCTGGCTGCGCGCCGGGTTGCCCTCGGCGTTGCTGAGGCTGTATTTCACTTCCATCTGCATCACAGGGCGCAGGGCCGGCATTTCGAGGAACACCGTCTTGCCATCCGGCAACAGGCGGGCGGATTTGACTTCCACTTCATCGCGGCCCGGCTTCTCAGGGTTGGCGACGGACCAGTCCTTCGAGCCGTATTGGGCGGCGTAACGGTAGTTCCACTGCGCGACGCCGAAGCTGCCGGCGTCCTCCGCGCTGGCGCGTTCGAGCGGCTGCGAAAACGTGATCGCCAGGCCGTTGCTGTGCGCGTGCCAGGCGACGGGGAGAAACACCGGCTTGCCGGTGAATCGCACGCGCTGGAGCGCGCCGTCCTTCGCGGCGCTGGTCTGCCAGCCGGTGCTCGCGGCGATGTAGAGATGCCCGTCGCGCGAGTTGAATGTGCCGCGGTTCGGCCCCGAGAGCAGCCGGCCCGGCAGCGGCAGTACCGCGCCTTGCGGCACGCCGTCCACCACGTCGCGCAACACGAGCATCAACCCGCACCGGCCCCAGAGCAGATGAACCATGTGCTCGGAGAGCGGTCCCCACTGGCCGCGTGGCACCCAGACCCGGCTGGCGCTCGAATTGTCCACGCCGTGCGGAATCCAGCAGAGCGGCGCGTCGTAGCCGAGCGGCCTTTCGGGCGTGACCTTCGGCCCGCCGTAGCCGTAGTAGCCGCCGGGTTTGGCTTCGGAGATTTGCGACGAGGGCGTCCATTCGCCTTGTTGCGGACTGACGGTGACGATGGCGCCGTCGGGGCTGACGCCGAGGCTGTTCGCAAAGCGTTCCTTGCGTTGCCCATCCGCCGAGACGCGATGCACGCCACGCGGATCGACGTAGTAGAAATTGCCCGCCGTGTCCTGCTCAAGGCAGGTGGCGAAATCATGGGTGCCGGTCGAAGTGTCGAGGAGGCCGCAGAAGTTCTCATAGAAGTCCGCCTCGCCGTCGCCGTTCAAGTCGTGCAGGCGGGTGATTTGATCGCGGCCGAGCACGAACACTTTTCCGTCGCGCACCTTGAGGCCCAGCGGCTGAAAGAGGCCGGTGGCGAATCGTTTCCAGCGCAGGTCGCGCAGCCCATCGTCGGCGCCCGTGACGCGCCACACGTCACCGTGGATGCTGCAGACCCAGATCGCGCCGTCGGGAGTGAAGTCGACGCCGGCCAGGAACATCAGCGCTTTCCACGGGTTGTCGTAAGGCACCGTGAGCGTATCGACGGCGAGGATGTCCGTGTCCAGCCCGCGCTGTCCGGTCGTTTTGAGATCGGGCAGCCAGCGGGCGGGGCCGGGTTTGGCAAGGGAAGCGACGTCTTCCACTTGCGACAGTTCGGTTTCAAACCGGGCAAAGGCCGCCACTTCGTACACGGATCCGGACCACAAAAGCAACTGCACACGTTCTGCGGCTGAGTGTGGCGGAATGGACACGATGATTTTGGCTCCATCGTTGGTGAGTTTCGTCCCCGAACCCACGGCCATGATGGACCAGCGTCTTTCTATGGAGCCGCCAGACGCCTTCGCCCACTTTTCCGTGGTGGCGAAGGCGACCTCTTTGTTGTCCACCGTGGCCGCCACAAGGCGCATCTCCCGGTCCGAGGGTGCCAACTCCAGGGAACGGGAAAACATTATTAGCCCGTGGGGCCGCTCCAGCCACGGCGAATCGAGCACGCGCACGCCGCCGACGGTGTATTCGAGCACGACTCGCTTTCCATTCAGGTGCAGCCCCGAGAAGCGGTTGCTCGTGCTCAGCCACGCCGGTCCGGACGCCGTGCGGAAAGCGACCGCGCCATCCACCTTCGGCACTTTGATTAGTCCGAAGCGCGCGGCGTCGAATTTCAGAAAGCCGCCCGTCCACGCGGCTCGCCACGAGAGGTTGGCGGTGTCGAAGCAGACCGTCCCCTCATCGCGCTCGCCAACTTTTATCGAGAGTCCCTTGGCGACAACTCCACCGGGCGCATCGACCAACGACGCCAGGAATTGCCCGACCTCGGTCCGGCTCCAGCGGTTGTCGACCCAGTCTTTTTCCTCCTGCGAGCCGACGTCGCGGCCGGCGGACCGATGTTCGCCCTGCCGATCTGAAGCGGGCTCTCCGGAAAGAGCCGAAGTGGCGGCCAGAACGTTGAATGACAGCAGCAGGGCAACCGCGTGGGACTTTCGGCGCATAAGCATCAAGGGGCGCGCGGCATTGAAGCTGCGGCGTGCGGAACGAGTCAAGGAAGGAGCGCGGACAGCCATGTCCGCGAGATTCTTGGCATTACTTCAAATTCACGCGGACAAGCCTGTCCGCGCTCCTGTTTCGGGCGGTCCTTGGATACGCACTGTGATTGCACCGCCCACGAGTCGTCGTGTAGAAGCAAGCGCATGAAACCCATTCCGCGCCAGCTCGCCGGCCTGCTCCTGATGTGCGCCGGCCTGGCGATGACCACGCTGGCGCTGGCGATGTTGTGGCTCGCCCCCATCGTATTCGTCGCCACCGCGCGCGTCCTTGTTCCGCCCCCGCGACCGGCGCCCGATCACGGGACCGCGTCCACTCGGATTGCAGGCGGCGCGGGTTGGACTCCAACCGAGCTGGAGCGCATCCGGGCCAAGATCGTGCTGTACCAGGTGATCACCAATCTTGACCTGCAACGGAAGAGGGCCGAGCAGTTCAAGGAGGAAGGCCCTCTGCCAATGGACAAGACGTATCAGCTTCTCACGAAGCAAATGGAGGTCCGCCAATCCGACAACTCGTTGATCCTCGAGATTCGCATCCAGAGTTACGACCGCGCCGAAGCCGCGACCCTTGCGAACCGAGTCGCCGAAGCGTATCGCGACACGAGGCGCGCGGACGGAGCGGTCGTTGAGATCGTGGAATCCGCGCAGCCTCCGGCGAAAGGTCGACGCTCGGGAGGGTCGAGCGCGCTGGTATTGTTCCTGGCCGGATTGGTTGGGTTGGGCGTGGGTTACTGGGTCTTGCGCTCAGCGGGATTGCTCGGGCCAACGCCGCCGGGCGGGTGAAGCGTAAGACTTCGGGAGCGCCCTTTATCGAAAAAACTCCCGCACGATCTCGCGCGGCGTCGCGATCACCGGCATCTCCACGTCAAACGCTTTCAGTTCAAGTGAGCAGCCGCCTGATTACGTCCAGCGCGTCGAGGGCGTGTGCCTTGCGGTCGGCAAGGTCGAGAGGAACGTTGGTGTCAACCGCGATGAGAGGGTTTCGCCGCGGGCGTGTCGCCATAGATGACTTGCAGCCCGCGGGCCATCAGCCTCTGCCGCTGAGCGTCCGTCAGCCGGCTCATGCGCGGGCGGTATTTCTGCACCAGCTTCATACCGGAAGTGTTCGGCACGGCTTCAGCGGCGGGTTTCTTCGACTTCACGCAGCGAATCTGCCATCGACGGCGAATGCCGTCAAATTCCAGGTGACGCCGGCCGCTTTGGGCGTGAGACTTCGCGAGCGATGCGGTCGAAATTCCAATGAACGATTCGCCGAGCAAACCGGGTCGTCGGCTGAAACTCCTCGCCCTCGGGTTCGTGCTTCTGCCGGTCATAGCTGGCCTATTGCCCGTGATTTTCCGCGCCCCGCAACGTGCGCACAAGCAGAACTGTCTCGGCGACATGGTTGCAATCAACCTCTGCGGTCGGATGTGGGCCAACGACCACGCGGAATTGATGCCGCAGACGCTCACGGAGATGAGCAACGAACTCTGCTCGCCGAAGGTGCTCTTTTGTATGGCAGACCCAGGCGCTCAGGAACTGCGCGAGCAAATGGCTTTGTGGAGCGCGTTCGACGAGAGACGGTGCAGCTACGAATTCGTCAATCCCGGCATCCCTGAGAGCAATCCCACGAATGTCTTCCTCCGATGCAAGGCGCACGGTCATCTCGGTTACGTGGATGGATCAGTCTTCGACGGCAAGCGCCGATTGAGCAGCCACGAGGCAAAGTTCGGAACGCCAGCACCGGGCGCGCCGTCGAACAAGTTCTGAGCCGGGGCGCTCCAACTGTCCCTGGCACAGCGACCGCGCGGTTGTCCGCCCCCTTTCGTCGCTGGCGCCAGGCTCCCTTCATGGAGCGGTGGACGTTGCCGGGGACAAGTCAGCTTTTGAACAACGATCGACCAGAGCCCCCTGGGCCGAGCATCGCGCAGCGATGCCAGAAATTAGCCGGGGGTTGAGGCGCCAGCCGCGTTGGGCTTCAACCGCGCTGGGTGACTTCGACCCGCACGTTCCGGCCGGAAGTCGGCGCAACGCAAACCTCGACCGGAAGGAACAGCTTGAGCACCTCGATGTTCGTTCGCGCATGCGACGAGAGCGGCGCCGTGAAGAACGACCCGCCGCCGGCCAGTCCCATGGGAAGCAAAAGCTGATCGGCCAGGTGCTCCCCGACGGGCGCGCCGGCTTCAAGAAACTGCCCGACGGACTCGACAAGACGGGCCGCGACCGTTTCCGCCGGCAGACCCAATTCACCGAAGCTGGCGAACACTTCGGTCAGTTCGCCGGATTCGAGTTCAACAAAGGCGACGTTGCCGGGGCTGCGGGCCTGGGCTTCCTCGACGCGCAAGTCGCGCAGGGCGAGCCCGAGCCCGCGTTTGAGCACCTTCAGTTCGCGTTCGGCAACGTGGCGGGGGAGATTCGCAACCAGCGCGACGGCCCGGCGGCGGCGCCATTCGACCCGTTCGGGCAGATCCAGCCGCGCCAGGGCCGTCGCGGGCTGAATCGTCACCCGAATCTTGCCGCCGCCGGCCGGATAAAAGCCATGCCGGTCGAGCTTCACCTGGACGCGCGGTCCCATCCGTTCAACGAGCGGAAGAAACGTCCTGGCGATGAACTCGAACGGCGGGGCCAGGGGGTTGTGAGTGCCGCCTTCGATTAGCAATGAGGAAGGGCGCGAGGCCGCGAGCAGCGGTGGCAGCACGGTTTGCAGGACGAGCAATGCGCTGCCGGCCGTGCCGACATCAAAGGCGTAATCAGCCGGCGTGACCGCCGCCGGCCGAAACGTGATTTCCCGCGAGCCGGCGGCGTCGCCCCGTACCTGGGCCTGCCCAACAGCCGAGGCCGCGCGCACCGCCGCCAGATGCTGCGCCTGCAAGCCCGGCCGCTGCCGGCGCGCGCGAATGTTGTACAATCGGAACGGCCGCCCCGTGACCAGCGAAAGACTGAGCGCGCTGCGCAGGATTTGCCCGCCCCCTTCGCCGGCCGAGCCGTCGATGGCCAGCACGTCATCGGCCCCGCTTTCGTTTTCAAGCTCCGCGGTCACAGCTCTATAGTTTTCATGTTGAGGCACGCCGGCTTCCAGTCTTATCGGTTCGGAGGCTGACCGTAGAGCAGCAATTACCCGTCTCCATCATTTTTTCTGAAAGATCCCCCCTGCTTCCTGCGTATATAGGATTGTGGGACCAATGTGGAGAATAGCTGAAGCTGGAGCGGGACATGACGCCGCGGAGAAACAGAATGGAGGTTTTGTGTGGAGCGCAGCCAGGGCCGCGTGGTGGAGACGGGGCTGCGATGCTGGACGACAAGGAATTGGCGGATTTGGTGCTGGAGAGCGTCCGACTCGTGGACGAAGGAGAACTGAATCCGCCTGCCGCCAGCGCCTCGGCCCCGGCGTTCCGGCCGCAAGCGATGTTGGCGATGCTGACCTATTGCTACGCCATCGGCGTGTATGGTTCGGAAGACGTGGAACTCATGATGCGCGAGGACGCCAGCCTGCGCGCGCTGTGCGGCACGGAAATTCCGGACTGGAAAAGGCTGAAGCGATTTCGCCGCCAGAACCACGCGCTGCTTCAGCGCACGCTGGAAGAAACTTTTCGCAGCGCCTGGAGTTTGAGTTGCCGCGCGCATCAGACCGCCAGCGCCCCTCTCGACGGCCGACCTGTCGAGACCGGCAGCCGCTTGCCCGATCCGGCGGTGGCGGACTGGGTCGCGGCCGAAGCGGCGGCGCGCATCGAGCGGGCGATGTTCCTCGACCTGATGGCGACCGAATGAACGACGACGAAACAATGAACGAAGATTTTTCCGTATGAATCAACCAAGAGTCCAACGCCGCCTGCTTCCCGGCGGGCGCAATCAAGTCCCACCGAAATCCCCACAATGACATACACTGGGCCGCAAGGTCCGGTGTCCTTCCGTCGAGGTTGTTACCTGGCGGCCGGCAGTTTCGGCCGCCAGTCCTTCTTTTGGGGTCGTCGGATAGGAGTGCTGATTTATCGGGCCAGGCAGCGGCCGTGGTGAAATGCTAGCGAGCCCGTGACGACTCTGGCGGTTCCCTGTCCAACTGCGCAGATAACCTTTAATCCCGGCGCCGGTTTTCGTATCAATTTGGTGTAGCTGCGACCGTGAGGTCGCAGGACGGGGACGCGGCAAGTCGCGCGTCGAAATAGATTCCGTTCCCGCTTGAGAATTCAATCCGCGACCTCACAGTCGCAGCTACGAGATAGCAGATGCCGGCTTGCTGGCTGGGGCCGTCCTTTGGGAGCCCTCACCCGCGCGGGCAGCCAAATAGCTTGCAAGCCGGGCCGCGTTCCGGATGCAATTCAGGGACCGACATGAACGGACCAAAGAAGAAGTCTCGCCGAAAATTCCTCGTGTTCGCGATCCTGGCGCTGGCCGCCGCGGGATCGGGCCTGGGATTTTACCTCAAGAAACGCGAGGTGTGGATCGACGTGCAGACCGACAAGGTGGCGCGGCGAAGTCTGACCGAACTGGTCATCGCCAACGGGCGCATCCAGCCGGTGTTGCAGGTGAAGATCAGCCCGGAGGTCAGCGGTGAAATCATCGAGTTGCCGGTCAAGGAAGGCCAGGCGGTGAACAAAGGCGACCTGCTGTTGCGCATCAAGCCGGATTTTTATGCCGCCAGCCGGCGCTCCGCCGAAGCCAGCTTTCGGGCGGCCGAGGCCGCCGTGTCGCTGGCCGAAGCCAACCTCAAGAAGGCCGAGGCCGACTTGAAACGCAATCAGGATTTGCTGGGCGACAAGCTCATCTCCGAAGCCACCTTCCTCGAATTCAAAACTGCCTTCGAGGTCAACAAGGCCTCGGTCCGTTCCGCCGGGCACCAGGTCGAGGTGGCGCGCGCCGCGCTGGCCCGCGCCGACGAGGAGCTGGCCAAGACGACCATTCACTCGCCCCTCGACGGCACCGTGAGCAAACTCATCTCGCAACTCGGGGAGCGGGTCGTCGGCACGGCGCTGATGACCGGCACCGAAGTCATGACGGTCGCCGACCTCAATGAAATGGAGGCGCGCGTGGACATCGGCGAGGTCGACATCGTGCTCATTGCCGCCGGCCAGAAGGCGCGGCTGGAGGTCGATGCGTTCCGCGACCGAAAGTTCAACGGCACGGTGACGGAGATTGCGAATTCGTCAAAGGGCCTGGGCGATCCAAATGCCCGCGGCGGCGGCGGCATGGGCGGCGGCCAGCAACAGGAAGCCACGCGCTTCGAGGTGAAGATTCGCGTCACCGAAAAGGAGACGTTCCGTCCCGGCATGTCGGTGACGGCCACGATCGAGACCCGCTCACGCACCAATGTGTTGAGCGTCCCTTTCCAGAGCGTCACGACCCGTCCGCCGAAGACGAATAACGTCGACGTCGCCGGCGGGTCGAACAGCCCTCCGGCCAAGGCTGCTGCGCCGAAAAGGGATTCCTCCGATCCCTCCGATCCGAAGTCCCGCGAGAGCGCCAAGCCCATCGAAGTCGTTTTCGCGCTCGAAGGAGATCACGTCAAAGCGTTGCCCATCAAGCGCGGCATCAGCGATGAGAACTTCACGGAAATCATCGAAGGCCTGAGCGAAAGTCAGGAAGTCATTTCCGGCGGCTACAAGGCCATCAGCCGCGATCTCGAGGACGGGAAGCGCGTGAAGAAGAGCGGTGCGGCGCCGGCGACCCCCGTGAAGTAACCTCACGTGTCCCTGATTCGCTTCCAGAACATCGCGCGCCGGTACCAGATGGGCGCCGAGACCATCCACGCCTTGCGGGACGTTTCGCTTTCCATCGACCGGGGCGAATACGTCGCCATCATGGGACCGTCCGGCTCGGGCAAATCGACCCTCATGAACCTGGTGGGCTGCCTCGACACGCCCACCGACGGCCGCTACGAACTGAACGGCACCGATGTAAGCCACATGGACGACAACGAACTGGCCGACGTGCGCAACCGCGAGGTGGGGTTCGTCTTTCAGACCTTCAACCTGCTCCCGCGGGCGACGGCGTTGCGGAACGTCGAGTTGCCGCTCATTTATTCGGGTTTGCCGGCGGACGAGCGCCACCGAAAGGCCCTCGACACTCTCGCGCGTGTCGGGCTGGCCGACCGCGTCCAGCACAAGCCGAACGAAATGTCCGGCGGCCAGCGCCAGCGGGTGGCCATCGCCCGCGCGCTGGTCACCAGTCCTTCGATCATCCTTGCTGACGAACCGACCGGCAACCTCGACTCGAAAACCGGCGTGGAAATCATGGAACTCTTCGACGCACTTTGGCGGATGGGTAACACCCTGATCGTCGTCACCCACGAGGAAGCCGTGGCCCGCCACGCCCGGCGCATCCTGCGCATCCGCGACGGCTTGATCGCCGCCGACGAACGCCGCGAAGCCGCCCCCGCCGCATGAATCGAATTGAAATCAAAGAGGGCCTGCTGGTCGCGCTCGACGCCCTTCGCGCGAACAAAATGCGCGCATTGCTCACCACATTGGGCATCGTCATCGGTATCGTCACCGTCACGCTCATGGGCGCGGCCATCCAGGGTCTCAATCGGGCATTCCTGAAAAGCGTTTCCACACTCGGCGCCGACGTGCTGCACGTGGACCGTTTTTCGTGGTTCACCCATTCGCACCAGGATTGGATCAAGGCGCAGAACCGCCAGGAGATCACGCTAACCCAGGTGCGCGAGGTCGAGCGACGGATGACGCTTGCATACGCCGTTGCCCCTTACGCCGATATCCGCGCTCCCGTGAGCTACAAGAATCGTAGCTCCAGCAGCGCGTTCGTGATCGGCACCACCGAGCAATACCTCTTTACCGGGGGCATGAGCATGGGAGAAGGACGCTTTTTTTCGGCCGAGGAATCTGAGGGCGCCCGGCCCGTGTGCGTGATCGGAGCCAAGGTGGTGACGAACCTCTTCCAGGGCCAATCGCCGCTCGGGCAAACGATTCGGCTGGGGCCGTACAACTTCGAGGTCGTCGGCACGCTGGCCGTCCAGGGCAATTTCATGGGCGAGTTCAGCCTGGACAATTTCATTCTCATCCCCGTCAAGCAGCTCATCGGCGGCTTCTGGGGCAATCCTTCGTTCATCATCCAGGTGAAGGCCATCGCGCCCGGGCGCCTGGAGGAAACGAAAGAGGAACTGCGAGGGGTGCTGCGAAAAATCCGCCGCGTGCCGCCGGGCGAGGAAGACGATTTCTCCATCAACCAGCAGGAGACGCTGATCAGCACCTTCCACCGTATCGCGGGCACCATCGCGGCGGTCGGTCTGTTTATCACCGGCCTGTCGTTGTTCGTCGGCGGCATTGGCATCATGAACATCATGTTTGTCTCGGTGGCCGAGCGCACGCGGGAGATTGGCATCCGCAAGGCCATCGGCGCGAAGCGGCGGGCGATCCTGCTGCAATTCCTTATCGAAGCGTCGGGCATCTGCCTGTTTGGCGGGCTGCTCGGTGTGGCCATCGCCTGGCCGATCACGTTGCTGCTGCAAAAGGCTTTCCCCGCGCAGATGTCGTTGCCGGCGGTCGTGATCGCGCTGGCGGTGTCGCTGGTAACCGGGGTCGTGTCTGGCTTCCTGCCCGCCTGGCGCGCCGCGCGAATGAACCCGGTGGATGCGCTGAGGAACGAATGAACAAGCCGAATGGAGTATTGGAGTATGGGAGTGGGCGGAGGGTCGCCCGCCGGACGGCCTGCACTCCATTACCCCGTTACTCCATCACTCCATTACTCCACCACCCCATCACTCCATTACTCCATTACTCCATCACTCCACTACTCCAACTCCCCACTCCCCCCGTTCATGCACCCCGGTGAAGTCAAAGAAAGCTTCCTCATGGCACTGGGCGCGCTGGTGGCGCACAAGCTGCGCTCCGCGCTCACGTTGCTGGGCGTGCTGGTGGGCGTGTTCTCCATCATCGTCGTTATGACCGCCATGCGCGTGCTCCAACAAAACGTCGAGCGTGAGCTAAGCGGGCTTGGCAGCCATACCTTTCAGATTCAGAAATGGCCGGGCGCTTACTTCGGAGGACCCGATGGCTTCGAGAAATTCTGGCGGCGCCGCAACATCACCCTCGCGCAAGGCAGGCAATTCCAGGAACGGGCCGACCTCGCCCGCAACATCGGGCTGGAACAAAACTTCTGGGCTGGGGAGGCCAGTTCGCGTTTCGACAAGACGCCGCCCGGCGTGCGACTTTTGGGCGTCTCCCCTGGCGTGTTCCCGGCGCGAAACTGGGTCGTGGCAGAGGGCCGGCAGTTGACCGATTCCGACGTGGACAGCGCCCATCAAGTCTGCGTCCTGGGCGCCGGGCTGGCCAAGATCCTGTTCCCTTTCGGCTCCGCGCTGGGCGATCGCGTCAAGCTCGACGGCATCCATTACACGGTCGTCGGCGTGCTGGAACCGCGCGGCGCCTCCCTCGGCGGCGATCAGGATAACTTTGCCGTCGCGCCGATCACCGCCGCATTGAACCGCTTCGGCCGGGCCTGGCACAGCCTGCGCATTCTCGTGCAAGCGCGCGACGCCGCGAGTTACGACGACACCGTGGAGCAGGCCCGCGGGGTCCTCCGCGCGCTGCGCCAGGTGCCCCCGGGCAAGGAGGACGACTTCGAGATCTTCTCCAACGATTCGCTCATTGCGCAATTCAAGTCCTTCACCTCGACCGTGCGCTGGGGCGTGGCGGTGGTCAGTTCGATTGCGCTGCTGGCCGCCGGCATCGGCATCATGAACATCATGCTTGTGTCCGTCACCGAGCGCACCCGCGAAATCGGCATCCGCCGGGCGGTGGGCGCGAAGAAGCGGGCCATCCTTACGCAGTTCATTCTCGAAGCGGTGGTGCTCTGCGAAATCGGTGGGCTTTTTGGCGTCGTGTTCGGCGTTCTCGGCGGCAATGCGACTGCTTACTTTCTGAAGATGCCTCCGGCCGTGCCGATCGATTGGGTCATCCTCGGACTGCTGCTCTGCTCGTTCGTCGGCATCGTGTTCGGCACCTATCCCGCGTACAAGGCCGCGAACCTCGATCCCATTGAATCGCTTAGGTACGAGTGAACAGCAATGGCTGCAGCGGACGCGCGCGGAATGTTGTGTCCTCGCCCCGCGTGGTGAAGATCGATGCGACAAACCCGACTCTCGCATGGTCACAAAATCGACTTGAGAAAAGCGGCCAAATCTGGGATGAATGTAAAGTCTAAACCATACGAAGGGACACTCGAGCGTCCCCCATCGCGAAACGAAACTGACGATTTTGAAGGAAGCCAATATGCGGATGCCTTGGAAATCTATTGCACGTCTCGTCCTGTTACTGATGAGCCTGGTGGCGCTCGTTGGTGCGCAGGCCGCCCATTCCCAGCAAGCGTATCTCAAAGCCTCCAACACTGGGGCGGCTGACGTTTTCGGCAAATCTCTGGCGATGTCAGGGGAGACTCTGGTGGTCGGAGCGTTTCGTGAAGACAGCAATGCGACTGGAGTAAACGGTGACCAGAACAATAACAGCGTTCGGGACGCCGGTGCAGCCTATGTGTTCGTCCGTACCGACTCGAATTGGCTGCAGCAGGCATATCTGAAGGCCTCCAATACCGGGCCAGGGGCATTCGGGCCTTTAGATGAAGGTGACCAGTTCGGCTTTTCAGTGGCGGTGTCGGGTGATACCGTAATTGTCGGTGCGCCTTATGAAGATAGCAGCGCGCGAGGAGTCAACGGGAACCAAAACAATGACGACCTTACAGATTCGGGCGCCGCTTATGTGTTCGTTCGGAATGGCACGAACTGGAGCCAGCAGGCATACCTCAAAGCCTCCGACAACGGCTTTATGCTCGGATTTGGATATTCGGTTGCGGCTTCTGGCGACACAGTCGTTGTTGGCAGGCTGGTAGGCGGCGTCTATGTCTTTGTGCGCAACGGGACAAATTGGACTCAACAGGCGCGACCGCTTCCGTCCAATGACGGGCCAAATCATTTTTTCGGGTACTCTGTTGCGATCTCGGACAATACATTGGTTGTGGGTGCGTATGGCGAGAGCAGCAACGCCACCGGAGTAAATGGTGACGGGAGCGATACGAGCGCTCCAGTTTCCGGTGCCGCTTACGTTTTCATAAGGGATGGCACGAACTGGAATCAGCAAGCCTACTTGAAAGCCTCTAACACAGACGCAAATGATTTCTTCGGGATA
>WNGA01001864.1_pt1 | contig 32358 bp, 42 predicted proteins | sample 5400061 | NCBI WGS metagenome assembly WNGA01 (sample SAMN13153366, study PRJNA577476) | soil metagenome | isolation source: 100 cm soil or saprolite under grassland replicate 2 | place: USA:California | collected 2016-06-15 | reverse complement strand
TGTTTGACCTCCACCGCTACACACCGACCCGCTGACACGCCACAGGCCAGTTGGGTAATACACCGACCCCATCCACAGACACTGTCCTACCAGCAGAAACACCCTCAACAATCAACGAAGGCCGGAAACTCACGCTAGGCCGAAACCGTCGCCTGCCGCGCGGCCAGCGCGGAGCTGGCGGCGAGTCCGCCCGGTAGGGCCGGGCGCCGACGAGGCCACGACAACCAGCCAGCAAGGAGGACACCAAAGACCCCAGGACAAGCAAGCGCCCCGGCGGCAGACACACGCGACTCCACCGCGCTGCCAACCCCGGGGCCGGCATCCAGGAGGACATGTCCTGATGCACCCTGCACCGTACCCGCCTGCTACGGCAGGCACCAGCCCCATCGTCGAACCCGCCGCCGCCGCGGAGCTGTACCCGATCATCGTCGAGGACGGCGCCGTGTGGACCGCGGTGGCGTGCGGCGCGTGCGGCACCCCCCTGGCGCACCTGGCCGACCCCGACGACGCCGACCGCTACGCCGGCGAGCTCGTCGCCCGCCACCGCCGCGCCTGCTGCCCCGCCAACCTCCACTCCCCCACCCCGCCCCCGGGCGGGCCCGAGGGGGTGGTGTAGGTGGCGGCGCTGCCGGTCGAGGTCGACGCCCGCAACGTCATCCCCCTGCCCGGCTTCCAGCCCTGCGAGGCGGCCGTGCCGTCGCCGGCCGGCCCGCGGCCGTGCACCGAGCCGGCCGCGCCCGGGGAGATCTGGGCCGGCGACGACGGCATCTACCTCGCGTGCGAGGGCCACCATCAGGTGATCGCCAGCGGCTACGTCGACCCCGACGAGCTCACCTGGATCCGCTACGGCACCGCCCCTGCCCGCTCCAGCCACCGGGGAGGTGCCGCCTGATGCGCCGCCCCACCCCGCGGCAGGAGTACCGCGCCGCGCTCAGCCTGGGCGTCGAGCTGCTCGGCACCCACGGCCAGGCGTCCCTGCAGCAGGTGCTCGCCAGCCAGCCGGCCCTCGCCGACCAGCTCGAGGACCGCTACGGCATGGCCGGCCTGCTCGTCGCTGCCGCGGTCCAACGCATCCGCACCACCCCGCCCGCGCTGCGTGACGCCGCCACGGCCCAGCTCGGCCAGGTCCCCCTGGAGGAGCTGCTCGTCGGCGACCTGACCGCCGCACCGGCCGCGCTGTGGCAGGCGCTGGCCACCTTGCCGACCCGGGCTCGCAATGAGCTCGGCTACGGCTATCGCCGCCTGACCGGCCTGGCCGGCCGCCGCGCCGCCCGCCGCGAACTGGCCGCGGCGCTGTTCCGGCTGGTCCCCGGCGTGCTGCCACCACGGCCGCCCGCCGGGCCCGCCGACCAGGTCCTGGTCGACGTGAGCCGGCGGATCCGCCGCAGCCTGCACCCGGAGATCGCCGCGCTGGTCCGCGCCGCGGTGGCGACCGTCGACCTTGAGGACACGGTCCAGGTCAAGGTCCGCGCCAGCGGCGGATCGTGCCGTGGGCTGTGCTGGGACGGCGTGCCGCTGGTCTCCAGCGTCACCGTCAACCTGCTGGTCCCGACCGTGCGCGGGCTGCCGGCCCGGTCCAGGTGGCGGCGGTGGCTGCGGATCAGCCCGTCGGCGCGCTGGCTGATGGTGCTGTGCCTGCCAGCCACCAAACGCGGCCGCCGGCGGCTGCCCCGCCGCCGCGGCCTGACCCCCTACACGCCCACCGCGCCGCTGCTGGCGGTACGGGACTGGCGCGAGCAGCTGTACGCGACCGCCGCCCATGAGGCCCACCACCTGGCCGACATCCAGGACGGCCGCCCCGTCGACGAGACCCTGGCCGAGTGGCACGCCCACCACGCCCTGGCCGCCCGCCGCACCGCGCCGGCCGGCGGGGAGCTGGCGCCAGCCGACCTCGCGGAGGTGGCCTAGCGATGGCCACGCCCACGCTCCCCCAGCGGCGCGACGTCGTCTGCGCCGGCTGCGACACCCGCATCTTCCAGCTCACCGTTCCGATCGTGCCCGAAAGCCCCGAGGTGCACGCCCACCACGGTGCCGAGTTCACCAAGGCCCTGCAGACGCACCACGCCCGCTGCGACAGCGTGGTGTTCCGGGTCGCCGACACCCCCACCGCGCCAGCCCTCGACGACTGCCCGACCTGCGGCGGGGGCGGCACCGTCGCCCGCTGGGGCTTCGCCGCGTTGCGGTGGGACTTCCGGGCCTTCCCTCCCGTGCGGGCAGAGCGCCGGCGGCCGTGCCCGACGTGCGGCCAGGGCCCAGACGGCAAGGGACGGGCCTGATGCGCCCCCCCGCCGCCGTGGTGGCCATCCCGTCGCTGGGTGTGGCCCTGGTGGGCTGCTCGGCGTGCCGCTGCGTGCTCGGCACCGCCGGCGCCGCCGGCCTCGACGAGCGGCTGGCGGCCCACACCACGCAGTGCCCCAACCGGCCACCGCAGCCCGCGCCGACCCGGCCGGGCCGGCCCGAAGTGTGCCCGCGCTGTGGCTGCGAGGCCGAGCTGTCCGCGTGTCTTGGCGGCGCCTGGCGCTGCGGCGACTGCCTGGCAGAGGCGCTCCTGGACGACCTGGACCTCCCGGTCGTGCTGACCCCGGCGCCGCTGGCCCGGATCCCCCGCCGGCGACGTCGGCGACGTCCGGTCGGGCCAGCCCCTGCGGTGACCCCACGGCCGGCACCGCACATCCCGGAGGCGCCCTGGTGACCGCCGCACTGCACCTGCCCGACAGCCTCCCAGGTGCCCCGCCGGCGGCTGCGCCAACCGAGCCCGCCGTCGTGCTGCGCGACCCGGAGGTCAACGCCTTGTCGTCGCTGCTGCTGGCCGCGATGGGCGCGCTCGCCGCCTACCAGGACGACCCGGACGCGGTCGAGGCGGTGGAGCTGCTTGGCCTGGTCCGCCAAGACCTGCAATGCCGGCAGCGGGCCGCCCGCGAGCAGCTCTGGACGGTCCCGTCCCTCCGGGTGGTCGCCACGCAAGGCCGGCCCCGACACCCCACCCCTGTCCCCGATTCCGCAGCAATCGCCACGCCCGAGGGGAGATGACGCCAGTGGCCATCGTCGACGCCCCGGTCGACCTCGCGAGCGGCACACGCTACGTGTACTTCGTGGCGTTCGCGCACGCTGGCGGGTTCGGCAACTGCGATGTCGCGCTCCCCGCCCGGATCACCCACCTCGACCAGCTCGTCGCCGCCGGCCGCGCGATCGCCGTCACCAACGGGCTGACCGAGCGTGAGGTCGTCCTCCTCAGCTACACCCTGCTGCGCGAGGAGCGCGCCTGATGGCGCCCGCCGACGTCCCGACTCCCGCCGCGGACGGCTGGCGCCACAGGAGCCCGGCCGCAAGCGGGCCGCTGCTGTTCGCCGTCGTCCGCCAGCGCGCCGGTGGGCGCATCACCTTCACCACGCCCCTTTGGGCGGACGCACGCGGATATCTGGTCGGGCTGCTGGAGCAGCACGCCGCGGAGGCCGTAGCCGCGGCCGAGCCCGACGTGGCGCGCCGGGCCCGCGGCGCCGCCGAACAGGTGCCGGTGGCCCCGCCCGCACGCGACTGGAGCGTGCGGGTCGGCGGCTGCCGCTACGGGCTGGGCCACCAGGACCTCTCCCCTGCCCCGATTCCTGCGGAATCGGGGCAGGCCCGGGCGACCGGGGTGAGCGCATCTCCCGCAGGCCTCGCCCCGGCGTCCGCATACCAGGAAGGAGCCCGACCTGATGTCCCCTGAGCCAGTTCAGCAGGCCGAGCCGCAGGCGCTGCCCGGCCTGGAGCCGGCGCTGCCGGCCACCGCGAGCAGCCCAGCCGAGCAGCCCGCCCGGTGCGAGCTGCTGGTGTGGCACGCCGACCGGGTCAGCCGGGCCCGCCGTCGCGGCGGCGAAGTCGCCGACCACAGCGACGGCTGGGAACGCTGCCCGGCCGCCGGCCGCCACGTCGACGTCGCCCGCCACCGCCGGGTGGTCTGCGGTGAGCACCGCCTGCAGATCGCCGGGATGGCCGCGGTACTGATTGGCCGGCTGCGCTGGGCCGACCCCGCCGGGTGGTGGCGCTGATGCCGGCCGCCGTGTGGTTGCTGGGCTTCGGCCTCCGCATGGCCGTGGCGGTGACCGTCTGGGTCTTCCACCGGCCTCTGGCCATGATCCCGGTCCGCCTGGGGGTGCTCGCCTTGGTCCTGGTGCTGGCCAGCCAGCTCACCGGCACCCATCCGACTCCCTGCCCAGCGAGCCCGCCCGGGCGCCGCCCGGGCGTCGCCTGCCCCTCAAGGCCTGCAAAGGAGGTGATCGCTCCCCATGACCAGCACCGCCGCCGCCGTCTACCTGCGGACCAGCGAGGTCGCTGACCGGCTGCACGTGTCCACCAAGACGGTGTCTCGGTGGGCGCAGGAGGGCAAGCTGCCGTTCCTGCGCACGCTCGGCGGCCACCGCCGCTACCCCTCCGACGAGATCGAGGCGCTGCGGCGCGAGCTCGCCGAACCGCCAGCGTAGCCAGGAGTCGGGGACGCGAGACCCGGATCCACGCAAGGACGGACGCGCCCCCCATCCCCAACCACACCCGCAATTGTGAGAGGAGCACCCCAGTCATGTCGATCGAGGACCTGACCGCCTCGGCCATGCAGACGAGCTTGGCGGCCGCCTGTAGCGCCGCGCTTGCCGAGCGCGAGCGGGAACGGCGCGCCGCCGAGGCGCGGGAGCGCGCCGAGCAGACGCTGTGGGCCACCACCGAGGGCGAGCTACTGCGCGAGGCCGCCGCCGCGGCCGCCGGCACGCGCCTGTCGGAGCACTTCGCCGACCCCGACCGCTGGCAGGTCGAGGACCTGCCGGACTACTGGACGAGCGACCACGCCTGGGCGACCGCGGTCGTGGAGGTCGAGGGCGTGCGGCTCCGCTACAGCGCCGGCCGCGGCCACGCCAACACCTACGCCGAGCAGGCCCGGCTGTCCCACCTGCGCCGCTGCCCCGAGTCCGGCAGCACCCACCCCGACAACTGGCGCACGTGCGAGATCAAGACCCTGGCGGACCTCGCCGAGCTGCTCATCCTGCCCGCCGCCGGTGCGGAGTTCGATCGGCGCTTTCCACGCACGTCCTGCGGGGACTGCTGGCGCCTCGACGAGGACGCCCCCGCCCCGCCGGCCGAGGTCGACGTCGACGGGTTCGAGGTCACGTCCTACGGCGCCGTCGACCAGGTCGCCGCGGCCGATCGCGCGCTGGTGGCGATGCGCCGCTGGATCGGCCGGGCCGAGCAGGCCGCGGACGCGGACGCCAAGCACCTCACCGTCGCGCAGTGCGCGCAGCTCGCCAGCTCGTGGGCGCTGGTCGCGCTGCTGCACGGCGCGCACCTGGACATCCTCACCTGCCCGCACCCGGAGGCGTGATCACCATGTCCGACCCCACCACCAGCCCGTCCGAGGAGGCCTCGGTGGCCACGAGCACCGCCGGCCAGGAAGACCCCCGCACCCTCGACGCCGGCGAGCACGTGTGCCTGCGGTCCGGCTGCGGCCGGACCCACAAGCGCGCGGTCAGCGGCTGGGCCAAGCACTACTGCTCGCTGGCGTGCGCCAAGCTCGCCAACGGCCTGGCCGCAACCGCCGCCGCGGCGAAGAAGGCGCCGACCGCAGCGCCGGAGGCGTCGAACGGCACCGTGACGCCGCTGCTGTCGCCCGCAGAGGCCCGCGGGCTGCTTGGAGCGCAGCTGGACGTGTGGCAGGCCGAGGGCCGCCAGACGTTCACGGCCGCCGACCTCGCCGAGCTGCGCTCGTCAGTGCGGCGCTCCCGCTCGTGGCTGCACACCGAGCTGGACCGCCTCGCCGGCGAGGGCCGCATCCAGGCCACCGGCGACGGCTACCGCCTGCTCACGCCCCAGCCCGCCAAGCGCCGCCGTGGTAGCCGCCGGGCTGCGGCAGCCAGCGGCAACGCCTCCAGCAGCCCGCCGGCTCTGACGGTGGCCACCGCCTCGACGACCCCCACGCCCGAGCAGGCGGACGGCAGGAGCACCCCATCCGAGCCGGAGCCCGACCCGGCGCCGGCGGCCACCGACAGCGGCGACGACCGCCGGCCGTGCGGCACCTGTGAGGCGCCGTTCCACCCGGCCCGGTCCGGGTGGAAGCGCAAGTACTGCTCCACCGCCTGCATGCGCGCGGCCAACCCGCCCGGTGCCAAGCCCAAGCGAGCCCGCGCCGCGCCGGCGCCGGCGACCCCGGCCGCGCCCGCGTCGCCGCTGGGGCGGGCCGTGGCAGCCACCGCAAGCGACCGCCAAGTGGTAGCCGCGCCGGAGCTGCCGCCCGCCGGCCAGCCACCATCCGACCTGGCCGGCTACGAGGCCGGCCACCAAGACGGGTTCCGCAGCGGCGTCGGCGAGGCCACCGAGCTGGTCTGGACGCTGCTGCGCTCGCCGACGTTCCGCGACCTTGACGGCCACATCGCCCGGGTGATCGTCCGCGAGGCGCTGGTATGAGCCCGCGGCCACGCGGCGCCGGGATCGGCGTCACCCACTACCTGTACGAGGGCCAGGTCCTGTTCGAGGTCGACGACAACGACGGTTCGGCGACCGTGGTCCTGGCCGACGGCGAGCACGATCTCGGCGACGAGCTCGCCAGCAAGCTGGCGTTCCTGTTCGGCGCCGACGCCGACGCCGCCAAGCTCGCCGGCAGCCGGCGGCTGCGGATCCTCATCGAGGACCTCGACGAGCGCCGCCCCGCCGAGTCGCACCGCCTGGACGGCGACGGGATCGACACCGAGCTGGTGCGCCTGCTCCGGGCGGTCCGCGCGCTGCCCTACGGCGCGGAGCTGCTGCAGCGCGCCCGCAAGGACTGGCAGTACGTGTGCTGGCAGGCGATCGAGCAGCTGCGCACCGCCCACCTGCTGGCGACCGCGTGCGAGATCGCGCTGGCCAACAAGCCCGCCGAGCGTGAACACGCCGCTGTGCACCGCGCGGATGGTGCGGCGCACGCGGTGCACGTCCGCCCCGACGACCGCGGCCTGGTCCTGCCCCAAGGGAGCTGGCCGCTCGACACCCACCACCCCACGCCCGCGAGCCACCCTTGCGTCGGCGGCTGCGGCCGCCCGGTGCGCTGCCGCGGTGGCGCCGGCTGCCCGGGCATCACGCTCACCGCGTCCGGCCCGGTGCCCATCGGCATGGCGTGCAGCAGCGCCTGCGCGCCGCGCACCGGGCCGGGTTCCGAGCAAGGAGGAGACACCGATGCCTGACCCGCAGGAGCACACCGACCAGACCGCCACCGACCAGACCGCCGAGCTCGCCGTGCGCATCGCCCGTCCCGACGAGCCCGCGGGCACGAGCAGCCCGCAGGTGACCGCGTGGCCGCTGGAGCCGCTGGGCGCCGCCGAGGCCGCCTGGCTCCAGGCAGTCCGCCGGGCCCGGCGCCGGCGCCGCGGCGCGGTCGGCGCGCTCGTGCTCCTGGTGGCTGTCGCCGCCGCTGCGGCGCTCCGCCACCGCTCTGGCCGTCGCTGGGAGGATCCATGAGGTTCGTCGACTCGCTGCGGGCGCTGCGGGAATGGCTCACCGAAGGCCGCCGGGTGATCCGCAACGGCAGCGACCCGGCCTTCCAGGGCGACGGCTGGCGCTGGACGCTGTCCCTGCTGCTCCCCAACGTGCTGCTGTGGCGGACCACCGGCCGCTTCAGCGACGTGGTGCCGATCGGGGCGCCGTTCACGCTGGACATGCTGGTGCTCAACCGCGCGCAGCGGATGGCCTGCTCTGCGGAGTGGTACGCCACCCAGGTGTGGTACGCCACTCAGGTGGAGGATCGCTTCCGCGAGCTGGGCCACCACGAGCAGGAGCGGCCTCCCACTGCTCCCGGCTTCCAGGTCGACCGTGCCCGGCGCACCGCCGAGGGCGCCCTGATGGCTGCGCTCGGCGGCGACCACACCCTCGACACCGTCCCCGACGACACCACCCCCTACCGGACCGAGGACGGCGGCTGGTCCACCAGGGCGCTGGACGACTACCTCGACGGGCAATCCGGACCTGACCAGGACGTCGCCCGGCCAGCCTGGCCCGCTGGAGAGTCCGTCGTTCTCGAGTCAGAGCCCGAAGGCCGCCGCTGGCGCGTGCACGCGCTGTGCGCCGAGCGTGGCAGCGCGGGAGCCGGGATCTTCGCCGCCCCGGTGCCGCTGGGCCACGTCGCCGCGCAGATCGAACTCGCCTACGCCCAACGGATGGGCTGGTGGATCGTCAGCGCCGTCAATGACCGGCCGCCGTACACCCACCACATCGCGGTGCGGTCCTGGGACGCCCGCTGCGTCTGGCACTTCCTCGCGCACCTGGAGGAGCAGCCATGAAGCACCTGACGGACCTGACGGACTTGCGGAGTGGCCGATGAGCGCTGCGCTGGAGTTCAACTGGGAGGAGCGGCTGGCCGCGGCGCTGGCTGCCTGGCAGTGGCTGGGGGTCATCGGCGACGTGCGCGTCGACCGGCGGGGCGCGTGCCTGGTCAGCGTCTATGGCCAGCGGCTGCGGCTGGACCCGTCGGAGGCGGAGGCCTTCCTCTACGGCCTTGCGGTCGCCCGGCACGCCAGCCGCCAGTGGTCCAAGGATGCCGCCAAGCTCCAGGGCCGCAAGGAACGGCTGGAGGCGTCCGCCCGGCGCACCAACAGCCGGTGGCGCCGCCAGCGGCTGGCGGAGCAGGCGCTGGAGTTCGCCGCGATGCTGCAGGGCTTCGTGGCCATGGCGCCGTGGCGCACGGCAGGGGTGCGGTGATGGCGGCCCGCCGCGTTGCCGGCGCGCACCTCCCGGACGTCGAAGACCTCCAGGCGATGCTCGCTGCTCTGGAGGCGCGCCGATGAGTAGCACCACCGCCAGCCATGGCATCACCTGGGAGCAGCTCTGGGAATGCCCCGCCAGCGACCTGCAAGAGGGCGACATCTTCGTCGAGCCCGGGATGGGATCGGCCTACTGGACCCTGCTCGACGGCAACGTCCAGGGTGCCGGGCTGGGCGAGCTGGACGGGACCGCCTGGACCGTCCTGCGTCGCGACAGCGACCGCATCAGGGCACGCAGCCATGAAGGGCGCGAGTCCACGTTCCGGATCCGCGCGGGCAGCGCCACGCTGCGGGTCGCGCGCACCCTTGCGCAGGTCGAGGCCCGCCGTGCGTTGCTGGAGGAGGCCCGTCGGGTGCGCAAGCGCCGGCAGGGAACCGGCCGCCCTGGTGACGGCTGGGACCTCGTCGAGGCCAACTACGCCTTCGAGCTGCTCTACCGGGGCGCGCAGCACACGGCGGTCCTGGGCGCCAGCGACGACGGCACGCAGTACGAGATCCACGTCTACAACCGCGACCGGGTGGAGATCCGCAGCGACTCGTTCGAGGACCTGGACGCCGCGTTTCGCGCTGGGGCGACCAGTGGACGTCCCAGCATCGCCGTGAGGCTGACCCAGGCGGTCCGCCGAGGTCTCGTCGTCCTCGCCGCCGGCTACCACGACGGCCAGCCCGTCTACGAGGCCAACCAGACCAGCCGCGCCACCGCCGACCGGCGCACCGTGTGCTGGCAGACCATCCGGTGGCTCACCGAGCAGGGCTTCGCCGCCGTCGCCAGCTACCACGACGGCCAGCAGGTCCTCCTCACCGACGCCGGCGTCGACCTCGCCTGCGCCGAACACGTCCTCCCCGCTGCCGGCGGCGATCCGAAGCTCATCCTGGTCCAGCTCTCCAGCAAGCATCCCCTCTGGCACGCCCTCGTCGAGGGCAACACCACCACCGTGTGCGGCCGCTACGACGAAGGCGACGGCGGCCAACGCGACCCCGCCGAGCCGATCCCACCGCCTGGGTTGTGCAGCCAGTGCGCCGCCAGTCCCCGCTGGCGCGCCCACCTCGAGCGCGCCGGCGCGGCCAGCCTGCCCGTCGCCGAGGCGCAGGTTGCCCCGCCAGGCCCTGGCGGCGACGTCCCCGCGCCGCCGACGGTGGCGGCGGATCCCGGGGACCCGCCCGTGAGCCCCGCCCAAGCGATTCCCCGGGAATCGGCCCGCGCGACCCGCGCCGGCGCCGCTCCCCCACTCCAGGAGGTCACGTCCGTCATGCCCGACACTCCGACCAGCCACACCGCCACCCAGCTCGCCGACGACGCGGCCGACGCGGCCGGGCACGCGGCCGTCGACGAGGCCGCCACGGCGGAGCCCACCAAACTGGTGCCGATCGAGCTGCTGGACCCGGCGCCCGACAACCCCCGCGCCAAGCTCGGCAACACCACCGACCTGGCCGCATCCATCGAACAGCACGGCATCCTCCAGGACCTGCTGGTCACGCGCCGCGGTGGCCGCTACCTGATCGTCGCCGGCCACCGCCGCCACAAGGCCGCCAAGCAGGCAGGCAAGACCCATGTGCCGTGCAAGATCCGCGAGCTCACCGACCAACAGCGCCGCCAGATCATGCTGGTCGAGAACCTCCAGCGCGACGACCTGACCCCGCTGGAGGAGGCGCGCGGCTACCAGGCGCTGCTGGAGGAGGAACCGGACCTGTCCCAGCACGACATCGCCCGCCGGATCGGCCGGGTCAAGTCCCAGGGGCTGGTGTCGAGGCGACTGAGCCTGCTGAAGCTGCCCCCCCGGGCGCAGGAGCTGCTGGAGGCCGGGCACGATCACGGCGGGATCACCCTGCGGCAGGCCGAGGCGCTCGCGCAGGTGGCCGACTGGCCAGCGGAGATCCTGCGGGTGCTTGCGGTCAAGCGCCACAGGTACGGGCCGTCGCTGGACGACGACATCCGCGAGGCGATCAAGCGTGCCAAGGTCCGCCGTCACGCCGCCGAGACCCGTGCCCGGCTCCAGGCCGAGGACCTTGAGGTCCTCGACAAGCCCGAGGACGGCTGGTGGGACGCGCCCGCGCGGCCCCTGAAGGACCAGGAGCACGGCCGCTGCATCGACTACCGCGCCGTCGACGTCGACGACCACGCCGGCCTTGCCTGCCACACTGTGGCGGTCTGCGACGAGCACGGCGAGGCGGTCCTGATGTGCACCGACCACCGGCTCCACCAGGCCGCCGAGGACACCGACCGGGTCCCGACCGCCGCCGAGCTCGCCGACCGCGACCAGGCCAAGCGCGCGAAGGAGGCGGCCGAGAAGGCCCGGGCGCGGGCGCTGAGCCAGGCGGCCAAGGCCCGCCACGCGCACCTACGCGACGTCCTCGCCGACCAGGTGTCCCTCGACGCCGACCAGGTCCTGGAGCACCTGGCATGGACGCTGATCGAGGACAACCGCGTGTCCCCCGCCAAGGCCGCCTGCCAGCTTCTTGGGCTTGGCCCCTACGAGCGGGTCCAGACCTGGGCCAGCGGCACCACCCACGTCGACAAGGACTGGCGCCAGGCGCTGCACAACCTCGCCGCCAAAGGCCGCCCCGAGCTGCTGCAGGCCGCGTTCGCGCTCGCCATGGTCATCGGGGAAGAACGCGCCTCGCTGACCTATCGTCGCTGGTCCCAGCCGGCCGACGTCCGCCATTTCGCGATGCTCCGCCAGCTCGGCTACCAGCTCTCGGCGGCTGAGCAGACCCGGTTGGACGCCGAGCAGGCCGCCGGCGGCGACGTCCAGGACCCCGAAGCCCTGGAGGACCTCGAGGAGTGGGACGGCGAGGACGAGGAGGCGGGCCAGTGACCGAGCCGACCGTCCGCTGCGGCACCTGCCGGCCGCCGGCCGCCGGCACACCCGACTGGGAGCAGCTGCAGACCTTCGCCGAGTTCCTGCGGCTGGCCGCCACCCCAGACGGCCGCCGGACCCTCCAGGAGGATCCCGGCTGGCGGGAGTACGCCGGCCTGCCCGAGCTGGAGCCCGGCACCCTCGACGTGGCAGCCATCGCGGCGCTCACGGTCACCCAGCCGTGGGCCACCCTGATCGCCATCGGCGCCAAGCGCATCGAGACCCGCTCCTGGGCGACCAGCTACCGCGGGCCGCTGGCGATCCACGCCGCCAAGGGCTTCCCAGCGTGGGCCCGCGCCGCCTGCCAGCGTGAGCCGGTCCGCAGCGTCCTGCGCGCCGCCGGGATCCGCACCACCGCCGAGCTGCCCCGCGGCATGGTCGTCGCCATCACCACCCTCGCCGACGTCGCACGGATCGGCCCATGGCGAAAGGCCGCATGGGAGCGGCTACTGCTGCCCGATGAGCTCAGCGTGCAAGAACGGGCGTTCGGCGACTACACCCCCGGCCGGTTCGCGTGGCGACTCGGCGACGGCGTGCATTCGCTGGCGGTCCCGGCCCGCGGCGCACAGCGGCTGTGGTCGTGGTCGCCGCCCGCGCCGGCCCGCGCCGCCATCGCCCAGCGCCCCAGCGTCCGCCACCGGCCGACCGGGAAGGCCCGCTGATGCTGCATCTGGTGATCACCCCCCGACGCGCGCCGGCGCCGGCACGCTCGCCCGCAGCCGGCGACGACCTCGACCGGGCGGCCCACATCGCCGAGACGCGCCACGCCGAAGCGCAGGAGGCCATCCGCGGCGCCGACCAGAAGGCCAGCCTGATCGCCGTCATCGGCGGCGCGCTGGTGGCGTTCCGGGACCAGGGTGCCACGCTGACACCGCTGACGGTCGCCGCGCTGGTGGCGCTGCTGGCCGCGGTGGTCTGCGCCGGCGCGGTGATCTTCCCGCGGCTGACCCGCCGCCGCGCCCGCCAGGAGGCCTCCTCCCGGCGGGACGGCGTGTACTGGGGCGAGCTGCGCCACTGGTCGCCTGGCGAGCTCGCCACCCACCTCGAGCAGCAGGCCACCGACCAGCGCGCCTACCTGGAGGCGCTCGGCCGCCAGCTCGTGGCGATCGCCCGCATCGCCGACGTCAAGCACCGCTGGCTACGCGCCGCGCTGGTCGCCGCGCTGGTCGCGGCGGTGCTGCAGGTCCCCGCATTCCTGCTCCGCTGAAAGGAGGTGAGTTTTCGCATGTCCTGGCTGTTGTCCGCCGTGGCGTTCGCCTGTTTCGCCGTCACCGCAGCGCTCGCCCTCCACGCGCAGCTCCGGCGCACCGGTAGCCGCTGGGAGCACGCCAACGGACCGGTCATCGCGCTCGGCGCCGCCTGGGTGCTGACCGTGTCCTGGCAGGTCGGCTTCGCCGTTGCCCTGGAGAGCCTGGCCATCCTGTTCCTGGCCGTGGCGCTGCTGCCCGTCATCTACCTTGCCATCCGGCTGCTGGCCGTCGTCCTGTCCGCAGCGTCGCGGCGCGCTGCGCCTCGCGCACCGGACCTTGACCCCCTTGACGTCCTCGACCTCCACTCAACGCGGTCGCGCTGAGCAGACCCACCTCGAGCACGGCTCTGGTGTCCCGTTCGGACCCGGGGCCGTGCTCACTTTCTGGGTCGCACTCGGAAGAGTGGAAGTCTGTCAAGGGGCTGACGCCGATGGGCTGCACGAACCTGGACCTTCCGACAGCCTGGGGTGCTGCCGATCGCCAAGCTGAAACCGCGAAGCCTGTCATCACTGGCCCTGTACGCCTACCTGACAGGGTGGAACGGCCGTTTGTGCCTGCTCAGCTCAGCGGGCGTCGCCGCCATCATGTTGGCCGCGATCGACGTCGTCTTGGTGCATCCGCCCGCCGCGCCCTCGCCGGCCGTTGCGCGGCGGCTGACAGCCCGGGCCCGCGAACGCGGCACGGTGCTGGAGGTGCCGACCGGTTACGAGTCGTGGTGCGCCGCGATGATCGCGGCGAGGCCGGCGTCCAGGTCCATCACGCGGCTCAGCTTGGCGATGATCTCGGCGTGGGCGGCGGCAAGCAGCGCGTCCAGCTCGGCGTCGCCCTCCTCGTCGAGCTCCAGGTCCAGGTCCAGCTCGGCGTCGCTGTCCTCGGTTGCCATGGCTCCTCCATCCTTTCCTTGGTCTGGCATCTGCCCCACCCCGGGGGGACGTCGCCGCCTGGTGGTGTCATCCAGTAGTGCTGGAAACGCCTGCTGGCGTGACCTCCCTGCCAAGGTTTTCTTGACCTAGCCTAGCCGGGTCTCGTTTTCGGGTCGGGAGACACCCCCGGAGGGGCGGTGCTCCATCGGCGTGATCGTGCTGCTCGAGGACGCCCGCCACCGCCTGTGCTGAGCGCCCGGAACTGCACCAGGCAGCGACCGGTGCCGGCAGGACGCCACTGCGGCGCTGAGGCCACTCCTCGCGCCAGCCACGCGGCTATCTCAAAGCCCGGGCTGCCGTTCGCTACTTGGCGTACACGGCGAGGATGCTTGCCAGATCACCAAGAAACATCACCGAAGCGACCACCGACCAGGATTTGCGCCGGGCCCTTCGTGAGATCGCCGACGTGCTCGACCAGGCAGGCGTCACCGTCCAGGACCGCGCCAGCGAGTCGTGGACCCCGGTACGAGTACGACTGGGATTCCGAACTGCTTGGGGAGCGGGAGGTCCCGCACCTCGACCTCTCCGCGATCTCGTGATTGACCGCGCACCGTGGCGACTGTGCTCGAGCAGGGGACGGGGGATTCCTTCTAGGGCCTGTGGCGTGCCCTGAACGCTCGCTGCCGGCACTGGCGCGAGCAGTACAGTCTGTCCTTTCGTGCTTCGGCGTCGGACATGACATTTGCGCAGTATTCGCAGGTCTCGGGGTCCATGGTTCGCCCTGTGAGTAGCGCCATTCGCCGGGCTTTGCGCCGGCGCCGTTCCCGACAGGTTGCCGAGCACCAGATGGCATCGGGGCGTCTGACGGGGTCGAGCGGGGTGCCGCAACCGACGCAGGTTCGGTCCTTGCCTGACCTGCGTTGCTGCTGCTCGCGGCACTCGGCCGAGCACCACAGTAATTCGGCTTCGTTGATCATGCCCCTTTCGGGATAGCCGAGCGTTCGACGGCAACCGACGCAGGTCGGCCATGACTCTCGAGAGCGCCGAGGTGACATCTGTTCCTTTTTTGGATCATGCGAGACGGCTACACGTGGATGTTAGATGGGGTCTAGCAGGGATAACAGCGAGATTTCCCTGTTATGGGGCCAGAGGTGGCGGTTTGGCGTAGGTACAATCATCGCGCCTGGATCGAGGGGCGCGGCCAGGACGTCTGCCAACACACTGGAGGCGTCCCTCCCCAGGTCCTCATGCCAACTCGTGGGCACCCTTCTTCGTTGGGGGTGTCCGCGCACGTAGGGGGAGGGCTTGATGCCTCCGGAAGATCCACTGCACTTGCCGCGACGGCTGTTCGTCGAGCTGGAGCTGCGCGGGATGTTGTTGCTCTTGGCGCGTCTTGGCGCGCTGGCGCAGCAACTGACGAACTTGACGCTCGCGGTGACCCTGCTTGCGTTGGTGCTGAAGCGGTAGCCAGTGCAAGACACGAACGGCGGCTCCCAGGAGGGGCCGCCGTTTCGTATGACGCTTGGACGCGCGATCGGCGCGACCAGGACGTCTGCCAAGAAGGAAGTCTACACAGTGGCAATCGCAATAGCCAGAGTATTCGAGCATAGAGGCTCAGACGGCCTAGCAAGTCTATAGCTGACGAAGCTGACGTTCGTTTGCGCCGAAAACTGCGAAGTCCGCAGCCCCCTTCCGGTCCTACTTGCATGTGACTCCGCCGCTGGCGCTCGAGAAGTCGACCCGACGGCCTTGACTAGATTCCGGCCGATCTCCCGTGAGCCATGCCGCGTCGACTACGAGGCCGTCGCGGAACCGCTCGAGGACGACCCCGAGTGCGAGTAGGCCCGCCCTGGCTGGCCACCCGCTCGCCGTCGAGCCGATCCAAGCCGCCTGGGGCGCCAACGCCCGGGCCGGCCCGGGCGTGCCCACCGTGCTGGCCGCGCTCGACACGCCTGAGGCTCGCATCGCCGTCCAGGCCGGCCTGCCTGAGCATGTCTACAACGCCTGGACCCAGCCCGCCGATCTGGGCTGGTCCCGGCATGAGGCGTTCGGCACCCAGCCTTGCCTGGTCTGCCTGTACTGGCCAGACCGCCGCCAGCCCAGCCAGCACGAGCTCATCGCCGATGCGCTTGGCCAGGCCGACCTGTGAGTCCTCGCCTACCTGGTCCACAACCTCCCAGCCGGCGTGCCCATCCCGCCCGACCGCCTCTTCGCTCCTCAGGGCCGGACCCTCCCACCGGACGCGAAGCGCTGATCGACCGTACCGATCCTGGACGACATCGCCACCCGGCACGGGTTGGCCGACTAGGACGTGGTCGCCTGGGCAGCCCGTCGCCTGGACGAACTGTACCGCGACGGAGTCTGCGGCGGGGCCCTGCTCGGCTTGGCCGCTGGCGGCGTGGCCCGGCAGGTGCTCGTCCCTCTCGCCCACCAGTCCGCCCTGGCCGGGGTGCTGCTGGCGGTGCAGCTGATCGCTGCCGCCCATCCGAAGCTGCGCTGGCTGCGGCCGGACGCTATCGAGGGCCGCTACGACGTACTTGCCGGACTCCACCAGGTCCTCGCTCATCCCCGCCGGCCGGCGCGCGGTTGCCTATGCGCCGACCTCGACTTCCGGGCTGCCTATCGGACTGCCTGGCCGAGGCCGGCCAGGCAGGACGGCGGGTGGGCAGGCGGGTAATGCAGTAGACGCTCGCGCGGATCGCGGGCTGCCAGCCGCGTATGCGTTCGCAAACGGTCGTTTTGCTACACCGCCAGCCCAGCCGCGACTCTGGCTGAGCTGGCTCGGCCGGAGCGGGCCGGCGTCTGCTACCTGCGGCGTATTGAGACCGAGGGGTACCAGCGAGCCGACGAGTGCCAGCACAGACAAGAGGCCTGGCAGGGCCAGGCCTCTTGTTCGCTCGTGCGAACCCTGATCCGGGACTCTGCACTCGCGCGGCGATCTCACTATGGAGGGTGATCATCTGCTGGTTCTGTAAGCGGGCCAACATTCGCATAGGCACCATTCATGATGTGCCGGTTTTGCGCGGTGTTCCAGACTGTTGACAGAGGCGTCGGACTCTGCACTCGCGCGGCACGCAGCGTGGAGCACGGCGGCACCTCTCCTCGTCGTTCGTGAGTGGAGAGAAGGTGGTGACCCGTGTCACGCTCGAGCCGACGGCGCGCGCCGCGTCGACCGCGCGACCCCATGCCATACGTGCTGGCCTTCGAATGCCTGCTCATCCTGCTGATCGTGGTGCTGAAGTTGTGGACGTAGCCGCGCGACCTCGCAGCGGTTCGCCACTTTCCGGCAGATCCACGCTCGTGACGCTGGATGACGTCACTGTAGTGGCAGGAGATGACCAGGCCAATGTGGCGGATGCTTGAGGTTCTTGGAGATCACGAGCGAGCCGAAGTGCTCATGCACTGCCGCCGCCGTCGCTTCATGCCGGGGGCTGTGATCTTCCACCAGGGAGGCTGCGCCGACAGTCTGCACCTGCTGGCGTTGGGGCGCGTGAAGCTGAGTGTTCTGGGGGACCAGGGAAGCGAGCTCATCCTTCGGGTCGTTGGCCCAGGCGAAACATTCGGTGAGCTGGCGCTAGCCTCTGAGGCGGATGAGCGGCGGGAAGTTACGGCGACCGCGCTTGAGCCGTGCGAGGTGGTTACGCTGAGCCGCGCGAACTTCGAGCGGCTTCGAGCCGTCTCGCCGAAGGTGGATCGTTTGCTGGTCGACGCGCTCGCTGCTGAGGTGCGCCGGCTGCAGCAGATGGTGGTCGAGCCGCTGTCGTCGCTTCCCGCCGACCGGCGGCTGCTGCGCTGCCTGGGGAATCTGGCCCGCGCGTATGGAAATGGTGACCAGGCAGGCACCATCGTGCCGGTCACGCAGGATGTCCTTGCCAAGATGGCTGGCATTTCACGGCCCACGGCGAATCAGGCGCTGCAGAAGGCGCAACGCGCAGGGCTGATCGAGATCTCACGGTCGAGGATCAGGATTCTCAACCCAGCAGGGTTGCTTGAGGCGTTGGCCGACCAGGACGGGATGCGGAGATCGGACCAGCGTCCCGCAATGGATGGGGCCGCTGGAGTCGTTGAGAAGTACCGTCAGTTGACGCTGCCGATGTGGCTGCTGCAGAACGACCATGACGCAGCCGACGGCACCGTCGGCGAGTCCTCGGCGTCGTAGAAGGTAGCCAAGACCGTCTCCCTGCCCGCACGACGGATTGCCGCTGGCGCCGATGACGCCCGCGATAACTCCAAGGCCCTGGAGGAGTGGGGGCCTGGTCGGGGACGAGTGGCCGGCAGGATGCCCCCTCGACAAAGGCAATTATCGGGGGCCTGTCGCAGACGCACGCTACGCTCCCGATCGCCCCGACCCGCGCCTCCCAAGGGCGCGCGCCCCGCGTTGAGGAGGACCTGCCCGATGCCCACCACCGCCATGGCGGCGCCCGCTGGCGGCGCGCACCTGGCACCGCCCGCGATCCCGGCCGGCGAGCGGGTCGACCCGCAAGCCCTTGCCACCCTGGCCGGCGAGGTCGCCCACCGCCAGGCCGCCCCCAACACCCGCCGCGCCTACGCCGCCGCCTACCGGCAGCTTGCCGCCATGCTCACCCTCCAGCTCGGCCGCCCACCCCGCCGCGAGGATCTCACCGCTGAGGCGGTACGCCGCTACCGCGACCACCTCGAGCAGGCCGGCCGCGACCCCACCACCATCGCCAACCGCCTGTCCGCCGTGCGCCAGCTCGCCGCCGCGGTCGGCGCCGACCCCGCCTGCCGGCAGGTCCGCGCCCAGCGGGCCGACCCGGACCAGCCCCGCGCGCTCGACCCCGCCGACTACGAGCGGCTGCTGGCCATGCCCGACGGGCGCCGCCGCGCCGGCCGGCGCGACCGGGCCGTGCTGCTGCTGCTCGGCGACGCCGGCCTGCGCCGCGCCGAGGCCGCCCGCCTCGACGTCGACGACGTCTACCCCGCCCGCCGCCAGCCGGACGGGCGGCTGCGCCACGCGATCGCCGGCGGGCGCGCCAACCAGACCGACTGGGTCGTGCGCGTGCGCCACAGCAAGCGCGGCCGCACCCGCGAGGTGCCCCTGTCCCGCCGCACCCTGGAGGCGATCCGCGCCTGGGTCGACGTCCGCCCCGCCGCCCGCTCGCCCCGCCTGCTGGTCTCGCTGCCCCGCGGTCGCCACCACCCCGCCCAGCCACTGTCGCCGGCGGCGGTCGGCGACATCGTCAAACGGCACGCCGCCACGGCCGGCCTGCCCACCGAGCAGCGCACCGCCCACGTGCTGCGGCACACCTTCTGTACCGCCCTGGCCGAGCGGGACGTGGCGCTGGAGGTGATCGCCAAGCTCGCCGGCCACGCCGACGTGCGCACCGCCGCCCGCTACGTCAAGGTCAGCCAGGACCGCTGCCACACCGCCATCGACCGGACCTTCAACCCCCACCCGCCGCTGCTGGCGTCGCCGGCGGCCGAGCCATGAACCACGACGGCGACCCCGGACCAGCGGGCTCGTTCGGGTGTGTCTGGGCTCCGCCACCCTCGCGTCGCGGCGAGCGCGGCAACATCCCCCCCGTCGGGCGGCGCTGACCCGAAAAGAGAACCACCGGCCGGCAGCGGGACCTGGCCACGGCGAAGGTGGCCACCGCGGGTGGTGGGCTGGTGGCCTGTCGGGTGGTGGGGTCAGGCGGCTTGGATGGGGTCGAGCCGGACGGTGTAGCCCAGCGCGTTGAGCTGCTTGATGGCGCGGCGCGCGGCGCGTTCGGGGTCCAGACCGATGAAGTAGTCACCGCCGAGGTCGTGGTAGTCCACGTCGTCGGTGAGCATGTGCCAGACCGCGGTCAGGATCGAGTGCTCGAGGGCGACCAAGGCTTTCTGACCGGAATTGGTGCTAAGACGCCAGACAGTCACCGACCGGCCATCGCTACGATCCGCGCGACGTGCTGCGTGTTCCCGCCGGCGACGGCCTCCGGGTCATGACCCGGAGGCCCATCCGGATAGCGACCGGCCACCAACTGGGCACCGACCCGCCACCCCCCTCCGCATGCCCCCATGCTCTCCCGCCAGCAGCCTCCCCGACCGCAGGGCAAGGAGGAACATGGGGGGGCCCGGCACCACCACGGCGCTGCGGGCCGCTCTCGCGCCACGAACGGCCGTTTCGACGTCCGCCCGGTAGCCGGCTACTTGGCGTAGACCGCCAGGATGCTCGCGACCACGGTCAGCAGCGCGCCAATGCCGACCAGCCGCGCCGACAGGATCGCATTGCGGTAGCCGTCACGATCGGACGCCTCGATCTTCTCCACGATCTCCGCGAGCTGCAGGCGGGTCACCGTATCATGGCGGAGCCACCAGCCACGCACACTCGACTCCCTGGCGACACCAGCGAACGGTGCCAGCGACATCGGCGGTGTCCGCTGCGCCCACACGCCGGCCGTCAGCCCAAACAACGTCACGCAGCCGCTGGCGACGTACAGCGCCACGATCAACGTTCGCATCCTGCCCCCCCTCGAGGAAGGCAAGCCACCAAGGCCGGGACAGCGCCGCCCGCTGGATTCTAGGAGCCAGCAGCGACCCGAGCCGGAACCAGGCAACCGCGCAATCACCGTCCCCCGAGCCGATTCCCGAGGAATCACCCCCCGACCTTGAGTCGGCAAACACAGCGGCATCACCGATGCCCACCGCCAAGCTCCACCCAGCCAACCGACAGTTCGAGGACCGACCGTTCTACCGTCGGCGCACCGAGGATCCTGACGCGAGGTCATCAGCGGTATCCCAGACTTGCACCAGGGTGCAAAAACCATCCGTTTGCGCGACAGCCGGCCCGGCCCGGCACCGGCCTGGTCAGCCGCGTTGCACACCCCGTGGGCCAATCAACGTCGCCCCGGGGGGGCTGTCGGCCCTTTGTGCGACGCTCCCGGATCATGACCAAGATTGGCTACGCGCGGGTCTCCACCCGCGACCAGCATCCCGAAGCCCAGCTGGACGCGCTCACCCGCGCCGGCTGCGAGCGCGTCTTCGTCGACCACGGTGCCTCGGCCCGGCTTGCCCGCCGGCCCGAGTTCGACAAGGCCCTGGACTACCTGCGCGCCGGCGACCAGCTGGTCATCACCAAGCTCGGCTGCATCGGCCGCTCCGTGCGCCACCTCATCCAGCTCGCTGGCGACCTTGCCGGCCGCGACGTCGACTTGGTCGTGCTCCATCAGCAGATCGACACCACCACCACTGCCGGCGGCCGGCTGTTCCTCCATCTGCTCGGCGCCATCGCCGAGTTCGAGGCGGACTTGGCGAGCGAGCGGACCCGCGACGGGCTCGAGGCGGCCCGGGCCCGCGGCCGCGCCGGCGGCCGCCGTCCCAAGCTCAACCCGCGCCAGCTCGCCCTGGCCCGGCAGATGTACGACTCGCGCGAGCACACCGTCCAGGCGATCGCCAAGACCATGGGCGTCAACCGCTCGACCATCTACCGCCACCTCAACCCCGCCCGCCCCGCGACTGTCGACCAGAGCGCGCGGTGAGCTCGGCGCCGGCCTACCTCATGGACGACCTCAGCCACCCGCCCACCCTCTGCTCTGGTGGCAGTGGGGTAGAAACGACGGCGCACCGCCCAATGCCCGACCGAGTACGCCGTGCCCTCGAGCACCTGCGTTGGGAACACCGCCATCATTACGAGAGCGTCACCGATGAAGACCTGGAGCAACCCGGCTGCGACCGATGCCAGGCCAGCTACGACGCCGGCGTGACCGATGGATTCCTGGGGGCGCTGAGCACGCTCTACGCCTACTTTCCCGAGACGGCCCGGGCGATGGGACAGGAACCACCCCAACCACCGCAGCTATAAGCCGTGGTCTGGAGCTTCGGCCCGGGTGCTCTGGTTCTAATGGTGAGCCCGACAGCCCATGCCCGAAGCCCTCGGAGACCCAACCGGGCGTGACCGCGGGCGAGCTCGGCGCCCAGCGCTGGCACCGCTGCCTCCACCAGGCCCACCGATCCCACCGACGATCACCACGCTGCACAGCCACGCGGCCACGTCGACGCCGGCGCCGGGCAGCCGGCTCCTGGCTCCAGCTCGCCCGGCCCGGCCGGCTCCTTGAGGAACTCCGCCGCGGCTCCTCAAGGTGGTCGACGTCGACTTGGACGCCGGCGAGTTCGGCACCGAGCCCGGGGCCTACCGTTGATCGCGGCTGGCACCGGGCCGGGCGACTATCTCGGACGGCTCGCCGCCCGGGACCCGGCGGCCGCTGGTAGGTGCCCGGCCCCGACGTCGACCCCCCGGCTCAGGCCGCTCCTCCCACTGCTGCCCCGCCGCGCCCGCCGGTGACCAGCTCCTCCATGAGTGGCGGCGGCCTTTCGTCGAATAGTTCCATCTATCGTTCCGTTCCATCTTTCGTTACGTCTTGACAGAGAGACGGAACTATGCGACGGTGCTCGCGCCCGCCGTTCCCGAGGAGGCCCCCGTCATGAGCGACACGACCACCCCCGGCCCGCCGCCCCCACCGCCGCCGGTGAGCGACCAGCCGCAGATCTGCGCGCTCGAGGGCTGCACCAACCCGGTCGAGCAGCCCCTCACCGGCCGACGCCGGGCATACTGCTCCCCGCAGCACCGCAAGCTCGCCTGGAGCCGTCGCGCCGCCGGCGACCAGCCCGACCGCGTCACCACCGTGGCGGCCGCCGGCGACGGCGACGGCGAGCAGCTCGACCGGGACCCGGCCGCCGCGCTCGCCGAAGCGGTGACCACCATGAGCCGGCTCGTGGTCCGCGTGCGCCAGGAGCGGGCGACGATGGAGCCGGAGACCGTCCGGGCCCGCGTCGCCGACGCAGAGAGCCGCGCCGCCCGCGCCACCCAGGCAGCCACCGCCGCCCGCCACGACCTCGAGGCGGCCGAGCGCGCCCGCGACGCGGCGGTCGAGGAGGCCGAGGTCGCCGACGAGCAGCTCACCGCCGCCCGCGGCGAGCTGGAGGCCGCCGAGCAGGCCGTGGCCGAGGCGATCGCCCGCGCCGAGGCGGCCGAGCAGCGCGTCGCCGAGGTTCAGGAGCAGGCCACCGCCGAGGTCCAGGCCGCCCAGGCGCAGGCCGCCGAGGAGATCCAACAGGCCCGCGCCGCGGCCGCCGCCGAACTTGAGCAGACCCGCGCTGCGGCCGCCGCCGAACTCGAGAGGCTCCGCGCGGCGACCGCTGAGGAGGTCCAGCGGATTACCCAGGCCGCCGACGGGCGGGTCGCCGCGGCGGAGCAGCGTGTCGTCGCGGCCGAGGAGCGGGCCACTGCCATCGAGCAGGATGCCCGCGAGCGGATCGCCGCGGCCGACCACCGCGCCGAGCAGGCCATCAGCCAGGCCCGCGCCGATGCCACTGCTCGTGTGGCCGCTGAGCGGTCCCGCGCGGACGCGGCCGAGGCGGTCCGTCAGGCCCTGGCGGGCGAGCGGGACCGGCTGGTCGGCCAGCTCGAGCGGGACGCCGCCCGTAGCGAGCGGGACGCCGAGGTCCTCGACGAGCTGCGCCAGGCCCTGCGTGCGGCCGACGAGCGGGTCGCCGAGCTCCGCGCGGAGCTGGAGCGGTGCCGGGCCGCGGCGGAGGCCTCCTCGTCCGAGCCCGACCAGGGCGGTGGTCAGCCGGGGAGCCAGCGCCGCCGTCGGAGCTGATCCCCGCCCGCCGCCGCACCGCAGCAGGAGAAGAGCCGATGGCCGACACGCCAGCCCCCGGAGCGGGACCCCCGACTCCCACCATGTTGTTCACGCCGGCGATCCAGACCGGCAGCGAGGTCAAGGTGCATCGTCCTCGCGCTGGCGAGCGCGGCACCTGGCGGGTGACCGGCCAGGTCGCCAACACCGATCCCGAGGATCCCGCCTACGACGTGACCCACACCGGCACCGGTCGTCGGCGGGTCCTGCGCGCCTCCTGCCTGGTCGTGGTCCGAGCAGCCACCCCACCGCGCAGTGCAGGCCGGCAACGATGAGCGCTCCCGGCGAGGCGACCCGCACCCTGCTGGACAGGCTGGCCGGCGCGCTCGTCTGGCGCGACGGTGAGCGCCCCCGTGCCTACGGCGCCCGGCTCGCCGAGCTGCGCGGCATGCTCCGCCACGCCGCAGCCACCGGCGACCTCGGCCCCCTGCAGACGTGGCTGGACAGCGACGCCCGCGCAGCCGGCACACCCGACCTCCATCGTGCGTCTGGCAAGCAGCGATGACCACGATGCCTGCACTGCCGGCCGGCCAGAGGCTGTGGGTTCCCACGCAGGTGCTGGACGAGCAGCGGATCCGCGACGCCCGCACGGCGCGGCTGGAAGCGCACGTCCGGGTGCGGGTCCGGTGCGCCGACGGCAAGCTCCACACCGTGCAGTTGCGGCAGGGACGGCTGGCCCTGCTGGACCACACCGCGGCGGAGCGGCGGCGCCTGCCACCACCGACGGCGTCATGGATCGACGTCGAGTTCGCCATGCGGACGCTGCCGCGGTGCCTGCAGGTCCTGCGGGCATGGCGCGACGCCGCCAGCCCCGGCACCGCCCGGCAGGTCAAGGCGACCAAGACCCGGCCGGCGCACTGGAGGGTCACCGACTCCGCGCTGCCGCCCACGCTGCGTGCCGCCCGCGGGCAGACCATCACCGATGGGGTGACCCGGCGCGAGCTGCGGACCTGGCTGGGCTTGCCAGCGATGCGTGCCGACAACGCCGCCGCCAGGTTCGTGCGGATCGCGGTGCGCTGCGAGTACGCCCGCTACGCCCGCCCGCACCTGCTGCTGGAGGGACCGGTGGGCGGGTTCGAGATCAACGCCTGCCCCTACGACCCCGGCGTCGCGCTCGGCAGCGTCGAACCGCCGCCCGAGCCCGACCCCTCGGCGCAGGGTACGGCCCGCCAAGCAGGGATCTCGGTCGGGCTGCGGCACAACTGGCTCGCCAGCATGTGGTGGCGGGGCTTGGGGGTCGTCGACGGCCGGCTCGTGCTGGATGTGTGGCGGCACGCCAACGGCCCGCATGCCGGCCGCGTGGTTGCCACGGTGATCGACTGGGCCGGCGATGCGGGGGTGTTCGACACCACCACCAAGCCCGGCTGGGTCGGGACCATCACGGTCGCGCTGCTGCGTGATCAGGCTGGCCGGTGGCATCTGGACGATCCCGCCGTCGGCACGACCATGCGCCGAGTCGAGTGGGGCAACCGCTGATGTCCACACCCAAAGCGCCACCTTCGGACTTCGGCCCGATCCAGCTCGCCGGCCACCTCGGGCTGACCACCTGGGCGTTCGAAACCGCCCGCGAACGCGGACTGATCCCCGGACCCGACGTCGACGGTCACCGCTGGTCGGCGGCGATCGCCCGCACGCTGGCCGGCAAGGTCGCCGAGATCGTCGAGGAGGTGGGGACCGAGCCGCCGATCGGTGCCAACCGGGCGGCCGAGCGGCTGGCGGGCCGGACCGGCCTGGAGGTCGACCGCGCCGACGTCGAGACGCTCGCCGGCCGTGGCGCGCTGCGGGTCGTCGGCCACTACGAGGGCTGGCCGCTGTATGACCCGCGCGAGTTGGACGCCGTCGCCGCCGAGGTGCTGGCTGGGGTCGTCGCCGAACGGCAGGCGTGGCTGGCCGCCAGCCTGGACCGCCACGCTGCGGCCACCGTGCTTGGCTGGCGGGTGCGCGAGTTCGACGCCGTCGTCGCGCAACGCGGGATCACCCCGGGACAGCTTGGCCGCTACGCCCGCGCCGACATCGACCTGCTTGCCGCCGACGCCGAGCTCGCCGAGCAGGTCGAGGCGGACCGGCTGATCGGCCCGGACCAGGCCACCCAGCGGCTGGAGATCCGCAGAATCGACTTTGACTACCTGGTGCTGACGGGAGTCATCGCGCCGATCAAGTCGATCTTCATGGCGGTGGGTCGCTCCCGCGAGGTCCCGGTGCCGCTGTACCGCACCGGCGACGTCGACGAGCTGCGAGCGCTGCCATGGGTGGACTGGGAGGCGGTACGGGCCTGCCGCCCGGGCGAGCCCTCCCCGCTGCGCGAGTTCGCCCACCGCCCACCATCCAGGGCGCAGGTCATTCGACGGTTCGTCGCCGAGCTCGCCGACCGCTACGGCGTGGAGGTGTGGGCCTTCTACCACGGCGGCGCCGACCGCTGGGAGCTCGACTGGGACCTGACCGACGCCGGCGAGCCGACCGTCGACCAGGTCACAGCCGCGGTCCAGGCCAGCCCGGTGGTCGCCCAGTACCAGGCCGACCTGGTGCTGTCCACCCACGCTGGCGCGGCGATCCGGTGGGCCCGGGCGATGCTTCAGCCCGGCGTCGCCGTACTCCTCGATACGGAGACCACCGACCTTCCCGGGTCGATTTGCGAGATCGCCGTCATCGACGCGGCCACCGGCGAGGTACTGCTGGACGCCCTGGTCAACCCTGGCGTGCCGGTCAGCCTTGGCGCGCAGTGGGTGCACGGCCTCAGCGACGCCGACGTCGCCACCGCGCCCCGCTGGCCCGAGGTCCTGCCACGCCTGCTCGAGGTCACCGCCGGCCGCCAGGTGCTGGCGTACAACGCCGACTTCGACGCCGGCGTGATCGCCGCCGACACCGCCCGCTACGGCCTGCGCCTTGCCCATCTCGGCGACGCGGGCCGGTGGGGCTGCGTGATGAGCCGCCGCTCCGACTGGGCCCGGTCGCGGCGGTGGCTGCCGCTGTGTGGTGGCCACCGGGCGCTCAGCGACACCCGGGAGGCGCTCGAGGTGCTGCGTGACATGGCCGCGCCGCCCGGGCGGCGGTGATGGAAGGGACCGCTCGATGCTGCCGCTGATCGCCTGCAGCCGGTGCACCGCCAGCGGCCGCGTCCGCGACGCCGAGCTTGTCCCGCTGGACCAGCAGGGCCAGCCGCGGGCAGATGCGGTCGTCCGGCGGCTGGTCGAGGAGCTGCCGCCGGGTCCGATCGTGCCATGCCCGGTGTGCCACGGGCACCGGCTGACCCCCCGGCGCGGCCACCGTCCCTACCCCACCGAACGAGCCGCCGAGCGCGCCCGCGGTCGGGGCACCACGCGCCCCTGCATCTGGTGCGAGGGGTCGGGCCTGGCCGGCTGGGTGGCGGTCTGGCAGCCGTGCACCGACTGCCAGGGGCGTGGCCGGGTGCTTGGCTGGATGGGCGACGTCGACCCGGTGGTCCCCGACGGGGTCGACCTCGAGCAGCCCGTCGGCGAGCACTTCATGCGAGGCTGGCTGGCGACGGTCAGCTGGACGGTCGTCCACCAAGCCCCGCCCCGCGGCCGCAAGGCCAGGGCGTACACGGGGTCCGGAGAGTGGGCGCGCGAGCGGCTCACCTACTCCATCGCTTCCCTGGTGAGCGTGTGGGCGCCGGATGCTGGGTGGGAGACCGCCACCGACCAGGCGCTGATCGGCTGCGCCCGGTCTCTGCTCGCCGCCAGATCCCGTCCGCTCACCATCAGCCGGCTCACCAGCCTGCGGGCGGTCAAGCGGGTCAGCACCCGGCTGCAGGTCGAGGTGCTCGGCAGCTACGGCTGGCGGATTACGCTGCTGCTCCCTCCAGCACCCCCATCGGTGCCGGTGCCGGAGCGGCCGTGGGTGGCGCTGCCGTCGGCGGCGGTGACCCGCTGGATGGGCCTCGACCCGCACGCCAGGGTCCTGCTCGCCGCCCTCTACGATGAAGACCAGCAACGTGAGCACGACGAGGACGTCGCCCGCCGCGACGACTTCGCCCACCACCGGCCAGCGGCCGCCTGGCGGTGGATCGACCTGGACGACCCCGCAATCGCCAAGCTGCTCCGCCAAGCCGGCCTTGGCGGCGTGCCGCTCGCCGCAGTGATCACGGCGCTCGCCGACCAGCGGTTGGTCGACCACCGCGCGGGAACCGGGCACGGCACGGTCCAGCTCACCCGGCTCGGCCGCCAGACCGTGCGGGCCGGACGGCGGGAGCCGCCACGCGGCCGCCCACCCCAGCATCTGCTGCCCGGCGGGGCGTGGAGCACCCTGGCGCAACTCTACGACGCCGGCGACGAGGGGCTGGACCGCTCCCGGTACGGCGGCCACCACGGCAGCTCCAGCCTCGTCCCGCTCCAGGCCCACCGGGACGGCCCGCTGGTCGAGCACTTCGAGGTGCCCCAGCCGATCGGCCAGCCAACCCAACGGGTGCGGCTGACCGCGGCCGGCCGGGCGTTTCACCAGCGCGCCTGGGCCGAGCACGACTGCTGGTATCCCGGCGTGCGGGCCACCCCGCCGCCCGGAATCAAGGTCGTCACTCTCCCTCCGCTTGGCCTACGGCCGGAGCAGCACGAGCACGTGGGCAAGAAGGAGCGGTAGACAGCGCCCGCGACGCGGCGTCCTTGGAACGGGCGTTGCTGCTCGTGGAAGTGGTCGCCAAGGGCGACCAGGTCGGCGCTGGCCCTGACTCGAGTGCCACGCCGACCCAAGCGGCCCGCGACTCCTGGCTCGTGCTGCCCACCGTGGCCCTCGCCGCCGGCGACTGCGCCATGGCCGGGATGCCGCTCACCTACCAGCTCAGTCCATCAGCCACATCGAGCGAGGAGTCGCGATGAACACCTGTAGCCGAGGGCATGCCAGGTCGGTCCCATTCCCCGGCCGCCGATCCCGGGCTGGCAGGGCGTGGTTGTCGAACGTCTGTTCTCATGGGACGATGACGGTGAGACGTGGATGCGCAGCGCCGGAAGGAGGCGACGTGGCGAGGGCGGAGCACAAGGCGGAGCAGACCACAGCGCCTCCGGCGACCACAGCGGCCTATGCGGTGGTGCGTCGCCTCGCCGAGGTGTGGGGGGTCCGCGCTGGCAGCCCCGAGGCGGTGCTGGTCACCGACGGGCACGCACTTCAGGTCCTCGGGCGGGGCGGGCTCGCCGCGTCCTATGCCAGCCAGGCCCGCCATCGGTTCCGCCCCAGCGGGGACCCGGTCGCGATCCTCCAGCGGCTGTGCGGCGGGTCGACCTACTTCCACGTCGATGGGCCGACGGTCGCCGCCGAGCCGCTCGACGAACTGGTCGGCCAGCTCGCGGACCGTTACGGGCTCGCGCCGCTCAGCACCATCAGGTAGGCGTCGCGCTCCTCCTCGAGCAGTTCCAGCCGCGCCGTCATGAGCCGCCAGGCCCGCCCCGCGTGGGCGGGGTCGACGTCGGCCAGGTCGAGGGTCCGCAGCGCCGGCCCGGCGATGGTGACGAAACGGTCGTAGGCGGCGGCGAGCTCGTCGGCGGTGACCAGCCCGGAGGACGCCGCGCCGCGCAGCATGACCCGCATGCTCGTCGGGGCGGTCCATTGCCGGAGGTAGCCGGGCAGGTCGACCTTGACGCGTTGGCTGAGCAGTTCCTCGTAGCTTGCGACTTCCAGCTCTTCGGGGCCGCGGCCGAGCAGCGCGAACCCCTGGTCGATCGCGACGATCCGCTTGAGCGGCTCCCGGCCTGCCAGGCTCATGACCAGCCAGTTGCGGTCGTTGCCGCCGTCGTCGTTGTCGACCAGGAATGCAAACAGCAGCTCGGTGAGGAGGCTGGTGGAATCCGCGAGGTCTTGGGCGAGCCTGCCGAGCGCGGCCTCGTCTGGACCGAACAGCGACGGCTCGCCGGCGATGTCGACGCCGGCGGCGAGCAGCTCCCCATCGTCGGGATGGTCGCTGACGTGCTGAATGAGGACCAGGTCTCCTCGGCCGGGGACGAACGCGGCCTGCGGTCTTGGGAGCCCGAGCGCCTGGGCGAGTCGGGCGGTGATCACCTCGTTGGCCGCGTCGAACTCGGCCGTCGCGGCCTTCGCGAACCAGCGGCGGCCGGTGGCTCGTTCGACGACCAGCCGGACTTGGCCGGCAAGCCCTGCCTCGTTTGGGATCGGGATGAGGGTGAACCGGTCGGTGTCGACGAGGTCGTCGGCCGTGCGGAGCTCGGGGAATGGGTCAACAGTCATGCGCGACTTCGGAGTCTACTGGCATGTCCTGACGATGCTTTCACCTGGAGCCTACGTGGTCGCCCTGACAGGCCAGCTCGCAGCGATCGCTGCCGCAGGGAATCGTGGGTTCCCTGCCGCGAGCCTGGCTTGGGCATCGGCAGCGGCTCGCCACATGTCCCTTGCCTCTTGATCTGAGGCATCGCCAGTTGACTTGAGTTGGTCCCATCTGCTTTCCTGTCTCGCTCAAACTAGTCCGGCGAGAGGTCTAACTAGTCTTCTATATAGGGTGGTACGATCCCCTCATGGGGAACGAGCCGCGCATGACGCTCGCCGCACGAGCGGTGCTCCAAGTTCTATTGGACCCAAACGTCCAACACTTCGGACTGCGGATCGCCAAGGAAACCGGCCTACCCACCGGCAGCGTGTACCCGATTCTCGTCCGCCTCCAGCAGGCCGGCTGGCTGGAGAGCGAGTGGGAGGATATCGACCCGGCCGTCGAACAGCGTCCGGCGCGCCGTTTCTACCGTCTGACCACCAGAGGCGCCCAGCGGGCGCAGGCCGTCGTGGCGTCCCATGGGGCGCTCCTCCCGAGTTGGCGCATGCAGCCGGGTGTCTCGTGACGCAACTCGGCGGAGCCTTCGACCTCCTTTTGGTGGTGCTTACGTTGGCTGTACTGCCGGTTGCGCTGCAGGAGTTTCACGAGTGCTGCCCCTGGCTGGCAAACAAGCTCATCGAGCGAGCGGCGAGGTTGCTCCCCCCGCCCGATCGAGCACTCTATGAGGCGGAGTGGAAGGCCGAACTCAGCAGCGTCCCCGGCAAGCTGATGAAACTGCTCCGGGCTGTGGGACTTGTGTTCGCGGCGCTACGGATGCGCCGACCCTTGCAGGACCCCGGACAAGCTGGCGTACGGCGCCAGCAGGACACGGCGTTCCTCATCCAGATCCGCATGGAGCTGCGCACCGAAGCGACGGTGACTCTCCGGCGCCCCCAAGCCCTGGTTGCACTCGCGCTTGCTTGCTCCCTTGTACTCGGGTCGCTCTGGCTTAAAGAACGCGCGACGCCGGACCACCCTCAACTGGAAGGTGCGGTTGTTGCCTTCAGCCCAGACGGGCGCACCCTGGCTGTCGGCGGGTTCCGCGGGGTCGTAGTCCTATGGGATGTCGCCGACTGGGCCCATCCTCGCCGCCTAGCCACCTTGGTCAGCTTCGCCGGCAGTGTGCTCGCAGTAGCGTTCAGCCCAGACGGGCGCACCCTGGCCACAGGCAGCACCGACCGCACCGCAGCCCTGTGGGATGTCGTCGACAGCCCCCGCCGCCTAGCCACCCTGATGGGCAAGGGCTGGGTAAACATGGTGGCGTTCAGCCCAGACGGGCGCACCCTGGCCACAGGCAGCACCGACCGCACCGCAGCCCTGTGGGATGTCGTCGACCGCGCCCGCCCTCACCGTATCGCGGTCGCCGAGCGCCCCCGCTCCGCCTCGACACGGTGACCGGTATAGCTTGGTGAGATACCTCAGATCGGTTGACAGACAGAAGCCAGGACCTTGCCATTCAATCTGAGGCAGCGCAGGTCGCAGCATGGGCCTGCCTCACCTCAAACGACAACGGACACCACAATCCCGAGTCGCCAACGACGACGATGCCCCACTACAGCAAGGCAACTATCACGAGTGGTCGGTGGGCGGGGCCGGCGGGCCCCCAGCGGCGGCGGGGGCGGCGCCGCCGGCCGGTGCCGCGTCGGCCACCGCCTCCCGATCGGCCGTCCATGAGGCTGGTCGTTCCAGTCTGGTCGGGAGCCGGGTCGCCGCATCGCCGAAGGCGGCCTCAACCTGCGCCTGCGTCAGGCCCTGCGCGCGGGTCAGGTTCGCCCCCCGGAGCACCGCGCCGGTCAGGTTCGCCCCCTCGAGCCACGCGCGGGTCAGGTGCAGATCACGCAGGTTCAGCAAGCCTCGGGGTTCTAGGCGGCGGGGGCGGCGCCCGAGCGCGGTCAGGGCCGCCTGTACGTCCGGCGCCGGCTCGGCTGGGTGGGCCTGGTCGGAGGTGACCAGCAGCACCCCTGACCGCGTGTCCGCGCCGTCGGCCGTCCCGCGAGTCCAGTTGCTGGCGCGCGGGGTGCGCTGGCGGACGAAGGCGACCAGGACCTCGACCACATCCTGGTGGTGGTCGGCCGAGTCGCGCAGGACGTGCGCGAGCGCATGCACCCCGCCCAGCCGCACGTAGGGTTCGTCGGAGCCGAGCCGCTCCAACGCCTTGCTGAACCGCTCGGTGAGCTGCCCGCGGTGGGCCAGCCGGTAGGTGCGGCCGGTGTAGGCCAGGGCCATAACCGCGCCGGCCGCGCCAGCGAACTGGATCAGCGCGACGCGGAACTGGCCGGTGGCGGTGACCTGTTCAGCAGCGGTGAGCCGCGGCCAGGCGCCCCGGTAGACCCAGGCCGGGCCGCGCCACAGGAGCCACCCAAACGCGGCCACCACCGCGGTGGCCGCCAGTCCCACGTCCAGGGCCCGCAGCCCCAACCACAGCAGCCACCAGCGGCTGCGCCGGAGCTGTCCCATACCATCCCCCCATCGACCGGTCCAAGCTGTTCCGGCCTGATCGCGGGATTGTCCATCAACGAGCGCATCGGCGTCGGCCCCTGGAGGCGGTGAAGTCGCCGGCGGCGAGGTGGCCGGCGACTGCCTGACCGATCCTGTCGCGGGGAACAGTCCATTCCCTGCCACAAGCCCCGCTCTGGGCATCCGGCACCGGTGTGGCGCGAGGAGAGGCCGCGCAGCGGTGTGCCTGGTCGCCATCGAATAGTTCGCCGGCGAGTTCGAACACCCAGGCGCC
>WNGA01011600.1_pt1 | contig 32359 bp, 32 predicted proteins | sample 5400061 | NCBI WGS metagenome assembly WNGA01 (sample SAMN13153366, study PRJNA577476) | soil metagenome | isolation source: 100 cm soil or saprolite under grassland replicate 2 | place: USA:California | collected 2016-06-15 | reverse complement strand
CTCCATCGAGACGGTCCGCGGGGCCGGCTACCGGCTGCGCCAGGACGGCGGGTAGGATCGTGCGCGTGCTCGCGCACGTGCCGATCCGCTTACGCCTGACGCTCGTCTTCGCCGTCGCCATGGCGGTCGTCCTGGCGGCCATGGGCCTGTTCCTCTACCTCCGCCTCGGGGTGGCGCTCGACAGGACGATCGAGCAGAGCCTCCGCAGCCGCGCCGACGACGTCGTCGCCCTGATCCAGGAGACCAACTCCGGGCTGAAGGAGACACAGCCGACCCAGCTCGCCGAGCAGGGGCAGGGCTTCGCGCAGGTGGTCGACCCCAGCGGCGTGGTGGTCGACAGCACCAAGGGCCTCGTCGGCCGCTCCCTGCTCAACGACGCCCAGCTCGCCCGCGCGAGCGGCGCGACGATCATGGTCGACCGCGCGCCGTTCCCCGACTCCGACGATCCCATCAGGCTGCTCGCCACCCCCGTCATGACCGAGGACACGCCGCGGCTGCTGGTGGTGGTCGTCGGCGCGTCGCTGGAGGAGCGGGCCGACGCGCTCGAGAGCCTGCGCCGGCAGCTCTACGTCGGCGGGCCGATCGCGCTGCTGCTGTCGTCGCTGGTGGCCTACACCCTCGCCGCGGCGGCGCTGCGGCCGGTCGAGTCGATGCGGCGCGAGGCCGAGGCGGTGTCGGCAGCCGAGCCGGGCCGGCGGCTGCCGCTCCCGCCCGCCCGCGACGAGGTCGCCCGGCTCGGCGAGACCCTCAACACCATGCTCGGGCGTCTGGAGTCCGCGCTGGAACGCGAGCGGCGCTTCGTCTCCGACGCCAGCCACGAGCTACGGACGCCGCTGGCGGCGCTCCGCACCGAGCTGGAGCTCGCGCTCCGGCGGGAGCGCACGCGTGGGGAGCTCAGGGAGGCGTTGCGGTCGGCGGCGGAGGAGAGCGACCGGCTCTCCCAGTTGGCCGAGGACCTCCTGGTCCTCGCCCGCTCCCAGGGCGGCGAGCTGCCCGTGCGGCGGGAGCGGTTGGCGGCCGCCGAGCTCCTCGCCGACGTGCGGGAGCGGTACGCCCGCCGGGCGGCCGAGGCCGGCCGGTCGCTCGAGCTCCAGGCGGACGACCGCTTGGAGCTCTCCGTCGACCGCCTCCGCGCCGAGCAGGCGCTCGGGAACCTCGTGGAGAACGCCCTCCGGCACGGTCGCGGTCGCATCCTGTTGCAGGCCCACCGGCGCAACGGCCGGGTCGAGCTGCACGTGCGGGACGAAGGGCCGGGATTCGCGCTCGAATTCATCGAGCGCGCCTTCGAGCCCTTCACGCGGGGCGACCCGGCGCGCGTGGGCCCCGGTGCCGGCCTGGGCCTCGCCATCGTCGACGTCATCGCGCGGGCCCACGGCGGCGCCGCGCACGCCGCCAATCGCGACGGCGGCGCCGACGCCTGGCTCGCGCTTCCGGACCAACGGCGCTAACCCGTCCAGCGGCGAAAATAGGGGTTGTCAAGCAGCCCCGCCCGGCCGTATTCTATGAGCGCTTGATGAGAGCGGTGTCAGGGAAACGTGCTAGGCGATTTCCATCCGGTCCAACTGCATCGGGATACGAGTTCCACGTCGATTCGCGGGTGACGAACCCGCGCATCGCGAAAATCGTGCCCGCGTCCAGCCTCAGGCAGGGGGGAGGGGAGACAGGATGCGGCGTCTTCGCATCGACTTCGCGCTGGTCGCGGCGGTGCTGGCAGTAGCGCTGCCGCTCGCCGCGTGCGGCGGCGAAAGCCCGAGCGGCAGCGGCATCGAGGTCGCCTCGGAAACGACGATCAACGCGAGCAAGGCGGCCGTGAAGCAGGTCGTCGAGACGGACTTCGACCGCAATAAGTTCTCCAGATCGACCACCATCGACAATCGGTGGTCCCCACTCACTCCGGGGATGCAATTCACCTTCGAAGGGCGCGCGAACCGGGGGAAGGGGCGCCTCGAGCACCGCGTGGTGTTCACCGTCACCGACCTGACCAAGGTGATCGACGGCGTCCGCACCGTCGTCCTGTGGGACCGGGACATCAACGCCGGCCAGCTCTCGGAGACCGAGCTCGCCTTCTTCGCGCAGGACGACGACGGCAACATCTGGCTCCTCGGCGAATACCCCGAGGAATGGGAGGACGGAACGTTCAGCGCCGCCCCCGACGTCTGGTTCTCCGGTATTCAGGGCGCCAAGGCGGGCGTCATGATGCGCGCCGCCCCCAAGCTCGGGACCACCAGCTACTACCAGGGGCTCGCGCCCGAGATCGAGTTCGCGGACAAGGCGAAGGTGTACCAGATGGGCCTGCGGAACTGCGTCCCGTTGGGCTGCTACGACGACGTCATGGTGACCGACGAGTGGAACGCGCTCGACAAGGCCGACGCCCATCAGCGCAAGTTCTACGCGCCGGGCGTGGGCAACATCCGGGTCGGCTTCGCGGGCGGCACCGAGCAGGAGGAGCTCGTCCTGGTCAAGCTCTCGCATCTCGACACTGGAGAGCTGGCGCAGGCCCGCGAGGAGGCCCTGAAGCTGGAGCAGCGCGCCTACCGCGTCCGCAAGGATGTGTACGGCCCGACCCAACCCGCCGAGCACACGCCGTAGCCGCTGCGCCTACGCCGGCAGGCCGAGCACGGCGACGGCGCGCTCGGCGAGGCTGCCGAGGTAGAGCCTGCCGCCGTGCTCGCGCACCCCGGTCACCATCGTGTAGCGGTCTCCCGGGCCCTGGAGGTCGTGCACGACCGCGCCGGTGGCGTCGACGGCCAGCACCCACAGCGTCCGCACCGGCTTGGGCTGCAGCCGCTCCGGTAGCGCCCAGACGGCCCGCCGCAGCACCGGGTGCAGCCGGTGCAGGCGGTCCAGCAACGGGTTGCGGGGACTGCCCAACGCCACCCAGATCAGCCCGTCGGCCCCTGTCGACAGGTTGTCGGGGAACCCGGGCAGGTTGTCCGCCAGCAGGTCGGTCCGTCCAGCCCGCTCGCCCGTCAGCCACAGCCTGGTGAGCCGGTAGGCGCCGGTCTCGGCGACGGTCACGAACGACTCGTCCGCCGCCAGCGCGACGCCGTTGGCGAACTGCAGCCCGTCCAGCAGCACCTCGACCGCGCCGCCTGGGTCGCGCCGCAGCAGCCGGCCGGTGCCGGAGTGCTCCAGCAGGTCGGCGCGCCAGTGGTCGATCCCGAAGCGCCGCGAGGAGTCGGAGAAGTACACCGTCCCGTCGGCGGCGACCGCGGCGTTGTTGCAGAACCGCATCGGCTCCCCGGCCACGCGGTCCACCAGCACCTCGACCGCCGACGTCTCGGGGTCCACCGCCAGCAGGCCGCGCCGCGCGTCGCACACCAGCAGCCGGCCGTCGCCGAGCAGCTCGATGCCGAGCGGCCGCCCGCCGGTGTCGGCGACCACCTCGACCCGGCCGTCCGGTCCGACCCGCAGCAGCCGCCCGTCGTCGACGCCGGTGACCACCCGGCCGGCGCCGTCCACCACCACGTCCTCGGGGGCGGCGCCGTCCACCTCGAGCCGCCGCACCGGCGGCAGCGGCTGCGGCCCGCTGCTGGCGCGGGCCCGGTCGGGGATGGCGGGCGGCTGCCAGACCACTGGACGAAGCGGCGGACGGCGCATGATGGGTCACCATACCTCGCAACCCGGGAGCCGCCATGCGCGACCTGTTCGCAGTCAAGGGGAAGATCGCCGTCGTCACCGGCGGGAGCCGCGGGATCGGGCTGATGATCGCCCGCGGGTACGTCGAGGCCGGCGCGCGGGTCTACATCAGCTCCCGCAAGGCCGAGGTCTGCGAGCAGGTCGCCGAGGAGCTGTCGCGCGTCGGCGACTGCGTCGCGCTGCCCGCCGACCTGTCCAGCGAGGAGGAATGCGGGCGCCTGGCCGCGGCCGTCGGCGAACGGGAGCGGCAGCTCCATATTCTCGTCAACAACGCCGGCGCGACCTGGGGCGCGCCGCTGGAGGAGTTCCCGTCCTCGGCCTGGGACAAGCTGCTGGACCTCAACCTCAAGGCGCCGTTCTTCCTCACCCGCGCGCTGCTGCCGCTGCTGCAGGCGGCGGCCACCCCCGACGACCCCGCCAGGGTGATCAACGTCGGCTCCATCGACGGCCTGGCCGTGCCCGCCTTCCCCACCTACGCCTACGCCGCCAGCAAGGCCGGGCTGCACCACCTGACGCGAGTCCTGGCACGCGAGCTCGGGCCCCGCGGGATCACCGTCAACGCCGTCGCTCCCGGCCCGTTCGAGTCCAAGATGATGGCGCAGACGTTGCGGGACTTCGGCGACGCGATCGCCGCCTCCTCGCCGCTCGGACGCATCGGCCGTCCCGACGACATGGCCGGCGTGGCGCTGTACCTGGCGGGCCGGGCGGGCGCCTACGTCACCGGCGCCGTCATCCCGGTCGACGGGGGCATCGCCACGACCCGTTAGCGCGACGGCGCCAGCGCGCGGACCACCTCGCGGACGTCCCCGCCGGCGGGCAGCAGCCCCAGCACCGGCGTGGTCACGCCCGCGTCGACGTAGCGCGCCACCAGCTCGCGGCAGCGCTGGGGAGGGCCGTGCACCACCAGCTCGTCGACCACGTCGTCGGGGATCGCCGCCAGCGCGCCCCTGCGGTCCCCGGCCTCCCACGCCCGCCACATCGCCGCCAGCCGCTCGCCGCGGCCGAGCCACTCGTGGAACGCCCGGTAGACCGGGACCGTGAGATAGGCCGCGATCGCCCTGCGGGCGAGCGCGCGCCCCGCCTCGGCGTCGTCGGTCGCCGCGACATAGATGCGCGCCACGATCTGCCTGCCGGGGCCGGCCTCGTGCACGTACGGCGCCACCGTGCGGACGTCGTCGGGCGACAGCCAGGTGAGGACCGCGCCGTCGCTCTCCCTCCCCGCCAGCCGCAGCATCCCCGGCCGCAGCGCGGCGATCAGCAGCCCGGGCGGCTGCTCGGGGACGAGCTGCAGCCGGAAGCCGTCCACCGCGAAGGTCGGGTAGCGCTCGGCGACCTTGCCGCCGCCGAGCGCGGCCCGCAGGAACCGCGCGGTGTCGCGGACCCGCTGATACGGCCGGTCGAACGCCAGGCCGTTCCAAAGCTCGACGATCACGTCGGAGGAGGCGCCGATCCCGAGCGTGAAGCGGCCCGGCGCCGCCGCGGCCAGCGTGGCCGCGCACTGCGCCAGGGTCGCCGGGCCGCGGGTGAACACCGGCGCGATGGCGGTGCCCAGGCGCAGGGTCGGCGCCCACACGCTCGCCAGCGCCAGCGGCGTGAAGGCGTCGGCGCCGCCGGCCTCCGAGGACCAGACGTCGGTGTAGCCGAGGCCGGGCAGCTCGGCCACCAGCTCGCGCTGCTCGGGGAGCGGGATCCCGTCGAACGGGATCGTGATGCCGTAGGGTTCCATGAGCATGAACCTACAGGGCGCGGTCGCCGTCGTCACCGGCGGCGCCTCAGGGATCGGGCGGGCGCTGGCGCTGCGGTTCGCGCGGGAGGGCGCGCGCGCCGTCGTCGTCGCCGACCTCGACGAGCCCGGCGCCCGCCGCGTCGCCCGCGAGCTGGCCTGCGCGACCCCGCTCGGCGCCGGGCTGGACGTGACCGACCCCGCGGCCGTCGCCGCGCTCGTCGACCGGGTGGAGCGCGAGGTCGGCCCGGTCGACCTGTGGTGCTCCAACGCCGGCGTGGCGCTCGGCCCCGACCTTGGCAGCGACGAGGACTGGCACCGGTCCTTCCAGGTCCACGTCATGGCGCACGTGAACGTCGCGCGCTCGCTGCTGCCGCGCATGGCGGCCAGAGGCCGTGGCCACCTGCTGGTCACGGCCTCCGCCGCCGGGCTGCTCACCAACATGGACGCCGCCGCCTACAGCGTCACCAAGCACGGCTCGGTCGCGCTCGCCGAATGGCTGGCGATCCGCTACGGCGACGACGGGGTCACGGTGTCGTGCCTGTGCCCCCAGGGCGTGCGCACGCCGATGCTGGAGCGCGAGGGGGTCGGCCCGGCGGTGCTGGCGGCCGGCGGGGTGCTGGACCCCGAGGACGTCGCCGACGCGGTCGTGGACGCCCTTGCCGACGGCCGCTTCCTGATCCTGCCGCACCCGGAGGTGGCGGAGTTCGAGCGGCGCCGTGCGGCCGACCGCGACCGCTGGCTGGCGGGCATGCGCCGCGTCCGCGCCCGCCTGCGCGCCCCCGGCCCGTCGACCTAGCGTCTCAGTGGCACCGCATCTCGACACGATCCAGGGTGGAGCCATCGGTGCCCTTGAACGCGTGGATCCACCGGCCGGGGGACGGATAGTCGGGAACGATCTTGAGGACGCCGTACCTACCGGCGATCCGGACCCGGCTCGCGGGATGGACCTGGCCGAACGGAATCAGCGAGCTGCCGCCCGTTCCCGCGACGATGATCGGCACCCCGGCGTGGCCGTCGTCTCCGTCACTCGGTCCCCAGTCCTCGTCGATGTTGCCTTGCGTGCGGATGCGGGCCAGCCGCTCGTACGCGTGGTTGTGCCCGGCGATGAACAGGTCCACGTCCTCGAGCACCAGGGTCGGCCAGATATCCTTCAAGTCCGGGTGCACGGGGTACGGCGCAGCCGACGCCAGGTAGGGATGGTGGCCGTAGACGACGGTGCACCGCTTCGACCGGTTGGCCGCCAGGTCGGCCTTCAGCCACGCGAGTTGCGGCCCTGTGCATCCGCCCGGCACGACCGTACAGGTCGTGTTCAGGACAACGAAGTGCCAGCCCTGCCAATCGTACGAGTAGTAACCCGGGTGCTGGGGGGACTGGTCACGGAAGTACTGGTAGTAGCCGGCGCCGGCGGCTTCCTCGACGGTCATCATCCGCATGGCTCCGCCCGGCTGCCGGCAGATGGGGCCCGTGATGTACTCGTGGTTCCCAGGGGCAGGACGGGTGATATTCAGGAACCGGCCCCACGACAGGTCGTAGGCCGCCTGGTAGTTGGCCAGCTCACCGCACTGGTATTGGGTGTCTCCGAGGGGCAGCACCAGCCCGATGCCGTTGCCGCTGGCGGGGTCCAACAGCGCGGCCGTGGCCGTGTCCCCACGGAACCCGCCCGGAGGGTTGCTGATGTCCCCCGCCGCTGCGATGTTCTCCGCCGACGCCACTGGCGCGATCCCAAGGACGCATGCCATGACAATGCCAGCCGCAATTATCCGTCGCTTCATCCGAGCCCCCCTACCCCAAGGCATGCGCGACCCACGCCGCGCATACGCAACCTCGAAAGGTACGCGCATTTAATAGACGGAGGTTACGTCGGTCCGACGTAGCAAGACCTCGACGTCCAATGCACCACCGCCAGTATGGAACGCCTGCGTCTCAGGAGTGTCACCGGCAACAGACGGTCGGGTAGCGGTGACAACACAAATGTCTATCGTCATTGGCGCCCGTGGCGGGATCCACCACCGGCACGACCGCCTCCGACAGGGTGCTCGCAAAGGCCATCAGATAACGCGGATCAGCTGGCTGCGTTAGTGACCTCGCGGCTGGTCATCACCTCCACCATCAGGGTGTCGGTGAACGGGTCAACGCTGTCGTCTTCTGCGTTCGGGCCAAGCACCGACAGTACGACCATCCCCGGGCTCGGTTCGACGATCCTGGTCTGCTTGGTCGCCGGGTCGTCAGGGCCGGCCGTGGGGTTGAGCTCGATCAGCTCCCATCGCACCTTGAACCCCAACGCCCGCAGCGCCTTGCCTGTCGCGATCGCGTCGTCAGGAACGATCGCCTGCTTCACCTTGGGAAGATTGTGGAACCTCGGTGGCGTCGTGGGGCCGACCGTCGAGGGAGCCCCGTTCTTCTTGGGCGAACCCGAGAACAACGGCTGGGACACTCCCACGGCCGTTGGCACAAGGACGGTGCGAGTCGAGGTCTTCGTGGACGACCCCGACAGCTTCATCGAACGTGCCGTGGCGGCCGGAGCAGACGGCAGCGTCGACGAGGTCCGCGACCACGAGGCGCCGTGGGGCATTCACCGTCAGGGAGGCTTCCTCGACCCGTTCGGCCATCTGTGGCTCGTCGGTGACAGATCCCCCCTGCGCGCACACGACCCTCGGTAGGCCTCAACCCTCGTGTCCAGCCACTTCGAAGAGCTGGGCACTCGCGCCGCCTCACGCGAACCGGAACCTGGTGGCGTCCGTGGGGAACGCGGTCCAGGCGCGCACCGTGCGCGGGTACAGGCCCAGCGCGCCCCGGTAGCCGCCGGCGTCCTGCCCGTACCCGTACTTCGCCTTGGCCGCCTCGGCGACCGCTGCGCCAGCTCCGGCGACGGGTGGGCGAGCCGGGCGTCGCCCTCGACGATGACGGCCTTCACCGGGTCCGGCAGGTGCATGACGACGTCGGGATTGGCGAGCACGTTGCGGTAGTGCACCGCCCGCTCGCTGCCGCCGTAGTACCAGACGTCGTCCAGCCACAACCCGTCCAGCGGCACCACGTGCGCTCGGCCGTGCGGCCGGCTGGTCGCGATCCAGTACTGCGTCGCCCGCTCCAGCTCGGCACGCCCACGCCAGCTTCCTGGTGGCCCGCCCGTACTCCTTCGGCAGGTCGAGCAGCTCGGCGGTCGGTGTCATCCGGCTCCTCTCCGTGCCGCTGCGGTGGTTGCCTAGGACCTGACCAGGCGGGCGATGGCGTCCGACGCCTCGCGGACCTTCGCGTCGGCGGTCTCGCCGCCTTCGGCGATCGCCTCGGCGACGCAGTGGCCGAGGTGCTCGTCCAGCAGCCCGAGCGCGACCGACTGGAGCGCCTTGGTGGCCGCCGACACCTGGGTGAGCACGTCGATGCAGTACTCGTCGCGCTCGATCATCCGCTGCAGGCCGCGGACCTGCCCCTCGACGCGGCGCAGCCGCCTGAGATAGTCCTCCTTGTTGCCGACGTACCCTGGCATGCCCACCCTCCGCATCCGTCCCGAGCCCGCCAAGGGTAGAGTACCCCGGGAGGGTATCGGGATGCAGGCCGCGTGCGCGAGGTTCCTCGTCTGTCCCGTCTGCCACGGCGCGTTGCAGCCGGCGGCTGCGGCGTTGCGGTGCACCGCCGGCCACTCCTTCGACGTCGCCAGGGACGGCTACGCGAACCTGCTGGTCACCAGGCACAGGCGCACGCGCATGGTGGGGGACACCCAGGCGATGGTGGCGGCGCGTGCCAGCTTCCTCGCCCGCGGGCACTACGCCCGCCTCGCCGACGCCGTCGGCGAGCTGGTCGTGCGGCACGTCCGGTCGCGCGACGCCGCCGAGCCCGGCTGCGTCGTCGACGTCGGCTGCGGCACCGGCTACTACCTCGGGCGGCTCCGCGACCGTCTGCTCGCGGACGGCGCCGCGCCGCCATGCCTGTTCGGCACCGACGTCTCCAAGCACGCGGTCAGGAGGGCCGCGAGGGCCTACCGCGACGTGACCTTCCTGGTCGCCGACACCCGGACCGGGATCCCGCTCGCCGCCCATTCCGCCGTCGCCGTGCTGGACGTGTTCGCCCCGCGCGACGGGGCCGAGCTCGCCCGCCTGCTGGCGCCCGACGGCCTGCTGGTGGTCGTGACCCCGGGCCCGGGGCACCTCGCCGAGCTCGCCGACCGGGTCGGCCTGGTCGGCATCCAGCCGGAGAAGCAGCGCGCGGTCGCCGACGGCCTTGCTCCCTGGTTCCGGCCGCGACAGACGCGCCGGCTCCGCTACCCGGTCGAGCTCACCGGGCCAGAGGCCGCCGAGCTGTCGCGGATGGGCCCGAGCGCCTGGCACCTGCCACCCGCGGCGCTGGCAGGCGCCGAGCGGCTGGACCGCCTGACGGTGACCGCCGACTTCCACGTCGCCAGCTACGCGCCCCGCTGAGGCTCGCCGCCGGGACGCAGGCCGTCCAGGACCCAGGGGGCGACACGCTGGCGCTTGCCCCTGATCTCGATCTCCTCCAGCGGGTGGGCGACGGCGACGTCGGCGATGGCCTGGTAGGTGGCCGGGCCGATCACCACCTGGCCGTCCTCGGCGAGCTCCTCGAGGCGGGCGGCGAGGTTGACGGTGTCGCCGATCGCGGTGAAGCTGCGCAGCTCGGCGCTGCCGATGTTGCCGACCACGGCGGGGCCGGTGTTGACGCCGACCCGGAACAGCGGCCAGCCGGGCTCCTGCACCGCCACCGCCTCGACGGCCCGCTGCATCCCGAGGGCCGCCCTGGCGGCGCGCAGGGCGTGGTCGGGCTGGCGGGTCGGCGCGTTGAACAGCGCCATCACCGCGTCGCCGACGAACTGGGTCACCGACCCGCCGTGGGCGAGCAGCACCGGCACCGCCCGGCCGAAATGCTCGTTCAGCATCGCGACCACCCGTTCCGGCGGCGCCTGCTCCGAGAACGGGGTGAACCCGCGCAGGTCGGCGAACAGCACCGTCACCTCGGCGACCACCCCGCCGAGCCGGGCCTGGGACGGGTCGGCGAGCAGCGCGGTCGCGACGTCGCGCGCCATGTAGGTCCGGAACAGGCCGTCGAGCTGCCGGTACAGGCGGGCGTTCTCCAGCCCGATGGAGAGCTGGCTGGCGAACGCCCGCAGCAGCCAGCGGTCCCGGTCGGCGAACCCGCCGCGCTGCCGCCGCACGTCCAGCACCCCGGCCGGCCGATCCTTCACCGTCAGCGGCAGGACCAGCCGCCCCCCGCCGCCGGCCGGCTCCTCGACCGGCTCAAGGGAGCGCAGCGCCGCCACCGCCGGCCCGTCGCCGTCGCCGGCGGCCTCCTCGGCCGCGCCGCCGGCGCGAAGCGACGCCGGGAACACCAGCCGTTCCCCCTCGACCAGGCCGACCTGGAGCGCGTCGGGCCGCATGGCCCGACCGGTCAGCTCCACCCCACGCTCCAGCAGCTCCTGTTCGTCCATGAAGACACGCGCCTCGGCGCCGACGGCCACCAGCGCCTGCAACCGCCTGATCTGCTCGCGCTCGGCCACCAGCGCCTCGGCGGCCCGCTCCAGCACCTGGGCCTGGCCTTCGGTCAGGTCGAACCGGGCGGCGAGCGCGGCCACCACCCTGGCGATCGGCTGGGGCGCGTCGCTGGTGGCCTGCTGCTGGATGGCCGTCACCAGCGCCTCCAGCGCGGCCGCGTGCCCGCGGCGGAGCTGCTCGATGGTCTCCTGCAGGTAGATGCCGTGGAACAGGGCCGACCACGAGCCCTCGCGGGCGTACTGGACCTGGGCGCTGTAGGCGACGAACGCGAACGCGACCGCCATCAGCAGGTGCCACTCCCACCAGGACGCGTGCCAGTTGTGGGCCACGCTGACCGCCACCATCGCCTCGGCGAGCAGCGCGAAGGCGGTGATGACCGCGACCAGCATCACCGACGGCCGGCGCCGGTGCAGCCGCCAGAAGCGGGCGGCGGCGAACGCGTACAGCAGGACCCCGGCGCCGGCCATCAGCTCCAGCTCCAGGCGGGTGGCCTCCTCGGCCGGGGCGACGTCCAGGGGAGGGAGGCCGAGCAGCGACACGGCGGCCCACGCGACCAGCAGCAGCGCCAGCCCGCCGCGCAGCAGCGCCTGGCGGCGGAGCACTCCCGCCGCCCGCGCCGGGGTCAGCTCGACGCCGGAGACGGCGGCGAAGCCGGCCGCCAGCAGCAGGCCGACCGGGGTGGCGATGGCGAACCCGGCGTTGCCGCCCTCGAGCAGGACCCCGGGGGTGGCGAGGGCGTGCAGCAGCAGGAAGCCGGCGCTGGACAGGAACACCAGCGACACCAGGAACAGGCGGGCGTCAGCGCGCCGCCTGGACACCTCGCTCATGCGGGCGCCGAGGGCGACGTTGACGGCCGCCACCGACACCACCAGCGCGAAGTGACCGGCCTGATGCCGCCAGAGGGCGTCGAGGTGCGGCTGGGCGAGCAGCAGCCACAGCCCCAGCAGCGGCAGGGCCAGGTGGAACGCCCAGACGACGACGCGCAGCGCGGCGCGGCGGGGCACGGCGACGGCCACGGTCTCGGGCACCTGGCTCGGGTCAGCGGCCGCCGACGACCCGGCGCAGCAGGTCGCGGAGCTGGCGCTGCTCGTCGGCGGTGAGCGCGGCGATCGCCGACGGCGGCTCGGAGAGACGGTCGAGCAGACGGCCTCGCAGCTCCACCCCGCTGCGGGTCAGCAGCAGCGTCTTGATGCGCCGGTCGCCCGGGGCGGCCCGGCGCTCGACCAGGCCCCGTGCCTCCAGGCGGTCGACGATGCCGGTGATGTTGGAGGGGTCGCAGTGGAGCCCGTCGGCCAGCTCCCGCATGGCGATCGGGTTGCCTGGCCGCAGCACCTTGAGGGCGTGGGCCTGCGGAGGGGAGAGCTCGAGCTCGGTGACGGTGCCGATGAACCGCTCGCGCATGTTCGACATGGACAGCTCCACCAGCAGCGTCCAGATCTCCCTGGCGGCCGCCGGCCCCCGGGGCGGCGCGCCGCCTGGCGCCTTCATGGTCATCGGCCCGGTCCTCGCAACGCCCGCCCCAATGCTTGAGCACCTCAATGTTGGAAGCAGAATTCCATATGCCGTCTCCACTGACAAGGGACAAACGCGAAGCTTCCGGCGGGGCCGGGCGCCAACAGTGCCAGGGCAACCAGCCGGGAGATACGCTGAATCCCTTGCCACGAAAGGGACTCAGCCTCACCGGAGCCGGCGCCGGCGCCGCGCTGCGGGCATCCGACCGGACGACGCCGTTGTCCCGCAACGGATTCGGCTTCCCGAGGGTTGTTGACCTTTGATTACGGCGTCTCTAGCATGCACGGCCGAAGGGGGACGGGGCTAATGGGGGTCCGGTCCCAGCGGGGAATTCCCCTCATTGGGCAAGGAGGCGCCCTTGAACCGCAAGGAACTCGTCGACGCGATCCAGAAGCACACCTCGGTGGCGCGCGCCGACGTCGACAGGGTGCTCGGCAGCCTGATCCAGCACACGCAGGTCGCCGTGAAGAAGGGCGAGCGCGTTGCGCTGGTTGGCTTCGGCACCTTCGAGCGGCAGGACCGCAGGGCACGGACCGCCCGCAACCCGCGCAGCGGGGCGCCGGTCAAGGTCAAGGCCACCAAGGTCCCCCGATTCCGCGCCGGGCAGGGCTTCAAGGACGTGGTGGCGGGCAAGGCAACCGCGCCCAAGCTCACGGCCGCCAAGGCCCCTGCGAAGGCCACCAGCAACGCCCGGGTGACCAGCAAGACGAGCGCCACCAGGGCGACCGCGACCAAGGCGACCGCGAGCAAGGCGACGGCGACCAAGGCCAGCCGCCCGAAGGCGACCGCCAAGGCCGCCGCCGGTCGCGCGACCAGCAAGGCCAAGGGCGGCAAGAAGAAGTAGGCGCCCACGCTCCGCTGCGGCCCAGCCTCTGCGCTGGGCCGCAGACGTCTCAGGCCGGGTCGGGCAGCGTGAGGATGTTCACGTAGGTGACGCGGGCGCTGTCGCCCTCGCCCTCGACCCGGAACCTCACGCGCTGGCCGAGCGTGAGCCGCAGCAGGCCGGAGCTGCGGAACGCCTCCGGCGGGACCTGGTACTCGACCCGGGTGTCGGTGAGCACGACCGCCGCCTTGGTGTCGGGGTCGAAGCTCTTCACGGTGCCCTGCAGCATCGGCTCCTCCTGGTCGGTCGGGCGTGCCGCAGCATACCGGGTTCATCCCGGGGGCTACCGCCTTCGGCTCCCCGATCCTCCGGGGCACCCCCTCGGGATCCCCGGACCCCTCCGAAGCCCCCGGACCCCGCTCCCGCCTACCCGGTCTCGGGAAGCCGGGCGGGCAGGCGCAGGTCGCGCAGGCGGCGGCCGGTCACGGCGTCCGGGTCCACCCGGCCGGCCACCAGGCGGAGGTCCTCGACGGTATCGACGTCCATGGCGAGGCCCGGGTCGTCGACCCGGACCGCGCCGGGCACCGACAGGTGCCTGGCGGCCGACCCTGGCCCGAAGCGGGGCGCGAACGAGGAAGGATCGCGCCACGCCAGCACGTTGGTGCCGTCGCCGTCGTGGCTGGGCACCACCACCACCGGCGCCAGCGCCGCCGCCTCCAGCACCCGCCGCAGGCCGGACGCGGTGGCGAGCGGCAGGTCGGCGGCGACCACCAGCAGCCCGCCGTCGCCCACGCCGCCGGCGGCCACGACGAGGGCCGCGTTCAGGCCCTCGCCCGCGGCCGGCTCCTCGACCACCCGGCAGCCGATCGCCTCCGCCCTCCTCCACATCTCCCGGTCGGGGGAGACGACCAGCGGCGCCGCCAGGCCCGGCGTGGCCTGCAGGGCGGCGACCACGTCCTCGAACATGGCGATCGCCAGCAGGCGGCGCTCCAGCGGCGACAGCCACGGGCCCAGCCGGCCCTTCGCCGCGGCGAGGGCCTTCACGGGGACCAGCGGAACAGGCATCGGCCTGAACGGTACTATGCGCCGAGCATGGCCCGTCGACGCGCACCCATCTACGCCCTGGCCAAGGCCGTCGTGCCACCGGTGATCCGCTTCTGGGTCCGGCTCGACTGCCAGGGCCTGCTCCACATCCCGCCCAGCGGCCAGCTGATCATCGCCGCCAACCACATCTCCTACTTCGACCCGCTCTGCCTCGCCGTTTTCATCGACGCCGCCGGCCGCGAGGTCCGCTTCCTCGCCAAGTCCGAGCTGTACCGCAACCCGGTGCTCGGCTGGCTGCTGCGGGGCGCCGGCCAGATCCCCGTGTACCGCGAGAGCCGCGACGCCGCCAGGTCGCTGCAGGACGCCGTGGCCGCCATGCGCGAGGGCGCGGCGGTCGCCATCTACCCGGAGGGCACCACCACTCGCAACCCCGACTTCTCGCCGATGAAGGCCAAGAACGGGGTCGCCCGCCTGGCGGCCCTGACCGGCGCGCCGGTCGTGCCCGTCGGCATGTGGGGCGCGCACCTGCTGTTCACCCGGGGGAAGACCGGCCCGTTCCGGCGCGGCATCCGGGTGGTGGTCCGGGCGGGCCCGCCGATGGACCTGGGCTTGGAGCCCGACGCGACGCTGGAGGCCCTCAACGACGCCAGGGACCGGCTCATGGACGCCGTCGCGGGGCTGGTCGAGGAGGCGAAGACGGGTTGGAGCCCGCCCGCCTGGTACCTGCGCAAGGCGGCCCGTCGGGCGTGACCGAGCGCTTCCAGCCGGGCGGCGTGACCCACGCCCTGGTCAGCGGGCTGGTCGAGGCGGCGCTGGCGTTGGCGCTGCTGGGATGCTCGCTGCTGGCGGCTTCCTCCAGCGCGGGCGCGGCCACCTCGCTGTCGGTGGCCGCGCTGCTGTGGGCGGTGCTCGCCGTCTACAGCCTGGCGGTGGCGCTGCTGCGGGCGCGGGTCTACGCCGCCGAGCTGGACGACGAGGCGGTCGTGCTCCATGGGCCGGGCGGCACCCGCCGCTACCGCTACGACGAGCTGTCGGCGGTCCAGGTGTCCCGCGGCCGCACCCGGCTGGTCGCGCGCGACGGCCGGGTCCGCGCCGTCCGCGGCGTTCGCGGCGCCGTGCAGGGCAACCGCTTCCGCGCGCGGGTCCTGGCACGCGCGACCGAGGCTGCTAGGCTCCCCGGCGACCCGGAAGGAAGGTGAGCATGGCCCACGGCTTCTCCACCCGCGCGATCCACGCCGGCGGCCGGCCGCTCCCGGCCGAGCGGTCGCTGGCCACGCCGATCTGGCAGACCTCGACGTTCGCCTTCGACGACGCCGAGCACTACGCCCACACCCTCAGGCAGCCGCGAGAGGGCTTCGTCTACACCCGCTACGAGAACCCCACCACCGCGGTGCTGGAGGCGACCGTCGCCGACCTGGAGGGCGCGGCCGAGGGCCTGGCCACCGCCTCCGGCATGGGCGCCATCGCCACCGCGCTGCTGTCGCTGGCCGGCGCCGGCGACCACCTGGTCGCCCAGCGGGACCTCTACGGCGGGACCTTCTCGCTGCTGGCCCACGTGGCGCCCAGGTTCGGGATCGACGTCACCTTCGTCGACGCCGCCGACCCCGATGCCGCCCGCGCCGCGCTGCGGCCGAGCACCAGGGCGGTGTACGCCGAGACCATCGCCAACCCGACCATGACCGTCGCCGACCTGCCCGGCCTCGCCGAGGTGGCCGCCGACGCCGGCGTGCCGCTGGTGGTCGACAACACCGTCGCCTCTCCCTACCTGTGCCGGCCGATCGAGCACGGCGCCGCCGTGGTGGTCCACTCGGCCACCAAGTACCTGGGCGGCCACAACGACGTCGTCGGCGGGATCGCCCTGTTCGCCGAGCCCGACCGGCACGCCGCCGCCTGGCGGGAGCTGCTCGACCTGGGCGCCTGCGCCGACCCGTTCGCCGCCTGGCTGGTGCTGCGAGGGGTCAGGACCCTGGCGCTGCGCATGCGCCGCCACGGCGAGAACGCGCGCCTGCTCGCCGGGCTGCTCGACGCCCATCCCAAGGTGGAGCGGGTCTACTGGCCGGGCCTGCCCACCCATCCGACCCACCGGCTGGCCGGCAAGCTGCTCGACGGCGACCCGGGCCTGCTCTCCTTCGACCTGGCCGGCGGCCGCGACGCCGGCCGGCGGTTCATCGAGGCGACCCGGGTGGCGGCGCTGGCGCCGTCGCTTGGCGGGCTGGAGACGCTGGTGTCCCACCCCGCCTCGACCACCCACCGCCAGCTCGACGCCGAGGCCCTGGCGGCCGCCGGCATCGGCGCCGGCATGGTGCGGGTCTCGGTGGGGCTGGAGGACGGCCCCGACCTCGCCGACGACTTCACCCAGGCCCTGGAGCGGGCATGAGCCCGCGGAGGGGTTCGGGGAACCCCAAGGGGGTGCCCCGATGAGCCCGGAGAGGATCCGCCTGGCCATCCTGTACGGAGGCCGCTCGGCGGAGCACCAGATCTCGGTGGTCTCCGCCCGCTCGGTGATGGAGGCGCTGGACCCCGAACGCTTCGAGGCGGTGCCGATCGGCATCACCCGGCAGGGCGCCTGGCTGCTGCCGGCACGGTCGCCGCTGGAGCTCAACCCCCCCGACGGGACGCTGCCCGAGGTCGAGGCGGCCGGCGCCGAGGTCGCCCTCCGCCCCGAGCAGGCCGCCGCCCTCACCGCGCCGGGGCTCGGCCGGATCGACGTCGTCTTCCCGATCCTGCACGGCCCCTACGGCGAGGACGGCACCGTCCAGGGCCTGTTCGAGCTGGCCGACCTGCCCTACGTCGGCAGCGGCGTGCTGGCCTCCGCCCTGGCCATGGACAAGGCCATGGCCAAGGTGGTCCTGGCCCAGGCCGGCCTGCCGCAGGCGCCGTACCTGGTGGTCCACGAGCGGGCCTGGGACACCGAGCCCGACCGGGTCGCCGCCGAGGTCGCCGAGCGCCTCGGCTGGCCGGTGTTCACCAAGCCGGCCCGGCTCGGCTCCTCGATCGGCATCACCAAGGTGAAGGCGCCGGGCGAGCTGGCAGGCGGGCTGGCCGCCGCCTTCGCCCACGACGCCAAGGCGCTGGTGGAGCGGGGCATCGTCGCGCGTGAGCTGGAGTGCGGGGTGCTCGGCAACGACGCCCCGGAGGCGAGCGTGGTCGGCGAGGTCGTCCCCGGCCGCGAGTTCTACGACTTCGAGGCCAAGTACCTCGACGAGTCGCTCAAGCTGGAGATCCCGGCGCCCGTCCCCGACGAGGTCAAGGCCCGGGTCCGCGAGCTGTCCCTGCGGGCCTTCCTGGCGCTGGACTGCGATGGGCTGGCACGGGTCGACTTCTTCTACGAGGAGGCGACCGGGCGGGTGCTGCTCAACGAGGTCAACACCATCCCAGGGTTCACCCCCAAGAGCATGTTCCCGATGCTGTGGGCCGCCTCCGGGCTGGCCTACCCCGACCTGGTCGCCCGCCTGGTCGACCTCGCCGTCGAGCGCCACGCCGCCCGCAAGCGCTAGGCTTGCCGCGAACGGGCGGAAGGGGTGCAGACCGATGTTCGAGCGGTTCACCGACCGGGCCCGGCGGGTCGTCGTGCTCGCCCAGGAGGAGGCCGTCGGCCTCAACCACAACTACATCGGCACCGAGCACCTGCTGCTCGGCCTGATCCGCGAGCGCGAGGGGGTCGCCGCCAAGGCGCTGGAGTCGCTTGGCATCTCGCTGGAGGCGGTCCGCAGCGAGGTGGAGGGGATCATCGGCCAGGGCCAGAGCGCCCCGACCGGGCAGATCCCGTTCACCCCCCGCGCCAAGAAGGTCCTGGAGCTGTCGCTGCGGGAGGCGTTGCAGCTCGGGCACAACTACATCGGCACCGAGCACATCCTGCTGGGGCTGATCCGTGAGGGCGAGGGCGTGGCCGCGCAGGTCCTCGTCAAGCTCGGCGGCGGCGAGCTGTCCAAGGTCCGCGGGGAGGTCGCCCGGCAGCTCACGGGCCACCCCGAAGGCGAGGGCCGAGCGGTCGCCCGGGAGGCGTCACCCGGCGCCAGGGTCGTCGGCGGGCCGGGCGTGTTCCGGGAGCAGGAGCCGCCAGAGCTGGTCCGGGTCGTGTCGCTCGCCCACGAGGTCGTCCGCCGCCCCGGCTACCGGCTGGTGCTGATCTCGCTGGAGGTCTGGTCGGGCTGGCTGGACCTGCGCTACGCGCTGCTGGCCCTGGCGCCGCCGACGACCCACCCGGTCCCCGACGCCAGCCACCGCTGGCGGCTCTCCGACGACGTCGGCACCGCCTACGAGCCGTTTGGCGCCACCTCCGGCGCCGGCCGGATGCTGCACCTCCACCAGCTCAGCTTCCAGCCGGCCCCGCCGGCGGACGCCAGCATCCTCACCCTCACCCTCAAGGACGAGCAGGACGCCGACGTCGCCACCGCCGAGATCCCCCTCGGGGCGACGAGCCCGCCTAACCGGGGGCGCGGGCCTCGGCGAGCAGCTTGGCGATGCGGGTGACGCCCTCGACCAGGTCGTCGTCGCCGAGGGCGTAGGAGAACCGCACGTAGCCGGGGGCGCCGAACGCCTCGCCGGGCACGATCGCGACCTTGGCCTCCTCCAGGATCAGGTCGGCCAGCTCCAGCGTGGTCATGGGCAGGCGGCCGCGTAGCTCGCGGCCGAGCACGCCCTCCAGCGACGGGAAGGCGTAGAAGGCGCCCTGCGGCTCCACGCAGGTCACCCCGGGGATGGCCCGGAGCAGCTCGACGATGCGCCGGCGGCGGCGGTCGAAGGCGACCCGCATCTCGGCCACCGCCCGCAGGTCGCCGGAGACGGCGGCCAGCGCGGCCGCCTGGGCGACGTTGCCGACGTTGGAGGTCGCGTGGCTTTGTAGATTGGTGGCCGCCGTCACCACGTCGGGCGGGCCGATGAGCCAGCCGACCCGCCAGCCGGTCATGGCGTAGGTTTTGGCGACCCCGTTGACGACCACGCAGCGGTCGGCCAGCTCGGGGACGACCACCGGCAGGGAGTGGAAGCGGGCGTCGCCGTAGACCAGGTGCTCGTAGATCTCGTCGGTCACCACCCAGAGGCCCCGCTCGGCCGCCCAGCGGCCCACCGCCTCCAGCTCCTCCCGGGGGTAGACCGCCCCGGTCGGGTTGGACGGCGAGACGAACACCAGCAGCTTGGTCCGGGAGGTGGCGGCCGCCTCGAGCTGCTCGACCCGGGCCCGGAAGCCGCCGGCGGCGTCGGTCGGCACCATCACCGGCACGCCGCCGGCCAGCGTGATCGCCTCCGGGTAGGTGACCCAGTAGGGGGCCGGCAGCAGCACCTCGTCGCCGGGGTCCAGCAGGGTCGCGAACGCCTGGAACAGGGCGTGCTTGCCGCCGTTGGTGATCAGCACCTGGCTGGCCTCCACCCGCAGGCCGGAGTCGCGCATGGTCTTGGCCGCGACCGCCGCCCGCAGCTCCGGCAGGCCGGCGGTCGGGGTGTAGCGGTGGAACCGCGGCTGGTGGCAGGCGGCCGCCGCCGCCTCCACCACGTGGCGGGGGCTGGGGAAGTCGGGCTCGCCGGCGCCGAAGCCGATCACGTCCTCGCCGGCCCCCTTGAGCGCCTTGGCCTTGGCGTCGATCGCCAGGGTGGCCGACTCGGCGATGGCGGCGACGCGACGGGAGATCCTTGGCACGGCGTGGTCCTCCGTGGGTGAGGCGGCGGTGGCGAGGATAGAGTGGCCGCATGCGCGACGAGATTGCCACCCCGATCCTGCCCGAGCGGCTGCGGCCGCGCGACGGCCGCTTCGGCAGCGGCCCCTCCAAGGTCCGCCCGGAGGCGGTGGCCGCCCTGGCCGCGGCCGCCCCCGGCTACCTCGGGACCAGCCACCGCCAGGAGCCGGTCAGGTCGGTGGTGGCCCGCGTCCGCGCCGGGCTCGCCGAGCTGTTCGACCTGCCCGCCGGCTACGAGGTGGCGCTCGGCAACGGCGGTTCCACCCTGTTCTGGGACCTCGCCACCTTCTCGCTGATCCAGCGGCAAAGCCAGCACCTGGTGTTCGGCGAGTTCTCCGCCAAGTTCGCCGCCGCGGCGGCGGCCGCGCCGCACCTGGACCGGCCCCAGACGATCCAGAGCCCCCTCGGCAGCCACCCCGAGGCGCGGCCCGACCCGACCGTCGACCTGTACGCGCTCACCCACAACGAGACCTCGACGGGGGTGGCGATGCCGGTGCGCCGGCCGGCGGGCGCCAGCGGCCTGGTCTGCGTGGACGCCACCTCCGGGGCCGGCGGCCTGCCGGTCGACCCGCGCGAGCTGGACGTCTACTACTTCGCGCCGCAGAAGGCCTTCGCGGGCGACGGCGGCCTGTGGGTGGCGCTGCTGTCGCCGGCGGCGATCGAGCGGGTGCAGGCGATCGGCGCCTCCGGGCGCTGGATGCCCGCCACCCTCAGCCTGGCCGTCGCCCTGGAGCAGTCGCGCGCCGACCAGACCCTGAACACGCCGGCGCTGGCCACCCTGTTCCTGCTCGCGCACCAGGTCGACTGGCTGAACGCGCAGGGTGGGCTGGCGTGGGCGACCAAGCGCTGCGACGAGTCGGCGGGGATCGTGTACGGCTGGGCGGAGGCCAGCGGCTACGCCACCCCGTTCGTTGCCGACCCGGCCATGCGCAGCCACACGGTGGCCACCGTCGACCTCGACCCGTCGGAAGCGCAACCAGCTCCGGATCGGCATGTTCCCGGCTGTCGACCCCGCCGACCTGGAAACCCTGACGCAGGCGATCGACTGGCTGGTCGCCGGCCCCTAGCCGGCGGCGCGGCGGGCGAGGGTGGCGGCCTCCAGGTCGAGCAGGAGCCGCTTGCGCTCCAGGCCGCCGCCGTAGCCGGTCAAGGAGCCGTCGGCGCCGACGACGCGGTGGCAGGGCACGATGACCGCGATGGGGTTGCGGCCGTTGGCCGCGCCGACGGCGCGCGCGGCCTGCCAGCCGCCCCCCGGCTTGACCGTGCGGGCGAGCTCACCATAGGTGGTCGTCTCGCCATACGGGATCTCCAGCAGCGCGCGCCACACGCGGACCTGGAACGGCGTGCCGGCCATGGCAAGCGGCAGGTCGAAGGCCAGGCGCCGGCCGGCGAAGTACTCGGCGAGCTGCACGCGCGCGTCCTCGAACGGGCCGCTGGCCTGCGCCCAGCCGGGACGGGCCGCGGCGGCCGCGCGGCCGTCCCGCATCCACAGGCCGTGCAGGGCATGCCCGTCGCCGAGCAGCAGCAGCTCGCCGATCGGGCTGTCGACGGTGGTGTACAGCACTCCTACAGGTGCACCACCGGGCAGGTGAGGGTGCGGGTGATGCCGTCCACCGCCTGGACCCTGGCGACCACGAGCTTGCCCAGGTCGTCGACGTTGCGCGCCTCGGCGCGGACGATCACGTCGTAGGGGCCGGTGACGTCCTCGGCCTGCTGCACGCCCTTGATCTCGGCGATCTCCTTGGCGACCTGGGCGGCCTTGCCGACCTCGGTCTGGATGAGGATGTATGCCGTCACCACAAGCAACGACCTCCTTGAGTCATGCCGCCGCGGCGGCGCCGGCCACCGCCTGCGGACGGCATGCCGGCTGTGCCCGCGCCCCGACCCCGGCGATCCCCCCGGATTGCCACGGCTGCTCCGGGGTTCGAAAGGTCTGCGCATGGTACACGCGGGCCCCAACCATGCCAAGGATCAAGTAGCACGAAATGGCCAGTCTTTCACGAAGGAGCAAAGCAGGGGTTATATTGGGCTCCTTGAGGGTGGCCCATGGCGGCACGACAGCGGCGATTCGGCGACCGGGTCGAGGCCGGCGAGCAACTGGCCGAGGTCCTGGCCCGGCGCGTCCAGCCACCGGTCATCGTCCTCGCCATCCCCCGCGGCGGCGTGATCGTCGGCGCCTGCGTCGCCGAGCGGCTCGACGCCCCGCTGGACGTGGTGGTGCCCCGGAAGGTCGGCGCGCCGGGCAACCCGGAGCTGGCGGTCGGCGCGGTCGCCGAGGGGGTCGAGGCGATCGACGAGGCGGCCGTCCGAAGGCTCGGCCTGGACATCGCGGCGGTCCGCGCCGAGGCGGCCCGCCAGACCGCCGAGGTCGCCAGGCGCACGGCGGCCTACCGGCGTGGCAGACCGCCGCTCGACCTCACCGGCCGCACCGCGGTGCTGGTCGACGACGGGGTGGCGACGGGCTGGACCTGCATCGCCGCGGCCCACTTCACCCGGCGGGCCGGGGCGGCCCGCGTGCTGGTGGCCGTGCCCGTCGGCCCGGCCGAGCTGGAGCGGCGCCTGCGGCCGGCGGTCGACGAGGTGGTGGTCCTGCTGACCCCCGACCCGTACCTCGCCGTCGGCCAGGCCTACCTGCGCTTTCCCCAGGTCGGCGACGACGAGGTGCTGCGCTGCCTGGAGGGTCGGGCCAAGGCCCCACGGTAGACTGGGTGCGCTCCGCCGATTCCTCACCCGCACCTCCGGAGGGCCCGAGATGCCGAGCACGCCCCCGCCTGACCTGGGCCTTGCCGCCAAGTCGGTCGCGTTCCATCCCACCGAAGCCGAGCTGCGCTCCTACACCGACGCCATGCCCCAGGCCCGCCAGACGCGCTACGGCAACGTGAACGTGCAGACCAAGGTGGTCTCCCGCTCCAAGGGGTCGACCTATGTGGTCACCGACCGGCCCCAGGAGCACACCGACCAGACCATCAGCCGCGAGGAGGGCGAGCGCCTGGCCGCGATCCAGGACGAGTACGTCCGCGGCCGCGACATGGTGGTGGTCGACGGCTTCATCGGCCATGCCGGGCCCTACCGGACGCCGGCCCGCCTGATCATCGAGAAGGCCAACGCCAACATCGCCGGGATGCAGCGCTTCCTCTACTACGACCCGGTCGACGACGGCACCCGCCACGAGCCAGAGATCACCATCCTCTACACCCCCAACCTGGCCCTGCCCGGCTATCCCAACGACCGGGTGATCGCGGTCGACCTGGACGCCGGCGTCACCCGGGTCATCAACTCCGACTACTTCGGTGAGTCGAAGAAGGGTGGCCTGCGGATGTGGAACCGCAAGGTCTACGACGGCGGCGGGCTGGCGATGCACGCCGGCTGCAAGGTCATCCCGACCCCAGCGGGCCGCAAGACCATGCTGATCGTCGGCCTGTCGGGGACCGGCAAGACCACCACCACCTTCACCAAGCAGAACGGCTCGCAGGCGGTCCAGGACGACTTCATCGGGCTGTTCGCCGGCGGCGAGGTCGTGTCCACCGAGGACGGCTGCTTCGCCAAGACCTTCGCGCTGTCGGCGCAGGACGAGCCGGCCATCCACGGGGCCGTCACCAAGCCCGACGCCTACCTGGAGAACGTCTCCCAGCACGGCGACGAGGTCGACTTCTTCGACACGTCCTACACCCAGAACGGCCGGGCCGTGTTCAACATGCGCTCGATCGACAACTGGCCGGCCGGCCGGGTACCGCCAGCGTCGTTCCTGCTCATCCTGAACCGCAACGAGAACATCATCCCGGGCGTCGCCAGGCTCAACATCGAGCAGGCGGCCGGCTACTTCATGCTCGGCGAGACCCAGGGCACCTCGGCCGGCGGCAAGGACGAGGAGGGCAAGGCCCTGCGGGTGCCCGGCACCAACCCGTTCTTCCCGCTGCGCCACGAGCAGCAGGGCAACCGGCTGGCCGCGCTGCTGGAGACCCACCCGCTGGAGGTGTTCCTGCTCAACACCGGGCGGGTCGGCGGCGCCGACGGCGACGACCGCTCCAAGAAGCTCCGCATCCCGCACTCCTCGGCGATCGTCCGGGCGATCGCCGAGGGCTCGATCGTCTGGGACGACGACCCCGACTTCGGCTACCAGGTCGCGTCGGCGGTGCCCGACGTCGACGACCTGGAGCTGCTGCAGCCCCGCCGCCTCTACGAGCGCCAGGGCCGCATGGACGAGTACCGCCGCCAGGTCGAGCGCCTCAAGGGCGAGCGGGCCGCCTACCTCGCCGACTTCCCCGGCCTGGACGACGCGATCGTCAAGGCGGTGAGCTGACCCGGGGGGTCCGGGGGGCTCGAGGAGCGAAGCGTAGGCCCCCCGGTGAATAGGCCCCTCGGCGAGCTGGGTGAGTTCGGGCTGATCGCCCGCCTCACCGGCGGCCTCACGCCCGGCGCGGGGGTCGAGGTCGGCGTCGGCGACGACGCCGCCGTGGTCCAGCCGACCCCCGGCCGCAAGCTGGTGGTCACCACCGACGTGCTCGTCGAGGGCCGCCACTTCGACGCGGCCGTCTCCGACCCGGAGGACTGGGGCTGGAAGGCGGTCGCGGTCAACGTCTCCGACCTGGCCGCCATGGGCGCGGTGGCCCGCTGGCTGGTGGTGGCCCTGACCGTGCCGGACGCGGCCGAGGTGCGGGCCCTCGAGCGGGTCTACGCCGGGATCGGCGAGGCCTGCCGGGCGTTCGGGGTGGCGCTGGTCGGCGGCGACACCTCCGGCGGGCCGGCCCTGTCGCTGGCGGTGACCGCCCTCGGCGAGGCCGAGCAGGTGGTCACCAGGGCCGGCGCCCGGCCGGGGGACCGGCTGGTGGTGACCGGCCCGCTCGGGGCCGCCGCCGCCGGGCTGGCCCTGCTGGGGCGGGACGACGGGCCGGCGAGGGCGCTGCTCGGCCGCTTCCCCGGCCTCGCCGCCGCCCACCGCCGGCCGGTGCCCGACCTCGGCATGGGGCCACGGCTGGCCCTGGCGGGCGCCACGGCGATGGTGGACGTCTCCGACGGCCTGGCCGGCGACGCCGCGCACCTGGCCGAGGCGTCGGGGGTCGGGGTCGAGATCCGCGACGCGGCGCTGCCGCTGGCGCCGGGGGTCGCCGAGGCGGCCGCGCTGCTCGGCCGCGACCCGGTGGAGCTCGCCCTCGGCGGGGGCGAGGACTTCGTGCTCGCCGCCGCCCTGCCACGCGCCGCCGACCTCGGCGGGGTGCTCGACTGCGGCCGCTTCACCGCCGACCCCGACCGGCGGGTGCACGAGACCCCCGCCGGCCCGGTCCCCCTCGCCGGCCTCGCCTACGACCACTTCCGCCCCGGGCGCTGAGCGCCCGTCCGCTCAGGCGCCGCCGCCGAGGGCGGCCAGGACCTCGGCGGCGGCGCGCTCGCCCGACCGCACGGCGCCGTCCATGTAGGAGTTCCAGACCGTGGCGGTCTCGGTGCCGGCCCAGTGCAGGCGGCCGACGGGCTCGCGCAGCCCCCGCCCGTAGGAGGTCCAGACGCCCGGCGGGAAGTAGCCGGCGAAGCAGCCGCCGCTGTACTCCTCGTCGGCCCAGGAGCGCTCCAGCAGCTCGTGCGGGTGGCCGGCCGCCTCGCCGAAGAAGCCGACCAGGCACGCCAGGATCGCGGCGCGCCGTTCGGCCGGGTCCCGGCGGCCCCAGGCGCGCGCGTGCCGGCCTTCGATGAAGCCGACCAGCACTCCTGGCGACCCGCCCTCCGGGGAGTTGTCGTAGACGACCTCGACGGGCCCGTTTTCGCTGACCGCCAGGCCGGAGAGGCCGTCCTGACGCCAGAACGGCTGGTCGTACAGCGCGTGGACCTTGACGACGCTGCCCATCGGCACCCGCTGGGTGAGCTGGCTGCGCCAGCCGGGCAGCGCCGGCCGGTAGCTGAGCCGGCCGGCCAGCGCCGGCGGGATCGCCAGGATCGCCCGCTCGGCCGCCACCGTGCGGCCGTCCGCCTCGACCACCACGCCGCCGGGGTCGTGGCGGACCACCGAGGCGGGAGCGCCGAGCACGACCCGCTCGCCGAGCGCCTCCGCCAGCCGGATGGAGACGGTCTGCGCCCCCTGGTGGAAGCGGCGCTCCTGGGCGCCCCCTTCGGTCTCGATCAGCGGCGCGAAGCCGCCGGCGGAGCGGATGAAGAACAGGGTGTGGAGCAGCGACAGGTCGCCCGCCTCGGCGGCGAGCGTGCTGCGGACGGCCGTCCGCAGCCAGGTCCGCGCGCCCTCGGCGCTGACGTGGGCCTGCAGCCAGCTCTCCACCGTCTGCGAGTCCCAGGCCAGCGCCCGGTCGGCGGTCCACGGCGCCTCCGGCGGCACGGTGGCGGCCATCGCCTCCAGCTCACGGATCGCCACGCCCATGGCGACCGCGGCGCCGGAGTCGCTGGCCGGGAGCCGGCCGTCGAAGCGATGGGCCTGGCCGTCGCGGAGCTCGGTGTGCAGCCCACGGTCCCAGGTCGGGTAGGTGGTGACGCCGACGCTGGCGGCCACCGCCGCGATGCGGTCCTGGGTGGGGCCGATCCACTGGCCGCCGTGGTCGATCGGCGTCCCGTCGGCGGCCGGCAGCGTCAGCGTCCGGCCGCCGACCCGGTCACGGGCCTCCAGCACGACGACCTCGGCGCCGGCGGCGACCAGGTCCCGGGCCGCAACCAGCCCGGCGAGCCCGGCGCCGACCACGACCACGTCTGTTGCGGCGGTCACCGATCTCTCCTCGCCCGGTGGGCGGCGCGATCTGCGCGCGCCGGCGTTCGCCTCGGCGTCGGGCGAGCACGGCCTCGCAAGCCGCCGAGCGGGATTCGGGGCCGTACTCTACGAAGTCGTGCACCCGACCGCCAGCGCCCCTTCACGGCGAGCGGACAGAGCGTCTACAGTCGACGGCATGGCAGTCACCGACGACCGGGCGCCCGCCACCGGCGGCGCGACCTTCGACTCGACCAGCCCGGCCAGCGGCGAGCTCGTCGGGACCTTCCCGGTGGACGGGCCCGAGCAGGTCGCCGAGGCCGTGTCGCGGGCTCGCCAGGCGGCCGCGTGGTGGGCCGGGCTCGGCTTCGACGGGCGCCGGCGGCGGCTGCTGGCCTACAAGGCGCTGCTGGCCCGCCGCTCCGGCGAGCTGGTCGACCTGGTCCACCGCGAGAACGGCAAGCCGGCCGCCGACGCCTTCGTCGAGGTGCTGCTGGCCGTCGAGCACCTGGACTGGGTGGCCCGCAGGGCGGCAAGGGTCCTGCGGCCGCGCCGGGCGGCCAGCACGCTGCTGCTCGCCAACCACAGCGCCTCGGTCGAGTACCAGCCGCTCGGGGTCGTCGGCGTGATCGGGCCGTGGAACTATCCGGTGTACACGCCGACCGGCGCGATCGCCTCGGCGCTGGCGGCCGGCAACGCGGTGGTGTTCAAGCCGAGCGAGCTGACCCCGGCGGTGGGGCGCTTCCTCGCCGACGCCTTCGCCGAGGTGGTCCCCGAGCAGCCGGTGCTGCAGGTGGTGACCGGCGACGGGACGACCGGCAACGCCCTGTGCCTGGCCGGCGTCGACAAGGTCTCGTTCACCGGGTCGCCGGCGACCGGCCGCAAGGTCATGGCGGCCTGCGCCGAGCGGCTCACGCCGGTGGTGCTGGAGCTCGGCGGCAAGGACGCCATGATCGTCGACGAGGACGGCGACGTGGACGCGGCCGCCGAGCAGGCCGTCTGGGGCGGCATGGCCAACGCCGGCCAGACCTGCCTGGCGATCGAGCGGGTCTACGTGGTCGACCGGGTCTACGACCGCTTCGTCGACAGGGTCGTCGAGCTGGCGGCGCGGGTCCGCCCCGGCGCGGACGCCGACGCCGACATCGGGCCGATCACCCTGCCGAGGCAGCTCGAGGTGATCCGGCGCCAGCTCGCCGACGCCTTCGAGCGGGGCGCCCGCGCCCTGGTCGGCGGGCCGGACGCGGTGCGGCCGCCCTACGTGGACCCGGTGGTGCTGGTGGACGTGCCCGAGGACGCGCTGGTCATGCGCGAGGAGACCTTCGGCCCGGTGCTGCCGGTCGTGCGGGTCCGCGACGCCGACGAGGCGGTCGAGCGCGCCAACGCCAGCGCCTACGGGCTCGGCGGCGCCGTCTTCGCCCGCCGCCGCGCCGACCACATCGCCCGCGCGCTGCGCTCGGGGATGACCAGCGTGAACTCCGTGCTGACGTTCGCGGGGATGCCGTCGCTGCCGTTCGGCGGGGTGGGGGAGTCCGGCTTCGGCCGCGTCCACGGGCCCGACGGCCTGCGCGAGTTCAGCCGCGCCAAGGCGATCACCCGCCAGCGGTTCCCGCTGCCGTTCTCGATGCTGAGCTTCGACCGGCCCGCCCGCCTGCTCCCGGCGGTCGAGCGGGCGATGAAGCTCCGCCACGCCCGCCGCCCGCGGACCTAGCGCGCCGCCCTGGTAGCCTTGGCCGGTCGTTCGAGAGGGAGGTGGTGGAGCCGTGCCGGTACCAGCTCGGGTCCTCACCGTCGCGGGGTCGGACTCCGGTGGCGGGGCGGGGATCCAGGCGGACCTCAAGACGTTCCTGGCCCACGGGGTGCACGGCATGTCGGCGATCACCGCCGTGACCGTGCAGAACTCCATCGGCGTCCAGGGCTTCTACGAGCTGGAGCCGCGGGCCGTCTACGAGCAGATCGAGTCGGTCGCCACCGACATCGGCGTGGACGCCACCAAGACGGGCATGCTGGCCACGGCCGCGATCGTCGAGGCGGTCGCCGACGCCTGCGAGCGGTTCGCCCTCCCCAACCTGGTCGTCGACCCGGTCGCCGCCTCCAAGCACGGCGACCCGCTGCTGCGTCCCGAGGCGGTGCAGGCGCTGCGGGAGCGGCTGCTGCCGCTGGCCACCGTGGCCACCCCCAACGTCGGCGAGGTGCGGCTGCTGACCGGGGTCGAGGTTCGCGGCCGCGGCGACCTGGAGGCGGCCGCGCGCGCGGTCCACGAGCTCGGCCCACGCTGGGTGCTGGCCAAGGGCGGCCACCTGCCCGGCGACCAGGCGGTCGACCTGCTGTGGGACGGGACCGACGGGGTCGAGCTGGTGGCGCCCCGCGTCGACACCCCGCACACCCACGGCACCGGCTGCACGCTGGCGTCGGCGATCGCCGCCAACCTGGCCGTCGGGCTGGACGTGGTGACCGCGGCCCGGGCCGCCAAGCGATACCTGTCCGGGGCGATCGCCGGCGCGTTCCCGCTCGGCAAGGGCATCGGCCCGACCGACCACGCCTGGCGGTTCCGCGCCGCCGGGCTGCTCGACCGACCGGGAGACCCCCTCGGGGTCCTCGGGACCCCCCCGGCCGGTCCCGAGGAGGGCTGAACGGTGGCTCGCCGCAAGGACGTGCTGGTCGCCAGGGTGCTGGTGGTCCACGACGGCAAGGTGCTCGCCGCCCATCACCGCCACGCCGACGGCGACGACTTCTGGTGCCTGCCGGGCGGCAAGGCCGAGCCGGGCGAGCGGCTGGAGGACGCCGCCCGGCGCGAGCTGCGGGAGGAGACCGGCCTGCCGATCGGCCTCGCCGGCGTCGTGTGGCTGCAGGACCTGGTGGACCGCGGCGAGTTCGTGGTGGTGTTCGCCGGCTGGCTGGCCGCCGGCCACGACGGCGTCCTGTCGGTCGAGCCGGCGTTCGCCGGCCACGACCGCAACCTCGCCGAGGTCGCCTGGCGCGCCCCCCACGAGCTGCTGGCCGGCGACTTCCGGCCGGCGGCCCTGCTCAAGCTCCTCGACCTCGGCAACCTGCCGGAGCTGTCGCGACCCGAGGCCTGAGCGGCGCGCCGCTACCAGGCGGGCGGCTCGTCGTCGTCGACCACGGCCGGCTGCCGGCGCAGCAGCTCGGCAAGGCTCGCCTTCACCTCGTCCAGCGGTAGGCCGCCGGCGGCCAGCGCCTCCGGGTCCAGCGCGAGCAGCCGCTGGCAGAAGGCGATCGCGGTGTCGACCGGAGGGGTCCGGGGGCCCCCCGATCCACCGGGGCCGGGGTCCTCGGGGTCGGCGTCGATCGCCTCGAAGAGGGCGTCCTCGGCGTCGGCGTAGCGACCGAGCGCCTCCAGCACCCTGGCGAGCTGCATCCGCTGCGCCACCGACAGCTCCAGCGTCGCCACGCGCTCGACCAGGTCGGCCGCGAGCGCCGCGTCCGGCAGGGCCTCGGAGCGGGCGGCCAGGAAGCCGGCCAGGGCCAGCGCCCGCCGGTAGCGGGGCTCGGCCGCCGCCCGGTTGCCGGCCCCGGCGTGCAGGTCGGCCTCGACCTTGAGCAGCTCCAGCACGGTGGCGACCCGCCGCAGGTCCGGCATGGAGCCGGAGGTGAGCAGGCTGAGGAGCTGCTCCTCGCTGAGGGTGGAGACGACCCGGGCGCTCACCCCCAGCAGCGGCTGGTAGGCCTGGTCGAACAGCCCGAGCGCCTCGTCGCGCCGGCCGCCCTTGGCCAACCCCAGGATCCGGGCCAGCATCTGGCCCGCGATCTCGATCTGGCGCATCAGGTAGTCGCGTTGGTACAGCTTCGGACCTCCCAGAAGCGGAGCTACGGGAAGAGCCTACCCGTGGCCGCTCCGGGTAAGGTGAGCGCCATGAGCGAGCACGCGACCCGGCCTCGCGCTCCGCGAGGCGTGGAGCCGGCGGCCCGGCCGGAGGGGTCCGGGGAACCCCAGGGGGGTGCCCCGGTGGACCGGGAGGGGTCCGGGGAACCCCAGGGGGGTGCCCCGGTGGACCGGGAGGGGTCCGGGGAACCCCAGGGGGGTGCCCCGGTGGATCGGGAGCCGCCAGGCGAGCGGCAGCGTCTCGAGGTGCCGCCGGCGCTGGCCTGGCTGGCCGCCTGGAGCTGGCGCCTGCTGGTCGTGGTCGCCGCCGCCGGGGCCGTGCTCTACCTGCTCATCCTGCTCAAGGTCGTGGTCCTCCCGGTGATCGTGGCCCTGTTCCTGGCGACCCTGCTGGTCCCCCTGGTCCAGTGGCTGGAGGCGCGCGGCTGGCCGCACCTGGGCGCGGTCCTGGCCGTGTTCGTCGGCGCCATCCTCGCGCTCGCTGCGGTCGTCGCCGGGTTGGTGCCGGTCATCGGCAACGAGTTCGGGACCCTCGGCGAGCGCGTCGACCAGGGGATCAAGGAGGTCAACGAGTTCGTCGCCTCGCGGCCGTTCGGGCTCAGCGAGGAGGACCTGAACCGCTACCTGGACCAGGCCAGGCAGCAGCTCAGGGAGAACTCGACCGGCATCACCAGGGGCGCGGTGCGGGGCGCGACCCTGGTCGGTGAGGTCGTCACCGGGCTGATCCTGACGTTGTTCCTGACCTTCTTCTTCGTCAAGGACTCCGAGCGGTTCACCCGCTGGATCCTCGACTTCGTCGGCGAGCCACGAGCCGGCCACCTGCGCGAGGTCGGCCGCCGCTCCGCCACCGCGGTCAGCGGCTACCTGCGCGGCCAGGCCACCGTCGGGCTGATCGACGGCGTCTTCATCGGCATCGGGCTGTTCATCGTCGGCGTCCCGCTGGTCGTCCCGCTGGCGTTCCTCACCTTCATCGCCGCGTTCCTGCCGCTGGTCGGCGCGTTCGTCGCCGGCGCGCTGGCCGCGCTGGTCGCCCTCGTCACCAAGGGCTTCACCGCCGCGCTGATCGTCATCGGCATCACCGTGCTGGTGCAGCAGCTCGAGGGGCACGTGCTGGCGCCGCTGCTGCTGGGGCGGGCGGTCGCGCTGCACCCGGTGGTGATCATCCTGGCGCTGGCGGCCGGCGGCATCCTGGGCGGCATCGTGGGGGCGTTCCTGGCCGTGCCGATCGCCGCCGTGGTCACCGCGGCCGGCACCTACCTGCGCGGCGGGGCGCCGATCGGCGAGCCCGCCGACCCCGGCGAGGCGGAGCCGGCGACCAGCGACCGGGCCGGCCCGGCCGAGTGACCGGAGGGATCGGTGGCATCGCGGGAGGAGATCGTTGACAGCCCGACGGGCTGGGTGGCCCGGCACGTCCGCCGCTACGTCGAGACCGACGGCAGGAGCGGCCACAAGTGGAACGGCAGGCAGACGCTGCTGCTCACCACCCGCGGCCGCAAGTCCGGCAAGCTGCGCCGCACGGCGCTGATCTACGGCCAGGACGGCGACCGCTACCTGCTGGTGGCCTCCAACGGCGGTGCCCGCAACCACCCGTTCTGGTACCTCAACCTGACCGCCCAGCCCGAGGTCCAGGTGCAGGTCGGCGCCGACAAGTTCACCGCGCGAGCCCGCACCGCCGGCGCCGAGGAGAAGCCGCGCCTGTGGCGGCTGATGGCCGCGATCTGGCCGGACTACGACCGGTACCAGAAGCGGACCAGCCGGGACATCTCGGTGGTGATCCTGGAGCGCATCTGATGGGTCGGCTTAGACCGCGCGGCGGACCTTGTTGGCCTTGATGCAGGAGGTGCAGACGTTGCGGCGGACGGGCGTGCGGCCCTCCATGATGCGGATGCGCTGGATGTTGGGGTTCCAGCGGCGCGGGCTGCGCT
>WNGA01001863.1_pt1 | contig 32360 bp, 28 predicted proteins | sample 5400061 | NCBI WGS metagenome assembly WNGA01 (sample SAMN13153366, study PRJNA577476) | soil metagenome | isolation source: 100 cm soil or saprolite under grassland replicate 2 | place: USA:California | collected 2016-06-15 | reverse complement strand
GCTCCAGCCGTCCCAGGCGGCCTCGGGTCGCGCCGTCGTCCGGCGGAGGGGCGAGGACGTCGAAGCGGCCGACGCGGCCCTGAAAGCTGCTGGGGGCGGCGCTCAACGGACGCGTCCTGCGACGGCTCGCGACCCGCGGCCCGCCATTCGGCGGTCCAACGTCAGCCCCGTTCCCCGACCCCGCCGGAGCGTCCGTCCTCCCACAGTCCGACCATGTCCGGGTCGCCTCGCCGCGGCGGCGGAACCTCGAAGCCGAGACGGGCCAGGTGCTGCCGCGCGGCGTCGGTCGCGATCCGACCCTGAGGCGTCCGGTCCAGGAATCCGAGGCGAAGGAGGAACGGCTCGTAGACGTCCTCGATCGTCTCGACCTCTTCGGCCAGGACGGCGGCCAGCGCCGACACCCCGACGGGACCGGAGGCGAACTTCTGGACGATCGCCGCGAGGAGCTTGCGGTCCGTCCCGTCGAGGCCCTCGTCGTCGATCTCCATCTGGCGCATCGCCAGCGTCGCCGTCGTCTCGTCGACGCGCCCGTCGCCGTGGACCTGGGCGTGGTCGCGGACCCGCTTGAGCAGCCGGTTCACGATTCGCGGCGTCCCTCGACCCCGCCGCGCGATCGCCCTGGCGGCACTCGGCTCGACCTCGACGTCCAGGATCCGGGCCGAGCGCTGGACGATCGCCATGAGCTCGTCGTCCGAGTAGAAATCGAGCCGATAGGTCGCTCCGAACCGGTCACGGAGCGGGCTGCTGATCCGGCCGGCCCGCGTCGTCGCCCCGACGATCGTGAACGGCTTGAGGCTCAGCCGGAGGGACCTGGCGGACGGCCCCTTGCCGATCATGACGTCGAGGGCGTAGTCCTCCATGGCCGGGTAGAGGATCTCCTCGACCGCCCGGTTCAGTCGATGAATCTCGTCGATGAACAGGACGTCGCGCTCGTCGAGCGCGGTCAGGATGGCGACCAGGTCGCCGACGCGCTCGACCGCGGGCCCGCTCGTGTACCGGATGTTCACCCCGAGCTCACGGGCGACGATCGTCGCGAGCGTGGTCTTGCCGAGGCCCGGCGGGCCATAGAGGAGGATGTGGTCGGCCGCCTCGGAGCGTCCGCGGGCTGCCGCGAGCAGGACCGACAGGTTGGCCTTGACCTCGCGCTGGCCGATGTACTCGTCGAGCGTGTGGGGCCGGAGCGACCCCTCGATCGCCAGGTCCGCCTCGTCGAGGAGGTTGGACGCGAGGATGCGCGACGTGTCGTCCGTCATCGGCGCGAGCATACCATGCGCGAGGCCATTTCGTACGGATGTTCTACTGGCGGAGGAGCGTCCGGAGCGCCGCCTTGACCCGATCCTCGAGCGTTCCGCCGATCGTCGCGTCGCTCAGGGCCGCCCGTGACGCCTGGCGTGCCTCGAGGGCCGAGTAGCCGAGCGCCTGGAGCGCCGCGATCACCTCGGTCTCGCCCCCGACCGGCGCTCCGCCGGCGACGCTCGCCGCCGTGCCGGCCGCCGCGACCTTCTCCTTGAGCTCGAAGATCACCCGCTCGGCCAGCCGCTTGCCGATCCCCGGGATGCCCGTGAGAACCGCCTGATCCTGCTGGAGGATCGCCAGCTGGAGATCCGGCACCGGCCGGCTGCCGACGATCGCCAGGGCGACCTTGGGCCCGACGCCGGTGACCGTCAGGAGGAGCGTGAAGAAGCCGAGCTCCTCCGGCGACGCGAAGCCGTAGAGCGCCTGCTGGTCCTCGCGTATGACGTGGTAGGTGTGGAGCTTGAGGCGGCCGCCCGGCTGTGCCGTGACGATGACGGTCGGCGCCGCGAAGACCCGGTAGCCGATGCCGCCGACCTCGATGACCAGCGAGTCGAGACCGACCGCGCCGACGACGCCGGCGACCGACGCGATCACCTGGGCCGGCTCAGGAGGCGCGCTCGCGGGGCGGCGGAGCGGCGCGCCGAACGGGGGCCGGCGCAACGGATCCGCCGGTGGACTTCCCACGCTTCGGCGCCGACGTCGCACCCTGCGGCGCCGACGTCGCACCCTGCGGCGCCGACGTCGCACGCTCCCGCGCCAGGGCCTCGCGCACGGCTCGCTCATAGGGGGTTGTCCCCCGGGCGAGCGGAGCGACGGCGGCTCTGTCCAGGATGCCCGACCTGAGCCGTTCCCCGGCGCGTTCGCTGTTGGCCGCCCAGATCGCGACCGCCAAAGCGTCGGCGGCATCATCCGGGGTCGGGACGCTGGGCATGCCCAGCACGAGGGCGACCATCCGGCCGACCTGCTCCTTGTCGGCCGCACCGTAGCCGGCCACCGCGCTCTTCACCTCGCTGGGGGTCGCCTCACGAGTGGGAACCTCGGCCTGGGCCGCGGCCAGCAGGACGACGCCTCGGGCCTGGCCGACGGCGAAAGCCGTCTGGACGTTGCGGCTGAAGAAGAGCCGTTCCACAGCGACCAGGGCCGGCCGATGCATCTCGAGGAGTTCCGTCATGCAGGCGTGGAGCGTGAGCAGTCGCTCCGGCAGGGACTGGTCGGGGGACGTGACAAGGCAGCCGTGGTCAACCGCACGCAGATTGGCGCCGGTCCGCTCGATCACGCCGTAGCCCATCGACGCGGTGCCGGGGTCGATGCCGAGAACGATCAAGTGACGATCATGTGGCGATCACCAGACGCGGCGGGGCGCTCGTCACCCGGCAACCTCGGCGAAGATCTCCTCGGGAATGTCGAAGTTGGCGGTCACCCGCTGGACGTCGTCCAGGTCCTCGAGCTCCTCCACGAGGCGCAGAGCCTGGCGCGCCCGGGACGGCTCGAGCTCGACCGTCTGCTTGGCGATCATCGCGTTCTCGGCGTGTTCCACCCGGGCGCCCGACGCCTCGAGTGCGTGCCGGACGCGCTCGAGATCGCCCGGCGAGGTGTAGATCTCGAGCGGGTCCGCCTCGGTGTCGACGTCCTCCGCCCCGGCGTCGATCGCCGCCAGGGCGACGTCATCCGGATCGGACCCGGATCGGCTCACGGTGATGAAGCCGCGCGGCTCGAATTGCCAGGCCACCGCCCCCGAGGCGGCCAGCTGGCCGCCGGCCTTGCTGAAGCGGGAGCGGACGTCCGCCGCAGTCCGGTTGCGATTGTCCGTGGCCGCCTCCACGAGGATCGCCACCCCGCCGGGGCCGTACCCCTCGTACACGATCTCCTCGAACTGATCGCTCTCGCTGGCCCCCGTCGCCCGCTCGATCGCCCGCTTGATGTTGTCCGCCGGCATGTTCACGGAGCGGGCCTTCTCGACGGCCAGGCGCAGGCGAAAGTTGCCGTCCGGGTCGCCACCGCCGGCCCGCGCCGCGATGGCGATCTCGCGAGTGACCTTGGTGAACGTGGCGCCCCTCTTGACGTCGTTGGCGCCCTTCTGGCGCTTGATCTGGGACCACTTGGAATGTCCTGACATCGCGGGCGAGTATAGCGGACTATCATGGCCCGACTGCTGCCTGCCCACCGTCCGAGGCCCCTGCCGGACGCTCGAATCCTTCACCAGACGAGGACCGACGAGTCGATGACGACGAAGCCCGTTGACCTGCCCCACCTCCGCAGCGTCGTGCTGGCCGGCCACGCCGGTTCGGGCAAGACGACGCTCGGAGATCAGCTCCTCTTTCGGACCGGCGCCACATCGCGGCTGGGTCGCGTGGACGACGGAACGAGTTTCCTGGATCACGAACCGGAAGAGCAGAAGCGACAGGAATCGCTGAGCCTGGCGGTCGCGACGCTCGATGACGAGGGCACGCGCGTCCAGCTCATCGACACGCCCGGCTACCCGGACTTCGTGGCCGAGGTGGTCGAGGGCTTCGCGGCCGTGGACGGCGCCCTGTTCGTGGTCGAGGCGACCGGCGGGGTCGGCTCGGGTCTGGAGACCGCCGTCTCCCTCGGTCGGACGAGTGGACGAGCGGCCTGCTTCTTCATCAACAAGTGCGACCGCGAGAACGCCGATCCTACGGCCACCCTCGACGCGTTGCGAGCCAGCTTCGGGAACAAGATCGCGCCGCTGCAGATCGCGATCGGATCGGCCGAGTCGTTCACGGGCTACGTGGATCTCGTCCATCGCACGGCGTGGCGCTGGGACGGCAAGGCCGAGGCGCAGGTGCCGGTCCCCCCCGAGCTGGAGGGCGAGGTCGCCGCGCGGCGCGACCAGCTCCTGGAGGCGGCGGCCGAGGCCGACGACGACGTCCTGATGAAGTACCTCGAGGGCGAGGAGATCTCCGACCCTGAGCTCGAGGCATGCCTGCGCAAGGGGGTGAAGGAGTCGATTCTGGCGCCGGTCCTGGTCGGCAGCGCGACCAAGGGCATCGGCCTGCGCGGTCTGCTCGATGCTTTCGTTCGCTACCTGCCCTCCCCCGCCGACGAGGGCCCGACGACCGCCCGGGAGCCCAAGTCGAACGACCCCGTCAGCGTGCCCCCCGACCCGAGCGGGCCACTCCTGGTCCGCGTCTTCAAGACGGCCGCGGACCCGTATGTGGGCAGGCTGACGTACCTGCGGGTCCTGGGCGGGACGCTGCACGCGCAGGGACACGCCTGGAACGCCACTCGCGGCGAGGACGAGCGGATCGGCCAGCTGCTCCTGCTCCACGGCAAGGAGCAGGAGCCGGTCGGCGAGCTCAAGGCCGGTGAGATCGGGGCGGTGGCCAAGCTGGCCGTCACCGAGACCGGCGACACGTTGAGCGCGCGCGACAAGCCGCTCGTCCTGGATCCGCTGGCCTTCCCGACACCCACCCTGTCCGTCGCGATCGAGCCGCAGACCAAGGCCGACCTCGACAAGATGGGCACGGCGCTCAACCGGATGGCCGAGGAGGAGCCGGCGGCCCGGGTGGAGCGAAGCCCGGTCGGCGAGCAGCTCCTGGTGGCGATGGGCGAGGCCCACATCGCGGTGATCGCCGAGCGGCTCAAGCGCAAATTCGGTGCGGCGATCGTCACGCGAACGCCGAAGGTGCCCTACCGCGAGACGATCCGGGGCGAGACCCAGGTCGAGGGCAGGTACAAGAAACAGACCGGTGGCCACGGCATGTTCGGCCACGTCTGGCTGAAGATCGAGCCGAACCCGGGCGGTGGCGTCGAGTTCGCCGAGCATGTCGTGGGTGGCTCGGTGCCCAAGGGGTTCTTCCCCGGCGTCGAGAAGGGCGTCCGGGAGGCCGCCGCCGAGGGCGTCATCGCGGGCTATCCGCTGTCGGACTTCAAGGCGACCCTGTACGACGGCTCCTTCCACACGGTCGACTCCAACGAGCTGTCGTTCAAGATCGCCGCCTCCATGGCGCTCAAGAAGGGCGTCCTGGAGTGCAAGCCGGCCCTCCTCGAGCCGATCATGGCGGTCGAGGTACGGGTCCCCGAGGAATACATGGGCGACGTCAACCGGGACCTCAACACCCGCCGCGGCCGGGTGCTGGGCATGGACTCCGCCGGCGACGGACTCCAGAAGGTCTCAGCCCAGGTGCCCCAGGCGGAGCTGTTCACGTACGCGACCGAGCTGCGTTCGCTCACGCACGGCCGGGGAGTCTTCACGGCCGAGCTGGACCACTACGAGGAGGTCCCCGGGCACATCGCCGACAAGATCATCGGGGCCCATCGCAAGGACGCCGAGGCGGGCGGCCACTAGGGCTCCGCATCCATCGGTTGAGGGCCCGCTTCATAGAGGCCAGATTGCCGGTTGCGCGCACGTCGTCGGCCAACTATTCGCCACGTGGCTCCTGACGCTCGCGCGGGCGGAAATCCGGGTCAGATATTCGTGAGCGGACTCTTGGGCCGTCCCACGGCGGTTGCATGCGGGCCGTCGGCCCACGGCGGGGCCCGATCGAACTCAACCCGTGCGTGACGCACCGGCGATGACCTTCCGGCCTGGGCTCTGCAGGCGGATTCCGCTGGCTACCGACGACCTCAGAGTCGCCAGGCGAATGGCTGGCCACTAATCACAGCGGGTTGCTCTCAACGAGTGCCCGCGGCCATCTCTCGAAGGGCATCCGCGAGATCGATGGAGCCCTCGTACAGGGCCCGGCCGATGATGGCGCCCGCGCAGGCGAGGTCGCGGACGGCGCGAAGATCGTCGAGCGAGGCGATCCCACCGGACGCCAGGATCGCTCCGCGGCCGCGGTCAACCATCGTGGCGAGCAACCGGAGGTCCGGACCGGCCATCTGGCCGTCCCTCGTGATCGCCGTCACGGCGAATTGCTCGATGCCGGCGTCGGCCAGCACGTCGAGCGCATCCAGGGCAGGCCGGCCGGCGGACCCGGCTCGCCAGCCCTCCCCCACCGCCTGGCCGTCGCGCACGTCGAGAGCGCCGACGATGCGATTGGCCCCGTGATCGGCGACCAGTCGCGAGGCGAAAGACGGATCGGACAGGACGGCCGTGCCGACGACGACACGTTCCGCGCCGGCGCTCAGCATGCCGGTGACCGCCTCCGGCGAGCGCAGACCGCCGGCAACCTGGCAACGCACGTCCGCAACCGCAGCCACGATCGCGTGGATGACGGCCTGCTGCCGTGGTTTCCCGCGAGCGCCGTCCAGGTCGACGACGTGGATCCAGCTGGCGCCCGCCGCGGCAAACGCCTGAGCGGTCGCGATCGGATCGTCCCCGTAGACTGTTTCGCGCGCGAAATCGCCCTCCCGGAGCCTGACGACGTTGCCGCCCCGCAGATCGAGTGCCGGCAGGATCTCGAAGGTCATGCTTGACGAGCCTCATGCGCACGCCTTATCGTGTATTAGCATGCTACTACGTTAACAAGGTACGAGGCAGCAGCGGGGCGAGGCGGCGGGATTAGCAAGGCGGCAGGGGTGCAGGAGCGGCCGGGACGAGATGACCATGGCGAGCGACGACAGCTGGCAGACGCAGGAGATGCGCGACCTCTTCGAGGCGATCCTCGGGCTGGACGGGATGAACGAGGCCGCGGCGTTCTTCCGCGACCTGTGCACGCTGGGCGAGCTTCGCGACATGGCCCAGCGGTGGGCCGTCGTCCGGATGCTCGACGCCGGCCTGCATTACGCGGAAATCTCCCAGCGGACGGGCGCCAGCACGGCCACGGTCACCCGAATCGCGTCCTGGCTGCATCACGGCCAGGGCGGCTACCGGGCGGCCCTCGATCGCCTGGCTGCGACCAGCGCCGCCACGACGGCCGGCTCACGGCCGTATCCAACCCGGCCGGAGCGATGAGGGACCGCCTCAGGTTGGCCGTCCCGAACAAGGGCCGGCTGGTCGAGCCGACGCTGGCCCTGCTCCATGATGCCGGCCTGGTGTTCGAGGAGCATGACCGGAGCCTGGTCGCCCGCGTCCAGAACTTCCCGCTGGACATCCTGTTCGTTCGCACGAACGACGTCATCGAGTTCGTGGGCGACGGGGTGGCCGACCTGGGCATCACGGGGCAGGATCTCCTGTCGGAGACGGGCGCCGAGCTCCCGATCGTGCGGCGGCTTGGCTACGGCAGATGCCGCCTGGCCGCCGCGGTGCCCAACGATGCGCCGTTCCAGGCGGTCGAGGACCTGGCCGGCCTGCGTGTCGCGACTGCCCACCCGCAGACGTCGCGCCGGTTCTTCGCCGATCGGCGGATCCCCGTCGACGTCATCTCGATCTCCGGCGCGGTCGAGGTCGCACCACGGCTCGGGCTCGCCGAAGCGATCGTCGATCTCGTGTCCACCGGCTCCACGTTGCAGATGAACGGTCTTCGGGCGATCGGCGACGTCCTGCCATCGGAGGCGATCGTCATCGGCAATCCCGGGGCCGTACGCGATCGGGCGGTGGACCTCGCCGCGATCGACACGATGCTGGCCGCGGTCATCGCCGCGCGCGACAAGAAGTACCTGATGATGAACGCCCCGCACGGCCATCTCGCCGAGCTCGAGGCGCTCCTGCCCGGCCTCGAGAGCCCGTCGGTGATTCCCCTCGCTCACGCCGGCATGATCGCGATCCACTCGGTCGTGGACGCCGACGCCGTGTGGGGACTCCTCCCCCGCCTCAAGGCGGCCGGCTCGTGATCGAGCCCGCCGAGCTCAGGCTGGCCCGCGACCGCCTGCAACCGCGCATTCGAGCCGGTCTCGAGACGATGATCGCGAACGTCCGGCGCTTCGCCGAGACCCAGCGCCCGACGACAACGCGAACGAAGATCGGTTCGGGCATCGAGATCGAGCGCCGCTGGATTCCCCTGGAACGCGTGGGCGCCTACGTCCCGGGCGGAGCGGCCGCATATCCCAGCTCGCTCGTCATGTGTGCGGTGCCGGCCCGGGTGGCCGGCGTGGGCGCCCTCGTCGTTGCGTCACCGGCCGGCCCCTCTGGTGCGCTCGACGACGTTCTGGCGGGAACGGCCGGGTTGCTGGAGGTCGACGCTCTCATCGTCGCAGGCGGCGCGCAGGCGATCGGTGCCCTCGCCTTCGGCCTGCCCGAGTCGGGCATCGACGCTGTCGACAAGGTCGTCGGACCCGGCAACGCCTGGACGACGGCCGCCAAGCTCGAGGTCTTCGGCGAAGTCGGCATCGACCTGCCGGCCGGACCATCGGAGGTCATGGTCCTGGCCGACCGGACGGCCGACCCCGCTCTCGTGGCCGCCGACCTGCTCAGCCAGGCCGAGCACGGGCCGGACTCTCCGGCGATCCTGGTCACTCCCGACGCCGAGCTTGCCGAGGCGGTGGAGGCGGCGATCGCGAGCCAGCTCGACATGGCCGCCCGCCGGTCGATCCTCGAACGGAGCCTGGCCGCCTGCGGGCTCGTCGTCCTGGCCCACGACCGAGCTGCCGCGATCGCCTTCGCCAACGCCTACGCCGCCGAGCACCTGACCGTCGTCATGGCCGACGCCGAGGAGGCGGCCGCCGCGATCCGCAACGCCGGCTCGCTGTTCGTGGGGCCGTATGCGCCGGAGAGCGCCGGCGATTACGCCTCCGGCGCCAATCACGTCCTGCCCACGGGTGGGCTCGCCCGCAGCTTCGGCGCCCTGAGCGTGGAGGCGTTCGGCAAGTTCATCCAGGTCCAGCGCATCGACCGGACGGGCCTGGCCTCGATCCGTGAGGCCGTCGGCGCCGTCGCCTCCGCGGAGGGCCTCGACGCCCACCGGGAGGCGGTCGAGATCCGGTTCCGTGACCGCAACGTCACGGAACGGGACGGCACAGAATCGTGAGCCCGACGCCCGTGACGATGGCTTCCCCGGTTGGGCCTGCCACCTACAGCTGGGAGGCAACGAACGAGGAGGTGGCGGCGCGCTACGGCGTGCCCATCGAGCGGATCGCCCGCTTCGACCTCAACACCTCGCCCGATGCGCCCGAGCTGGCCGATCGGATCGTCAGGGCCGGCCGCTTCGAGACCAGCCTGTCCGAGTACCCGCCATCCGACTACCGCCGGCTGGTGGACGCCGCCGCTCGCCGTTTCGGGGTCGAGCCGGACGAGATCGTGGTGGGTGCCGGCGCCGACGAGATCCTCGACCTCGTCGGCAAGGCCTTCCTGCCCGCCGGCGGGGCGGCCGTCGTCCCGGAGCCGACCTACGCGATGTATCGCGTCGTCACCGAGCAACGAGCCGCGCGCGTGGTCAGCGCCACGCGGCTCGGCCCGGAGGCGGCCTACGCGATGGACGCCGCCGCAGTTCGCGCCGCGGCTCGCGAGGCGTCGGTCGTCTGGCTGTGCAGCCCGAACAACCCGACCGGCCTGGCGGAGCCGCCCGGCGTCGTGGAGTCGCTGCTCCACGAGCTCGACGCGGATGCACAGGCAGATGGCCGCCCGGCGCCGGTCGTCGTCCTCGACGAGGCGTACGCCGAGCTGGCCCGCGCCACCCTGCTCGACCTTCGCAAGGCGTACCCCCGGCTGGTCGTCGTCCGGACCGCCAGCAAGGCCTATGGGCTGGCCGGCCTGCGCGTCGGGTTCGGCATCGCCCACCCCGCCACCATCGCGGAGATCGCGCCGTACCGCCCGCCGGGCTCCGTATCCACCGTTTCCGTGACGGTCGTGGCGGCCGCCCTGGAAGAGGATGGCTGGCTGCCCGAGCGAGTCGCCGCGATTCACGCCGAGCGGGAGCGCCTGGCGGCTGGCCTCCGACAGGCGGGCTGGGCACCCGGACCGAGCGTCACGAACTTCCTGCTCGTGCCGTTCGGGACCCCGGCGCGGGCGCGGGCGGTCGCCGAGATGCTCCTGCGGCAAGGAATGGTGCCCCGGACGTTCGGGGCGAGCCATCCGCTGGCCGATCACCTGCGCCTGACCGTCCGATCGCCCCGGGAGGATGACCGGTTGATCGAGGCGGCGGCGGCGTGGGTATGGGAGGAGCCTCGATGACCGAGTTGGCCGGCCTGGAGATCGTGGAGCGCGGCGCCCGTTCGGTGGCGGTGGCGCGGCGGACGAAGGAGACCTCGGTCACCGTCCGACTCGACCTGGATGGCGAAGGTCGCGCCGACGTGACCACCGGGATCGGCTTCTACGACCACCTGCTGTCGTCACTCGCCGTGCACGGCGTGATCGACCTCGAGGTGCGGGCGGCGGGCGACCTCCAGGTCGACGAGCACCATACCGTCGAGGACGTCGCCCTCGTCATCGGCGCGGCGTTCGGGACCGTGCTCGGGGATCGGTCCGGTATCGTCCGGTTCGGCGAGGCGTCGGTCCCGATGGACGAATCGCTGGCGACCGCGGTCGTCGACGTCGGTGGCCGGCCGTACGCGATGGTCGACCTGCCGTTCCGCGGCGAGCGGGCGGGTGCTCTGCCGCTGCAGCTGGTCGAGCACGCGCTCAAGGCCTTCGCGCGATCTGCCGGGGTCACCCTCCACATCCGGGGCGCCGGGCGCAACGACCACCACCTGGCGGAGGCCGCCTTCAAGGCGCTCGCTCGCGCCCTGCGCTCGGCGTGTGCGCCGGACCCGCGACGGGCCGGGTCGTTCGCCTCCACGAAGGGCCTCCTCGGATGATTCGGGTGGCCGTGGTGGACTACGGCGCCGGCAACCTCGTGAGCATCGGCCAGGGACTCGATGCCGTCGACGCATCGGTCACGCTGGCCTCCTCCGCCGCGGGGTTGGGCGAGGCCGACGCGCTGGTCGTGCCCGGCGTCGGCGCCGCAGCGCCGGCGATGGATCGCCTGCGGTCGCAGGGGCTCGTCGAGCCGATTCGCGGCTGGATCCGTGACGGACGGCCATACCTGGGCATCTGCCTGGGCCTGCAGCTCCTGTTCGAAGGCAGCGATGAGGATGGTGCCGAGACCCTCGGCGTCGTGCCCGGACGGACCGTCCTCCTCGAGGATGCGCCGACGTTGCCCCACATCGGCTGGAACCAGGTCACACGGCGCCGGCCGCACCCGCTGTTCGATGGCATCCCCGATGGAGCCGACTTCTACTTCGTGCACTCGTACGCCGGCCGGCTGGACGGACCAGATGTCGATGAGCTCACGCTGGCCGAGACCGTCCACGGCCGGCCATTCCTGAGCGCGCTGGCCCGCGGGCCGTTGCTGGGCGTGCAGTTCCACCCCGAACGGAGCGGGCCCGCAGGCCTGCAGCTCCTGGCCAACTTCGTTCGGCTGGCCGCACTGCGCGTGGGGCCGGCCGAGACCGTCGCCGGGCGGTCCGCCTGATGCTCCGGTTGCGCGTCATCCCCTGCCTGGACGTCGCCGACGGCCGGGTCGTCAAGGGGACGCGCTTCGTCGACCTCGTGGACGAAGGCGATCCAGCCGAGCTTGCCGAACGCTATGCGGCCGAGGGCGCGGACGAGATCTGCTTCCTGGACATCTCGGCCGCGCCGGAGGGCCGGGGCACGTTGCTCGACGCCGTGGAGCGGACGGCGCGCCGCGCGTTCATCCCCTTGACGGTGGGCGGCGGCGTGCGGTCGGTTGACGAGATGCGGGCGGCCCTTCGAGCCGGGGCGGACAAGGTCTCCCTCAACACCGCGGCCGTGACGGATCCCGACCTCGTCAGCCGCTGCGCGATCAGGTTCGGGCGTCAGGCCGTCGTGGTGGCGATCGATGCCCGACGCCGGCCAACCGCGGCCGGCGACGGATCTCCGGGTTGGGACGTCTTCGTCCGGGGTGGGCGCGAGCCGACCGGCCTGGAGGCCGTGGCATGGGCGGAGCGCGCGGTCGAGCTCGGCGCAGGTGAGCTGCTCGTCACCTCGATCGACCGGGACGGCACGCAATCCGGCTTCGACACTGCGCTGCTGCGCGCGATCAGCGACCGCGTCCAGGTTCCGGTCATCGCGTCCGGCGGCGCAGCCGGCCCGGCGGACTTCGTCGCGGCCGTGGTGGAGGGCGGTGCCGACGGACGCGATGACCGTCTTCCATCGGCGGATCCATTCGATCGGCGCCGTGAAGGCGGCAATGGCGGCCGCCGGGCTGCCCGTGCGACTCGGTGAGCCCGTCGTAGCGTGACCGGAGGGCTTCTCGACCCGGCGAATGTTCGATGGGGCGCGGATGGGCTCGCTCCGGCGATCGCCCAGGACGCCGGCGACGGGCGTGTTCTCATGCTCGGATACATGGACCGGGAGGCGCTGACGGCGACGCTGGAGACCGGCGAGGTCCACTTCCACTCGCGCTCCCGCGGCCGGCTGTGGCGCAAGGGCGAGACGAGTGGCAACACCCTCCGGTTGCGGGGCCTGGCGCTCGACTGCGACGGCGACGCGCTCCTGCTCGAGGTCGAGCCACAGGGCCCGACGTGCCACCGGGGAACGCGGAGCTGCTTCGACCCGGCGAACGAGGAGCCAGCCGCGGCGGGGGCGGTGGGTCCGGCGCCTCAAGGTTTCGCCTGGCTCGAGACGGTGTGGGCGACGATCGTCGACCGTGCCGCCATCCGCCCGCCGGGCTCGTACACGGCCCGCCTCCTCGAGGGCGGCGTGAACGCCGCCGGGCGGAAGGTCGTCGAGGAGGCGACCGAGCTGCTCCTTGCCGCCAAGGACGACGCTGCCGCCGAGGTGGCGGGCGCCGACCGTTCCGCCGACCGTTCCGCCGGCCGTGTGGCCCTGGCCGCCGAGGCGGCAGATCTCCTGTACCACACGCTCGTCCTGCTGGCCGAGCGCGACGTGACCCCGGCCGAGGTCGTCGCCGTCCTCCGCAGCCGCCACGCCGAGTAGGGACAAATACGACTGCGGTTCGTGGCGCGCGACCGATTCACGGACAGATACGAGCGGCATTCGTAAGCGGGTAACGGATTGGCGGAATGCCTGACAGGTACGAACCCGGCTCGTGGTTGGCAGGAACTTCCCGCCGTTCACGAATGGCCGTCGTAATTGACGGTGGGTGGCCGTGAGGCGCCTCGACTCACGGCACGAACGGGCACGCGGCTCGTAATCAAGGTGTCCGGGACGACCCTGGCTACGAACCTGGCTCGTATCTGTCCGGCGCGGCCTGGGCTCACGCTCGGCGGATGCGGGCGACCTTGAGACGCTTGCGTCCGGCGCGCAGGAGCAGCCAGCGGCCGCCGATCGGCTCGCCGACCGGCTCGTCCGGCGCGGACACCCGGACGTCGTTGATGGAGAACCCGCCCTGGCTGATCGCCCGGCGCGCCTCGCCGTTGGAGGCGAACAGGCCGCACGCGACGGCAACCCGCAGCGCGCCGCCGGCCACGTCGGCCGGATCCAGCTCGCAGTGGTCGAGGACCTCGTACATGTCGGCCAGGAGGGCCGGGTCGCGGACTGGCTCGCCCCCGAAGGCCGCCCGCGAGAGCGTGACCGCACGCTCGGCGGCGGCCGGCCCGTGGACCTGGGTGGTCAGGTCCAGGGCGAGGAGCCGCTGCGCCGGCCGCTCCTCCGGGCGGGCAGCCTGCTCGGCCTCGACCCGTTCGATTTCCTCCCGCGAGAGCAGGGTGAACCAGCGCAGGTAGACCGCCATGTCCTTGTCGTCGGCGTTGAGCCAGTACTGGTAGAACTCGAAGGGCGAGGTCCGGGTCGGGTCGAGCCAGACCGACGTCCCTTCGGCGGTCTTCCCGAACTTCGCGCCGCTCGGCGAGAGGAGGAGCGGGTAGGCCAGGCCGTGGGCGAGCTCGTCATCGGCGCCGCCCTCCGCCTTGACCTCGCTCCGGCGGATGAGCTCCAGGCCGGCAGTGATGTTGCCCCACTGGTCGGCGCCGCCCATCTGCAGCTCCACGCCGTGGGCCCGATAGAGGTGCCGGTAGTCGGTGGCCTGGAGGAGCATGTAGCTGAACTCGGTGTACGACAGGCCGCGCTCCAGCCGCGTCTGGACGGAATCCTTGGCCAGCATGTACGGGACCGTGAAGTGCTTGCCGACGTCGCGCAGGAACTCCAGCACGCCCATGTCGCCGAGCCAGTCCAGGTTGTTCACGAGCAGGGCGCCGCCCGAGCCCGCAGAGAAGTCGAGGAACCGCTCGAGCTGGCCGCGGATGGCGGCCACGTTGGCGGCGATCGTGTCCCGATCCAGCAGGTTGCGCTCGGCCGACACGCCCGACGGGTCGCCGATCATGCCGGTCGCCCCGCCCACCAGAGCCACAGGCCGGCAGCCGTGGCGCTGAAGCTGGATCAGGCCGAAGATCGGCACCAGGTTACCGGCATGGAGCGAGGGACCAGACGGGTCGAAGCCGTTGTAACCCGCGATCGGACGACCGGTCGCGAGCCGGTCCGGCAGGCCGGGCGTGTGGGCATGAATCATGCCTCGCCAGGTGAGGTCGTGAAGAAGGCTGGCCGGACTCCGCGCTGGCTCGGCCGTCACAGGCAGCCGCCACCGGCCGTCTGGATCGGGGTTACGAATGGCTCACAGGACATCACCAGGACCTATGCTATCGTCCGTCGCGGCATGAATACCAGCCTCGCACGGCGCCAGCGCCACCGGCGAAACGGCAATGGCAGACGCGCCGGCGGCGGGTCTGCCCGCACGGTTGCGATCGTCTTCCCCCTCTTCCTTTTCTCGACGTTCCTGCTCATGGGGGTCGTGGGCTTCGCCGCCGCTGTGAGTGCCTACGGCTTCTACAGCCAGGGCCTGCCCGACCCGAAGACCACCTTCGCCAAGCTCGGCTTCGACGAGCAGACCGTCGTCTATGACCGGACGGGCAAGGTGGAGCTGGCCCGCTTCGGCCAGACCCAACGGCAGGTCATCGACAAGTTCGAGCAGCTCGGACCCATCCTGGTCGACGCCACGACCTCCATCGAGGACAAGACGTTCTGGGACAACGCCGGCTTCGACCCGCTGGGCATCGTCTCCGCGGCGGTGGACACGGCCCGTGGCCAGGAGCGCGGCGCCTCCACGATCACGCAGCAGCTCGTCCGCGCCCGCCTCCTGCCGGAGAGCGCCTTCACCGGCACGAAGTACGAGCGCAAGGTCAAGGAGATCATCCAGTCGATCCGGCTGACCCAGGAGTTCAGCGGGCTGGAGGGCAAGCAGAAGATCCTCGTCGCCTACCTCAACCAGAACTACTACGGCGACCAGAGCTACGGGGTCGCCGCGGCCGCCAACGACTACTTCGGCGTCAGCGACCTGCACAAGCTGACGGTCGCCCAGGCGGCCATCCTGGCGGCCATCCCCCAGTCGCCGACCGCATTCGACCTCCGCAAGAATGCCGAGGAACAGACCTCCCCGGACGGCAAGCGGACGATGCTCGTGGTGCCCGCCGACAGCCCGATCGTCCTGCGCCGGAATCTCGTGCTCGATCGGATGCTGATCAACCGGGTCCTGACCCGGCCGGACACGACCACCCCGGTCACCGACGCGCAGATCCTGGCCGCCAAGAACGAGCCGGTGATCGTGGCCCCCGACGCCAACTCCGACTGGCGCGCCCCGCACTTCGTGTGGCAGGTGCGCCACGAGCTGGGCACGATCCTGTGCGGCGCCGAAAATGCCGACCACTGCGAGAAGATCGACACGGTCGGCTACCAGGTGACGACCACCCTCGACTGGAAGATGCAGCAGATGGCCGAGCGCTGGGTGAAGGGCGCCGCCATCGCACCCAACCGCGCGAACCCGTCCGCCTACCTCAAGGCCAACAAGATCCCCAACCAGGCCTGGATTCGCGACCTCGTCGGTCGGGGCGTCTACAACGGCGCGCTGGCCGCCATGGACTATCGGACCGGGCAGGTCTATGCCTACGTCGGCAGCGGTGGCTACTACGAGAAGGCCCGGGGCAAGAAGTTCCAGCCCCAGTTCGACGCCCTGTCCGACGGGTGGCGGCAGCCCGGATCGGCCTTCAAGCCGATCAACTACATCACCGGCCTCAACGACAAGTCGACGACGGCCGCCACGATGTACATGGACGTCGTCACCGACTTCGGCGGTGGGTACACCCCGGTCGACGCGGATCGGGCCGAACGCGGACCGGTCCGGATGCGCCAGGCGCTGCAGCTGTCGCTCAACATCCCGGCCGTCAAGAACGCGGCGACGGTCGGCCCGGATCGCGTCTTCGCCCAGGCCCAGAAGATGGGCATCGAGTGGCAGTCCAAGACCAACCCGGGCGGGGTGACGATCGGCATCGGCACGCTGGAGCTGCACTACGCGGACCTGCTCAGCGCCTATGGCGCGATCGCCAACAACGGGGTGCTCATGCCGCGCACGTTCATCCAGGTCGTGCGCGACAGCAACGGCCAGCAGGTCTGGCCGGAGAAGGGCGCCGCGCCGGTCAAGGGCAAGCAGGTCGTCAGTGCGCAGGCCGCCTACATCATGACCGACATCCTCGCCTCGAACACGAACCCCTCGCAGAACCCGTTCTGGTCGCGTCGGGCGATCTACGACGGCGGCGTCCGCCGGCCGGCGACCCTCAAGACCGGTACGACGAACAACGAGATCGACCTGGCCGCCTTCGGCTACCTCGGGCCGCCGAAGGATCCCAAGGCCCCGGCCCTCGTCGTGGGCGCCTGGATGGGCAACAGCGACAACAGCATCCCGCCCCGCGGCACGGTCGCCCTGGAGACGGCGGCGAGCATGTGGCAAGCGTTTCTGACCCAGGCCAGCCACGGCATGCCAATGGCCGATTTCAAGCGCCCATCGGGAGTCGTCGACGCGACCGTCGACGCCTTCACCGGCATGAAGCCCGGACCGTTCAGCAAGCGCACAGTCAAGGAGCACTTCATCCAGGGCACGACGCCGACAGATGTCGACAACACGAAGGTCGCCAAGGACATCGACAAGGCGTCCGGCAAGCTGTGGGCAGAAGGCTGCACCGGGCCCAGGATCTCGAAGGGCTTTCTCGACTTCTCGAAGGTCGAGCCGGCATTTCCCAAGTGGCAGAAGTACACCAAGGGCTGGGCCGCTCGAGCAGCCAAGGGCTCCGGGGTCAGTGGCGGACCCGAGGGAACCCGGACTGCCTACTTCGGGTTCGGGAGCAACCTGCCATTCGGGGCCAGCTGGGGCGCGCCGTTCCCGCCCACGAAGACGTGCACGCCCCCGCCGCCCTCGCCGTCGCCGACTCAGTGCAATCCGGTGTTCGGCTGCCCGAGCCCGTCCGGATTGCCGGAGCCGTCGAGCTCGCCCAAGTCGAAGCCCCGGCTGATGCTGCTCTCCGAGCGGCTTGCCGGCCGGCCCAGGCGGCGCCGGCCCATGCGGCGCCGGCTCAGTAGCCGCGGCGTCAGAGGGCGATGATCGTCGCGCCGTCGCCGCCCTCGCCCCGCTGGCCCGCCCGGACCTCACGAACGAGGGGGTGGCTCGCCGCTTCGGCGCGGACCGCGTCGCGCAGGGCCCCGGTTCCCGAGCCGTGGATGATCGTGACGCGATCCAGGCCGGCCAGCGCGGCGTCGTCGAGGTAGCGCCCGAGCGCGTCCAGCGCCTCCTCGACGCGCGCGCCGCGCAGGTCCAGTGAGGCGGCCACCGAGCGGGCCCGGTCGAGTCGCAGTCGCGCCAGGCCGGCGTCGCCATCCCGGGCCGCTTGCCTCGCGACCGCATCGCCGATCGTGCTCCCGCCGACCGCCTCGCGACCGTCGGGGTCCCGGCCGGCGGGTGCCAGCGCCGGCTCCAGGTCCGGAACGTCCACGGTGACGCGCACGCCGCCGGCCTCGAGCGTCGCCCGGCGGCCGCCTCGCTCGAGGGCCGTGATCCGGCCCTCCCAGCCACCGCTCCGGCTGCGTGCCCGCTCGCCCAGTCGCCAGACGTGGGGCTCGGTGACCGCTGGCGGTGGCTGGGCCGGCGCGGCTGGAAGCCGCTCCAGGCGGTCGTCCAATCGGCCGGCCGCCTCGTCGATCGAGCGCGTGGTGACCGTCTCGCGTTCGAGCGTCCGGCGGACGGCGGTCACCTCGTCGCGCACGCCGTCGACGAGTCGCGCCGCTGCCTCGCGCGCCTCGCGGACGGCCGCCTCCCGTTCCTGGCGGGCGCGGTTGCGCTCATCCTGGGCCGCGCGCAGCGCCTCCGTCGCGCGAGCCTCCGCCGCCCTCGCCCGCTCGAGCGCATCGCTCGTCTCGCCCTCCGCCGCCTTGATGGCGGCGAGCGTCGCCTCGAACGTGCGCTGTGACTCGGTCAGTCGCGACCGGGCGTCGGTCACGATCGGCTCCGGCAGGCCCAGCCGTTCCGCGATTGCGAACGCCTGACTGCCGCCGGGCAGGCCGATCGTCAGGCGGTACGTCGGCGAGAGCGTGTCCAGGTCGAACTCGACCGACGCGTTGCGCGCCGCCGGGGTCGTGTGCGCGTAGGCCTTGAGCTCGGCGTAGTGAGTCGTGGCCGCCACGAGCGCCCCGGCCCGAATGAAGTGGTCCAGGAGCGCCTGGGCGAGCGCCGAGCCTTCGGTCGGGTCCGTCCCGGCTCCCAGCTCGTCAAGCAGGACTAGGCTGTCGGGCCCCGCCGCCTCCACGATTGCCGTGATCCGGCGGAGGTGGCCGCTGAACGTGGACAGGCTCTGGGCGATCGACTGCTCGTCGCCGATGTCGGCGAACACGTCACGGAACACCGGCAGGCGGCTGCCCGTGGCCGCCGGCACGTGGAGGCCGGCCTGGTGCATGAGCGCCAGCAGGCCCAGCGTCCGCAGCGTGACGGTCTTGCCGCCCGTGTTCGGTCCGGTGACGACGAGCGCCGTGTAGCCATCGCCCAGGCGGGCGTCGATCGGGACGACGTGACCGGTCAGGCCCGGATGGCGGGCGCTCAGCAGGACGATCTCGGGCCGTTCGGCCGTTTCGGCCCGGGTCGCGTCCATCTCGCCGGCGAGCTGCGCCTTCGCGCTCCAGAAGTCGAACCGGGCCAGGGCGGACAGCGTCTCGCGCAGGAGCGGTGCGTTGGTGGCGACGAGCACGGACAGCTCGTCGAGGATCCGCTCGATCTCGGCCTGCTCGGCGAGCTGCGCCTCGCGCCAGGCGTTACCCAGCTCGACGACCACGAGCGGCTCCACGAACAGGGTCTGGCCGCTGCCCGACGCGTCATGGACGATGCCCTTGACACGGCCGCGTGCCTCGGCCTTGACGGGAACCACGTAGCGGCCATTGCGGAGCGTGACGATGGGCTCCTGGAGGGCGCCTCCGAGCTCGGATCCGACGAGCGCGTCGAGCCGCCGGCGGAGCCGGTCGTAGGCGACGCGGACCGCCGCTCGCAGGCCGCCCAGACGCGGCGATGCCGTGTCCAGCAGCTCACCGGCCGGGTCGAAGGTTCGGGCCAGCGTGCTCCGCAGCGCCGGCAGCCCATGCAGCTGGCTGCCCAGCTGCCGCAGGAGCGCCCGGCGTTCGTCGGCGAGCGCAGTGGCCAGGCGCGCGGCGGCGTCGAGGGTCTCGGCGATCTCCAGGAACTGGGCCGGGTCCAGCCGGCCGCCGCGAGCCGCCCGGTCCACAGCCGGCCCGATGTCGTGCGCGGCTCCGATGCCGACGCCGGGGCGTTCCACGAGGAGCGCTCGCGCCTGATCGGTCTCGTCCAGGCCCCGGGCGACGAGCACCGGATCGGATGACGGCACGAGCGCCTCGGCGAGCCGCCGGCTGGGCGGGAAGGCGGTGGACTCGGCGAGCCGCTCGCGAACGAGCGGGAACTCGAGCAGGGCGATCGAGCGAGGATCCATCGTCGAGCGGCCGGTCAGGGCTGCGGCGCGTCCGGCCCGCGTGGACCGGGCGTCACGGCCGGCTCGCCCGGGACGAAGTAGCGCCAGGCTCGGCTGACCCAGGGCTCGCCGGCATAGCCGATGCCGATCCGCGGTGAGGTCGCCGCAGCAGGCAGGGGCTCGCCGAGCGGCGCGGTCTCCAGGCGCAGCGGCGATGCCGGGTCGCACAGGTCCATCCCGGTAAGCGTCCGATCGACCGAGAAGGCGGCCGCCACCAGGCCCGGTCCGGACGCCAGGCGGGCCGTCGGGAGGCCGGCGATCCGGTCCCGTGCCCGCCGCACGGCCAGCGGTCCCGTCAGCAGATCGCCCGCGTCGCGCGTTGCCCGCCGCCGGCCAAGCTCGTGGGCGAGCCGAGCTCGGCGCATCGCCCCTTCGCCGGACAGCGGAGCAACGGCCCTGATGAGGATCGCGGCCGGTCGTCCATCCGGCTCGGTCACGACGTTGAGGCAGGCGTACATCCCGTAGACAAGGTACACGTAGGCGATCCCCGGTGGCCCGAACATCACCCGGTTCCGGGCGGTGGGCCCGAACCGGGCGTGCGAGGCCCGATCGTCCCGGCCGATGTACGCCTCGACCTCCACGATCCGGCCGCGGCGTTCCTCCTCATCGGGAGACTCGCGGACGAGCTGTGCGCCGAGCAGCGCGCGAGCGGCTCGTTCGGTCGGGGCCGCGAGGACCGTTCGATCCAGGACGCTCAGCGGACGGCGCGAACGTCCGCCGGCAGGAGGAAGCCCACGAGCGAGTTGAAGCCAGGAATCAGGACGTCGCGGTAGACCTGGGCGGTGTTCGATCGGTCCATCGCATTGAAGATGTCCCGAAGCAGGATGAGCTCACCCCTCGACTGCGGCATCGCCGGGTTCCGGAAGAACGAGTCGAGGATGACGATCACGCAGCCCACGATCAGCAGCGCCTGGACGATGCCCAGCAGGCCGCCGAGCACCTCGTCGGCGAACTTCGCCCGAACGAACAGGTCCTGGTGCCTGTAGAAGCCCTGGATCAGGAGCGAGAAGCCGACGCTGGCGATGAGGAAGACGGCCCCGAACGCGATCATGTAGCTGTACTCGGCCGGGAACTGGTGCCAGTTCTCCGAGAAGAACTTGCCGAGCGGATCGCGGACGTTGGCGGCCAGCAGGTACGAGAACAGGATCGAGCCCAGGCCCAGCAGCCGGCGGATCGTGCCCTGGATGAAGCCCAGCACGAAGGCGATGGCCAGGATCAGGATGATGACGAGGTCGAAGAGGTTGAGGCCGCGAATGAAGCTGACGATATCCACGGGCCCCTCCGGCTGCCACGCGCCCGGCGCCGCCCGGGACGCGCTGATCGCGACGGTCCGGCGAAAGGCGGGCCAAGGGTAGCAGCGCGTCTCGCGCGGTCGCAACCTACCCGAACGGGGCAGGACCGGCGGGAACCCCACTCGGTGCCCGCCTCAGGCGCGGAGTCGAGCCCCTGCCTTCTCCAGTGTCGCGGTCACGGCCGCCACGGCCTCCTCGACCTCTGCTTCTGTCAGCGTTCGGTCCGCCTGGAACGTCAGCCGGAAGGCGAGGCTCTTCTCGTGCTCTCCGAGCGGCGTGCCGCGATAGACGTCGAACAGGCGGACATCCGCCAGCAGGGGGCCGCCGGCGGCGGGAATGATCGCCTCGACCTCACCCGCCGGGCGGTCCTCGCTCACGACGACGGCGACGTCCCGCTCGACGGCCGGGTGGCGCGGCACCGGCCGGGCCTTGACGACCGCCAGCTGGCCACCGGACAGGCCGGCAACGGACAACTCCGCGACGACGATCCGCGAGACGCGCAGGTCCAATTCCTCGACGAGTCGCGGATGGAGCTCCCCGACCCAGCCGACGAGGTCCTGTCCGGCACGAGCGACGGCCGTTCGTCCTGGATGGAACGTCCCGGCCGGCCGGGCCGCGGCGAAGGCCACCCGATCGATGCCGAGCTCGGCCGCCAAGAGCTCGACGATGCCCTTGGCATCGTTCAGGTCGTAGAGACGAGTGGGCCGATTCGGGGCCAGCGGCTCGGCCGGGCCGGTCAGGGCGAAGGCCAGCCGCCACCACTCCTGGGGACCCTCAGGGGTCCTCCCATAACCCTTGCCGATCTCGAAGACCGCGATGTCCTCGCGGCCGCGGCGCACGTTGGCATGGACGACGTCGAGCAGGCTGTCGATGAGCTGCTGGCGGAGGACAGAGTGATTGGCCGACAGTGGGTTGGTCACCCGGATCGGTGCGCCGCCCGCGGCGGCCTCGCCCGGCGGTGGCGGTCCGGCGTCGCCCGGCCAGCCCAGTCGTTCGAATCGGTCGGGTGCCACGAGTGCGTACGTCACGACCTCGCGCAGCCCGGCCCCCGCCAGCACATCGCGCACCGCATCGCGGACCTCGATGGGGGCGCGGCGGTAGGACGGCATCGCGGTGTGCGGGAGCGTGGCCGGGATCGACTCGTACCCGGCGACGCGGGCGATCTCCTCGGCCACGTCGGCCTCGATCGCCAGGTCCCGCCGCCAGGTCGGGACGAGCGCCGCGATCGCCTCTCCGGGAACCGGATCGATGGCAACGACGCCGGGCTGCAGGGCCACGATCACCGGCTCGCCGGCACCCGCAGCTTCCGTCTCGATCCCGACCCGCTCGAGGAGCGCGCGCTGCTCGTCCGGCTCCAGCTCGGTGCCGATGAGGCGGTTGACGCGACCGGGGCGGAACGCAACCCGGACCGGGCCGGGCTCGTCCGGCGCGGTGTCGATCCGTCCCGGCGCCACCGTCCCGCCGGCCCAACTCGCGATGAGCCCGGCAACGCGATCCGCACCGATGCGCGCGAGGCGCACCTCCTGGCCCTTCTCGAAGCGCAGGCTTGCCTCCGAGCGCAGCCCGTAGCGGTGGCCGGTCCGGCGGATGGAGATCGGATCGAAGATGGCGGACTCGATGATGACGTCGCGGGTCGCCTCGCTGACCTCGCTCGCAGCGCCGCCCATGACGCCGGCGATGGCCAGGGCGCCACCCGGATCGGCGATGACGAGCGTCTCGGGGTCGAGCACGCGCTCGGTGTGGTCGAGCGTCTCGAGACGCTCCCCCGCCGCCGCCCGACGGACGATGAGGCGCCCGTCGCGAATGGTCGCCGCGTCAAAGGCGTGGGTTGGCTTGCCGAGCTCGAGCATCACGTAGTTGCTCGCGTCGACGGCGTTGCTGACCGGCCGCATGCCGGCCGCCTGGAGCCGCATCTGGACCCGGTCCGGGGCGGGTCCGACCCGAATGCCCGCCACGTAGCGCCCGACGAATCGGGTGCACAGGTCCGGCTCGACCACCTCCACGGAGAAGAGCCCGTCGGCGGCTGGGCCTTCTTCCTCGAGATCGGCGGACGGGAAGTGGACCGGCGCGCCTGTCTCGGCCGAGACCTCGCGGGCCAGGCCGACCAGGCACAGCGCGTCGCCCCGGTTGGGCTTGACGTCGACGTCGAGCACTGTGTCCGCGTACAGGTCGCTCAGCTGGCGGCCGATCGGGGCATCCGGCGGCAGGATGAGGATGCCGTCCGCGTCGGTCGTGAGGTGCAGCTCGTCCCCGGAGCAGAGCATGCCGTTGCTGACGACGCCCATCTTCTCGGTCCGCTCGATCCGCCGACTCCCGGGCAGCACCGCGCCCGGGAGCGCGACCGGCACGCGCTGGCCGGGCGCGATGTTCGTGGCGCCACAGACGATCGACAGGGGCTCGCCGTCACCGACCCGCACGGTCGTGAGGGACAGCCGGTCCGCATTCGGATGCCTGGCCACGGTCAGCAGCTCGCCGACGACGACGTCGCGCCAGTCGGCTCCCCAGCGCTCGATATTCTGGACCTCCATGCCCAGCCGGGTCAGCCGGTCGGCCAGCTGGTCGGGCGTGAGGTCGAGGTCGACGTAGTCGGAGAGCCACGACAACGGGACTCTCACCGGAACTGCTCCAGGAACCGCAGGTCGTTGTCCAGGTAGTAGCGCAGGTCGTTGACCGAATGGCGCAGGTTGGCGATCCGCTCCACCCCCATCCCGAAGGCGAAGCCCTGGTAGCGCTCGGGGTCGAGACCGCCGTTCCGGAGGACCACGGGATGGACCATCCCCGCTCCGAGAATCGTCATCCAGCCGGTCCTCGAGCAGGCCGGACAGCCGACGCCGCCGCACACCACGCACTCCACGTCGAACGCGACCGACGGCTCGGTGAAGGGGTAGTAGCCAGGCCGGAACCGGGTCCGCTTGCCGTGGCCGAACATCGCGTCGGCGAACTGGACGAGGAGGCCGCGCAGGTCGCCGAGGGTCGTTCCCTCGTCGATCATGAGGCCCTCGACCTGGAAGAACTCGGTCTGGTGGCTGGCGTCGATCGCCTCGTAGCGAAAGCACCGCCCCGGCAGAAGGGCCCGGATGGGCGGCGGCTCGGACCGCATGACCCGGATCTGACCTGGCGACGTGTGGGTGCGGAGGAGGTACCCGTCGATGTCGACGTACAGCGTGTCCCACAGGTCGCGGGCAGGGTGGTCGGGCGGCATGTTGAGCAGCTGGAAGTTGGTGACGTCGTCCTCGATCTCGGGACCTTCGTAGTCCACGAAGCCGAACTGGCCGAAGATCCGGCTGATCTCGCGGGCGGTCTCCACGATCGGATGGAGCGAGCCTCGCGGCGGGCGCCTGCCGGGCGTCGTGACGTCGACGGCCTCGGCCGCGAGGCGAGTCTCCAGGGCTGCCGAGGCCAGGATGGCCCGGCGCTCGGCGAACGCGGCCTCGATCGCCGCCTGGACCTCGTTGACGATCGCACCCACCCGCGGCCGGTCGTCGGGAAGCAGCTGGCCGATCCCGCGCAGCACCACCTTGAGCTCGCCCTTCTTGCCGAGATAGGCGACCTCGAGCTCGTCCAATGCGGCGAGGTCTGTCGCGCCGGCGACGTCCGCCAGGGCACGCTCGCGCAGACGCTCGAGATCGCCACGCAAGGCCTGGAGTTCCACGCTCACCCTCTCGCCCTGCCGCCGGGCCGCCGGGCCAAGCCCGGCGCAGCGGAACGCACCCCGCGACGCCGGGCGCCCGTCGCGCGGGCGCTCATCGTGCCGGGCGTCGCATCGCGCTAGGCGCCCTTGGCGACCTCGACGATGCGCTGGAAGGTGGCGGCGTCGCGCACCGCCAGGTCGGCCAGCATCTTGCGGTCGAGCGCCACGTCAGCCTTCTTGAGGCCCGCGATGAACCGGCCGTAGGTGAGCCCGTGGAGCCGCGCGGCCGCGTTGATCCGCACGACCCAGAGCCGCCGGAGCTGGCGCTTGCGCTGCTTGCGATCGCGAGTGGCGTAGGCCATCGCGTGGAGGAGCGCCTCGCGGGCGGGCTTGACGAGCCGCGACCGCGTCCCGCGGCGACCCTCGGCGTCGTCCAGAAGGCGCTTGTGGCGCTGGTGGGCCGTGACGCCCCGCTTGACTCGTGCCATGGCTGGCCTGTGCTCCTAGAGGTACGGCAGCAGGCGGCGAACCTGCCTGGCGTGCTCGGGCCCGATGACGCTCTTCCCCGCATAGCGGCGGGTTCGGCGGGATGACTTGATCTCGAGATGATGACCGCGCCACGACTTGACGCGGACGATCTTTCCGCTGCCGGTCGCACCGAGGCGCTTCTGGGCCGCCTTGTGACTCTTCATCTTGGGCACTGCGGCCTCACTCTCCTGTCGATGCTGCGGTCGGCGTGTCGGCCGAGGCGGCGGGTTTCGTTCTCGTGCGTGGCTTGGCGGCCACCGCGGTTGATGCCGGCCGATCCGATCGTGCTGCCGGGGCCTCCGGCGTGGCGGCTCTCGTCGCCGGCTCGGCCGGTGCTGTCCGGGCTCGCCGGGGAGCCGCCGGTACCTCTGGTGCTGCGGCGGTCTCCGCCGGTTCTCCTGGTCGTGGTGGTGCTGCTGGTTCTGCCTGAGGTTGCGGCGGAGCGGCCGTCGGCTCCGGTGCCACGGCCGTCGCCTCCGGTGCCGCGACGGTCGCCTCCGGTGCCGCGACCGTCGCCTTGGCGGGGGTGGCTGGAGTCGCCTGCGTTTCGGGGGCCTGGCCGTTCGTCGCCACCGGCTTTGGTGCCGCGACCGGCACCCTGTCGCCGGCCGGCTGAGGCGTCTCATGTGCCTTGGGCTTATGGGTCGACGCCACCGTGACGTGCATCGACTTGCCCTCGAGCAGCGGCATCCGCTCCACCAGGCCGTGATCCTTGATCCGCTCCGTGAACCTCTCGAGCAGCGCCCGCCCGATCTCCGGGTGCGTCAGCTCACGTCCACGGAACTGAACCGCGACCTTGATTCGATCGCCATCCTCCAGGAACTCGATCGCGCGCCGGACCTTCGTGTCGAAGTCGCCTCCACCGATCTTCGGCTTGAGACGGACCTCCTTGAAGGTGACCGAGCGCTGCTTCCGCTTGGCTTCCTTCTCGCGCTTCGTCAGCTCGTACTTGTACTGGCCGAAGTCAAGAAAGCGCGCCACCGGGGGCTGCGCCATCGGGGCGACCTCTACGAGGTCGTACCCCCGCTCCTGCGCCATTGCGAGAGCCTGCGGCGTGGGCATCACGCCCAACTGGGCTCCCTCTTCGTCGACGACTCGGACCTGTGGGATCCGGATCATCTGGTTTATGCGCAGGTCTCGGCTGATGGTCAAACCCCTTCGTGCTGTGGCTCGTGCTCAGTGCGAAACTCGCACCAACACGGCGGCCCGGGCGCGGGCGCCCGCGGAGGATAGCACAGGGCTTCTGAGCCGGGCAATCGCCGCTCCGAGGGTGGGAAATCGGCCCTTCCCGCCGACATATTCCGAGCAAGCTTACGCGGGCGCACGGGCTCGGTGAGATGGCGGAAGACGAGCGAGCGGAGCCTGGCTGTCGGGGTCCGGGAAGGGTTCGGGCCGCGGCGACGCCGGCGCTCGCGCACCGATTCCGTCTTGTGGAGGCCCGGGAGGCCAGTCGCGAGCAGCTCGGCTGAGCGTAGCCTGCACGGTAATCATGCTCGGAATGCGGGAGACGTTGGGTTGCCTTTCTCCCCGGGTCGTCATTCGGCGCCTTAGCGCCTCGGAGGCTCGTTGTTGGCCACGCGCCCGAATGGTTCGAGCACCCTGGCTGCACCCGATTCGTCGGACCGTAACCGTCGAAGGGTCCGCACGTCATCAATGGGGCAAGTCCCCGTTGGATGAGCGTAGATTGTGGGACGGCTCGAATGACACGTCGTCGACTGATGCTTGGCTTCGCCGTACTGGTCGTCGCCCTGACGGCCGGCTACCTGGTGGTCGGAATGGGGATCTACGACCAGCTGTCGGTGGCTCATCCCAACTGCGACGGGCTCTGGAGCGGCCAGACGCCCGCCTCGTACGCCGTCAGAGGTCTGGACGCACATCCCTTCCTGATGCCGCATTACCAGCCAGAGACGATCTCCAGCCGCGATCCGGGCATCTCGCTGAGCGCCTGGTGGATCCGCTCAGATGCAGGCGAGACGGCGCCGGCCGTCGTCATCGTCCACGGCCTCAACTCGTGCAAGCGCGCCAGCGACCTGCTGCTGGCGGCCGGCATGCTCCACCGGCACGGCTACTCGGTGCTGCTCTTCGACCTCCGCAACCACGGCGACTCGACGATCCAGAATGGCCGATATGCGGGCGGTACGAAGGAGTACCGGGACGCGCTCGGCGCCTGGGACTCGTTGGTCGCCGGGAAGGGCCTCGCGCCTGCCCACGTGGGCCTGATGGGTTTCTCGCTGGGAGCGGCGACCGCGCTCATTGCGACCGGCGAAGAACCGCGCGTTCCCGCCCTGTGGGAAGACAGCGGCTACGCGGACGTCGGCGCCGCCATCCGGGCCGAGCTCGCGCGAAACGGCTACCCGACGTGGTTCGAGTATGCGGCGTATGTCGCGGCGCGGGTCGAGACCGGCGACGACCTGACGACACTCAGCCCGGCTCGCGCCGTGATCAAGCTCCATGGCAGACCGCTGTTCATCACACATGGCACCGCGGACACTCGACTCAGCGTGCAATACGCGGCAGATCTGGCGAACGACTACCGTGCCGGCGGCGGCACTGTCGATCCCTGGATCGTGTCCGGCTCGGAGCACGTTGCCGCGATCATCGACCACCCGACCGAGTACGAGCAACGGCTGGTCGCGTTCTTCGACCGGACGATCGGGCCGCCGTAGAGGGTCGAATCAGAGCCTTCACCTGTTCAGGACGGGCGCCATGCAGGCTACGCAACGTTCGCGGCACGATCTCGTGCGACACGCAGCCGATTCCGCGCGAATCGCGGACTGATCACGCGCGTCCGTCGTCGTTGTGTTGCGTGAGGCGCATGTGCCTGGCCGGCGGATGAGTCAGTCGACCGTGCGCTTGCCGGTCTCCGCGGCGAGACGGTCGGCCAGGGCCTCCCAACCCTCGGCGGGCTGCTGCTCGCCAGCGCGCGTTCGCGGGGCGGCAGTGCGCGCCTCCACCTCTCGGTCGCCGAGCACGAGCATGTACGGCACCTTCTGTTCGGTGGCAAGCCGGATCTTGTTCTGCATCCGGTTGTCCGAGCGATCGACCTCAACGCGGAGGCCCCGCGATCGCAGGACACCGGCGAGCTCGTCGGCCGCCTGGATGTGCCGGTCGGCGATCGGAATGACGACCGCCTGAATTGGCGCCACCCACAACGGAAGCGCTCCGGCGAAGTGCTCGAGGAGGATGCCGATGAAGCGTTCGAGCGAGCCGTAGATCGCGCGATGGATCGCGATCGGTCGCTGCGGCTGGCCGTGCTCGTCGATGTAGGTGAGGTCGAATCGCTCCGGAAGCATGACGAGGTCGGCCTGGATCGTCGCCATCTGCCACTCGCGCCCGAGTGCGTCGTCGATGTAGATGTCGATCTTGGGCGCGTAGAACGTGCCATCCTTCGGCTTCAGCTTGTAGTCACCGCCCGCTCGGTCGAGCGCGGCCTTGACGAGTCCTTCCGCACGCTCCCAGAGGGCGGGATCGCCGATCGCCTTGTCCGGCTTCGTCGCATAGGCAAAGCGCGGTTTCAGCCCGAACCACGAGTACGCCTCGCGGACCTCGCCCAGGAGTGCCTCGATCTCGTCGGCCAGCTGGTCCGGCCGGACGTAGATGTGGGCGTCGTCCTGGATGAACTGGCGAACCCGCGTCAGCCCGGAAAGCGTTCCTGAGCGCTCGTTGCGGTGAAGCCGGCCGTACTCGCTGTAGCGGATGGGCAGGTCCCGATACGAGCGCACTTTCGAGCGGTAGATGAACGTGCTCTCCGGGCAGTTCATCGGCTTGAGGCCGAAAGCGTGGTCCTCCGACAGCACCCTGAACATGTTGTCGCCGTACAGATCCCAGTGCCCCGACTGCTGCCAGAGCTTCTTGTCGACGAGGATCGGCGTGCTGACTTCCTGATACCCGCGCCGGGCCTGGAGCTCGAGCATCGCCCCTTCGAGCGTCCGCCAGATCGTCTGGCCCTTGGGGTGCCAGAAGGCCGACCCGGGGCTAACGTCGTGGAAGCTGAACAGGTCCAGCTGGATGCCCAGGCGGCGGTGGTCGCGCTTCTTCGCCTCCGCGCGCCGCCAGAGGTAGCGGTCGAGGTCCTCCTGAGTTTCCCAGACCGTCCCGTAGATGCGCTGCAGCATTGGCCGCTTCTCGTCGCCGCGCCAGTACGCGCCCGCGACGGCGAGGAGCTTGAACGGCCCGATCCTGCCCGTGGAGGCGACGTGCGGGCCCTTGCACAGGTCCACGAACGAGCCGTGCTCGTAGAGCGACGTCGGCGGCATGGGGCTGCCGTCGGCCTTGGCCCGCGCGGCGAGGTCGTCCAGGATTTCCACCTTGAACGGCTGATCGCGCTCGGCGAAGAAGGCACGCCCCTCGTCGGGTGCCAGCTCACGCCGCACGAAGGGGTGGTCGGCCCTGATGCTTTCGGCCATGCGCGCCTCGATCTTCTCGAGGTCGGCCGGCGTCAGCGCCCGCGGCAGCTGGAAGTCGTAGTAGAACCCGTCGGCGATCGCGGGACCGATGCCCAGCTTCGCGTCCGGGAAGAGGTCCATGACCGCCTCGGCCATGACGTGGGCGGCCGAGTGGCGCATGGCGTCGAGATCGCTGTGCGCGCCGGCATCCAGGAGCTCGTCTGCCGAGCCGCGCTCGGGAGCCTCGAACTCCTCTTCCGCCTCCTGGGCCACCGCGCCCTGTGCCGGTGCCTCCTGCGCCACATCCTTCGCCATCTTCAACCTCCCGAGAAACACGACACCTCTCGTCCATCGACAGGACGAGAGGTGCTCTCTCGCGGTCCCACCCGCCTTCACGGCCGCTGCCGGCCGTGCGCTCGTGCCGCGCTAACGGGCGGACCCGGGCCGGTTCGCCGGCCGCTCACGGGTGGTGCCTGGATCGGGATCCGCCGCCGGGCTCGCAGCCGTGGCCCGGCTCTCTGGTGGCGTCCTCCGATCGGCCTGTCCCGATCATCGCGTTCAGTCTGTGGTGGGCGACACTGGACTCGAACCAGTGACCTCTTGCATGTCAAGCAAGTGCTCTAACCAGCTGAGCTAGCCGCCCGTGCGACGCGGTTCCGTCGCGCCGCTCGGGGATGATACCGCAGCGGCGCGACGACGAATATCTCGAGGATTGCCGGGCTCCGGGGTTATTTGTAGAGGACGTAGACGCCCGGCTTGATCGGGCTGTCGTCCTCTGGCATTCGGACGTAGGCCACGAGGAGCCGTCCGGTCGCCGGGTCCAGCCGGATGACCGGCGACACAACCCAGCCAGTCGCCAGGCGCTTGCTGTGCCAGGAGCCGGCCGTGCTCTTCGTCGAGTACGTGAGGCCGGAATCGGCGAGGAGGACCAGATGGACGTCGTTGGTCGCGCCCGCGATCTGGAGCGAAGCGACGCCCCTCTGGCTCGTGAAACGCTGGACCTTCCAGGCGCCGCTGGCATTGGTCGCGTAGTACATCCCGGCCTTCGGGTCTTCGGCGGATCCCATTCCGCACGCCGCATCCTCGAGGGGATCCCGCGTCCAGACCACGTGGGCCCGGTCGCGATCGTCGAGCACGAGCACCGGCGCCGAGGCGACCTCGCTGCCCGGAATCACCGCAGATGAAAACCCAGATCCCGTGAACGTCGCGATTCGAATCGTTCCCGAGGACTCGTAGGCGATCCGCGCCCGACCGTCGTGCCCGACCCGCAGGGACCCCGTGGCTGGCAGTCGAACCCGCTTGGAAACGCCGCCCTCTACCCTCTCGTAGTAGCTTCGTTCGTCGGCCGTGTTGTAGACGACCGCGTGGAGCGTCGCGCCCTCGACCCGGAACGACACGAGCGTGTCGTCCGTGATGCCGATGCGCTTCGGCTCCGACCACGGGCCGTCGGGCAGGGTCCGCTTCCGATAGTAGATTCCCAGGTCGTCCAGGCCATCGTCTCCACAGCCTCCATCCGTCACTGCAAGCCAGGAGTACGCGATGAATACGACGTTGCCGTCGAAGCCGATCTGGGGATCCATCTGCCTTCGGTTTGACGGCTGGCCGAGCAGCGTCGTCGACCAGGAGCCATCCGGCTTCGAGACCGAGTAGCGGAGGCCGGCGACACAGGACGCCACGATGTGGGAGCGGCTGGCCGCGTCGATCCCCGCCGTTACCTGGGAGCATCTGGCGTCTGCAACGACGAGACGGGACTTCGTCCAGACCGGGGTCGGGGTGGGCTTGGGCGTTGGCTTCGGCGCTGCGGGAGGGCCTGGGATCTCAGCCGGCGTCGCCGTGGTAGCCACGCTCGGCGATGTGGTTGCGGTCACCGCCGGCCCCGGCGATCCCGTCGATGGCGGCGGGCTCGCGGTGCACGCCGCGATCACCAGCGAAGTCGCCATCACTGCTAATAGAGACCGCGGAACCGTTCTCATCCCCTGTCCCCTCATCGGCGGAGCGTCATATGCGCTTCTCGCAGACTGTGACGAGCCGATGGTCGGGGTTGTGCCACGATCGCCATGTCGGCCTGCCGACACCGGGCGCAGCGATGAGCCGACTCACCTACCCGGAGCAGATGCCTTTCGCGGCACATGCGGGGGGGGAAGCGTTGGACAGACGTCGCCAATGGCGGAACGCCAGGATGAAGCTCCCTATCGACCGCCCTGGAGGCGCTGCTGGGCGCGCCCGATCGCGTCGCTGACGCCGGCGTCCACGACCTCGAGCTCGGCGGTCGAGGCGGTGCTGAGCCGGCCCGTGCTGTCCACCACGAGCGCGAGCGGACCCATCGGTCCCTGGAGGACCGTCACGATGCCGACCGGGTAATTGCCCGCCCCCGCCCCGGTCGGAGGGGTTCCCGGATGATGCCAGATGGCTGCGATCGCGTTCACGCCTGTCCCTCCTGCGACTCGGCTGCGGCCGGCCGACACGGCTCCTGCCCGGCGCCATGATGCATCCTGCGCGGTGCGTCGCGCCGAGAGAAACGGCATGATGCCGGCATGGCTGGCACGCTCGCGGGCGTCGACCATGCGCTCCTCGACCTCGGCGAAGGCCGCCGCCTCGAGCGGTTCGGATCGGTCATCGTGGATCGCCCGTGTCCCCCTGTCG
>WNGA01001857.1_pt1 | contig 32391 bp, 26 predicted proteins | sample 5400061 | NCBI WGS metagenome assembly WNGA01 (sample SAMN13153366, study PRJNA577476) | soil metagenome | isolation source: 100 cm soil or saprolite under grassland replicate 2 | place: USA:California | collected 2016-06-15 | reverse complement strand
CAGATGGATGTGTTCGGCCAGGTACACGACGCCCATCCCGCCGTGCCCCAGCAGCCCCTCGATGTGGTACTCGGCCATCTGGGTGCCGATGCGGGGATCCGGGGAGGCCATGGCTGGACACCTTTGTATCACGCGATCTGCGGGGCCCCGCGGGGGATGGGGTGGTAGAACGAACCCGATGGTTCGGATGGGAGGAACGGGACCGTCGCGCCGCGCGGCGGCGGTGCTCGGCGTGCTCGGGGCGCTGCTGACCGCGTGCACCGACGGCGGTCCCGTGGTGACGAGCTCATCGCCGGGCCCGCCCTCGGCGCCGGCATCGGCCCTGCCGTCCCCCACCCCAAGCCCCTCGCACGTGGCGACCTCGCCGTCACCGTCGCCGAGCGCGAGCGTCCCGCCGGCCACCACGCCGGCGGCGCCTGACCCGCGGTCCGTGCCGGTGGACTCCCTGCTCCGGCCGGGGACCACCATCGTGCGGGCTCTCTACGGCGACCTCGACGGCGACGGCACCGAGGAGATCGTGCTGGCGTCCCGGGACGCGACCCCGCCGCCGGGCGCCTTCCTGGCCCAGGGCTACCTCGACGTGTTCGCGTGGGACGGCCGCGTGTTCGCGCGGACCTTCGGGGCCACCGAGGGCGCGCCCCCCGGCGGCGGTTCGAAGGCCCCGGGGCTGATGCTCCAGCGCCCGGACCCCGTCGCGGTGTCCCAGGAGATCGACTTCCTGGCGCTGGTGGACCTCGAGGGCGACGGCTCCGCCGAGCTCGGGGTGGGGATCCTCAACATCGGCGCCGGGCCGGGCCCGCTCGACGTCTGGGTGATCTCGATGCCGTCCGGTTCGTTGCGGACCGAGTTCTACGAGGAGACCGTCTCGGGCGGGGTCCTCACGTCGGCCGGCGACTCGCTCCGCCTGGTGACCCCCAGCTACGAGCCCACCGACCCGGCCTGCTGTCCCAGCCGCATCGAATACCAGACCATCGGGTTCGACCCCGTCTCGGGAAGGGTGAAGGTCGTGTCCCGCACGTTCACCTCGGCCGGATAGCTCGTCGAGTGCTACTGCTCGCGCCCGCATGCCGCGCACACGGCGACGGTCTGCCCAATCGGCAGCCGGAGGAGCGGCGTTCCGCACCATGCTGATCGAACAGCCCGACCATCGGTGTTGCTAGCTCCTCGCTCCGAACGGCTGCCAGACATTCGTCCGCTCGTTGAGCCACCAGTCCTGCCCGGAGCCGTCCTTGACCCACCAGCGGCCCTCGTGGAACGTCCAGGGCTGCGACTCACGCTGGCAGTGCGGGCAAACGCTGGCGTCCGGCCGGATCCTGGACTTGCAGAACGGGCACTCTCGGGTTCCGATCCGCGTTCCGGGGAGTCCCGTCACCTGGCTGGGCGTGAGGAGGGCGACCAGGATGATTCCGAGGACACCCCTCCATCCGCGCGCGGGCGCCGACCGGAGACTACGCTGATCCCTGGAAGCGTGTGAAGCGAAACTCCTCGAGCCCAGCCACCTGCGTAGGCATGATCGAGCTCCGCCTCCAGACAGAGGTTCACAGCACGGCTGAGACGGTCTTCGACGCCCTCGCGGACCTTCGCGCGTACGACCGGTGGCTCGCCCGATCGGCGTCGTTTCCGGGGATCACCGAGATCAGCCCAGGTCCGATCGCTGCCGGCACGACCTTCGTCGAGTCCGAGCCCAATGGCGTGCGCCACGGGACGGTCACCGAGCTTCAGTCCCCGACGCGAATCGCTTTCCACCAACCGATGACCATGAAACGGAGGGCTCTCGGCATCGTCGACATCGACGTGGGTTACACCCTCACCGCGAAGGGGGCCTCGGTCCACGTGGATCGACTGGTCCATCTCGGACTTCCCTGGCCCCTGAAGGCGGTCCGCCCCCTGGTGGTCCGCAAGTTCCACAGAGAGGGCCAACGCACCCTGTTGGCCCTGAAGTCCTTCGCAGAGACCCGGCGCTGAACCGACTCTCAGCCGTTTGCCTCGCACACGCCTCGGGCGCACTCTGGATCGAGCCCAGTATGGGTGGCCCGAACACGAGGAAGGAGGCTCGATGAGCGCCAACCACTCCACCCAGCGGTGGTCCGATGTCCTGCGGACGAAGGCCCTGCAACCGCGGAACGATGTCCTGCGGGGACCCGAGCTGCCGAAGTACCGGAGCGATGTCCTGCTGTTCGAGAGGTAACTTGCGCCGCCTGTTGCTCGACCCAACCTGGGGCCAAACCGTCCATCATCTGCATCAACATGTGACGCGTCGCAGTTCCACTTCGGCGTAACCAAGCAGAGCGGTCGAGTCCGCGGGCGTAACATCATCCACGGCCTCGGAGCCCGTCCGACATCGATCGACGGACCGTAGGAGTCACGCAGACAGCGAGGCCTCGGACGATGGGGTGACGCCGCGTTCGTGGGTGCGCCTTCAGCAGGTCGTCTTCGGACCCTCCCGGGCCCATTCGCCCCCGCCGACCACCACGATCGCGATGCGCCGGCCCTTCACCTCTTCGACCGTGAATTCGAGCCCTGCCCAGCGGACGGTCTCCCCGCCTACCGGTACGACGCCGAGGAGCTCCGTGATCACACCGGCAAGCGTGGTGGCCTGGCTGGGCGGCAGCTCGACACCGAGGATTCGACCGACCTCGTTGACGGGGAGCGACCCGTGCAGCCGGAACCGCCCGTCGTCCAAGCGCTCGACGGTGCGTTCCTCCTCGTCGTACTCATCGGTGATCTCGCCCACCAGCTCTTCCAAAAGGTCCTCGAGCGTGACCAGGCCGATCACCGACCCGTACTCGTCCACGATGAGGGCGATGTGGATGCGCCGCTGCTGCATCTCCCGGAGGAGGGCGGACACGTCCTTGGTCTCGGGGATGAACATCGGCTCATGCATGACCGCGTCGACGGAGTCGGCCACGTCGTTCGCGCGAAGTCGGCGCAGGAGATCCTCGGCGTAGATCACGCCGACAACCTCCGCGGCATCGTCCCGATAGACGGGAAGCCGCCAGTGGCCGTGTGCCAGCATCAGATCGAGCGACTCGCCGATCGGTGTTCCGACCGGCACGCTGATCATGTCGGGCCGCGGAACCATCACATCGCGGACCCTGGTGTGCCCGATCTCGAATATCGAATGGATCAGCGTGCGCTCCCGCTCCTGGATCGTCCCTTCCTCCCGACCGACCTCCGCCATCGAGCGGATGTCCGCCGGCGAGACGAACGGGCCCTCCTTCAGTCCCTTGCCCGGCAGCAGCACGTTCGCGAGGCCGATGAGCAGCCTTGTTGGTCTGCTCAGCACTCGCCCGATCGTCCACACGACAGGCGCGAGCCGCAGCGCGACGGCGTCGCTGTGCAGGATGCCGAAGGTCTTCGACATGGCCTCGACGACGACGAAGTAGGCGAGGGTGAACACGAACGAGAGGTAGGTCACGGCGACGTCGCCGAACGCCTGTTCCACCAGGATGGCGACGAGGATGGCGGAGCCGTTCTGCGCGAACATCACGCACAGGTAGATCCCGTTGAGGTAGCGCGTCGGCTCCTCCTGGATGCGTTCCAGGAGGTCGGCATGTCGGCGTCCAGCCTCACGAAGGGCGACCGACCGCACCCTGCTCATCCGGCTCACCGAGGTTTCCGCCATGGCGAGAACGGAACCCAGGATCACAAGGAGACCGACAAGGACCCAGAGCCAGACCACCAAGCACCCTCCCTGCTCTCAGGCTACGCGAGGGCGGAAGATCACGTGAAGGAAGATGCGCTGTTGGCCCCGGCCCACGCCGAGACGGCAGTCCGTCAGAGGCGATGAAGAAGACGGCTTCGTGAAGCCGTAAACCAGGACCAAGTGGAACTGACCGGACTGTCTTTCGAACCGGCCATTCGGGCAACTCATCGAAGACCAGCCCGTCGGCCCCCCCTCGCGTACAGGGCGTGTGAGAACGTCCGACCGGTCGCGGGACGACCAGTTCCGCACCTACGTCATCGGGAGCCGGGGACGGCTGCTTCGCACCGCGACCCTGCTCTCCTCCGGCGGCGCGGACGAAGCCGAGGACCTGGTCCAGACCGTTCTGATGCGCATGTATCTATCTGATGCGCATGTATCTGTCATGGCCCCGGATCCGGGTGGAAACACGGGACGCATACGCCCGCAGGATGCTGGTCAACGCCTACCTACGAACGTCGCCGACCCACGCCCGCCACGAGCGCAACCAGGCCGACGTCCCCGATGTCGGGATCGAACCGGCTCCACCGTCGGACTTGGAGGCGGCGGTGTTCCGCGCGCTGGCCGAGCTGCCGCCGCGGATGCAGGCCGCCGTCATCCTCCGCCACCTGCAAGACGCCAGCGTCGCAGAGACCGCCGAAGCCCTCGGCTGCAGCGAGGGCACCGTCAAGAGCCAGACCGCACGAGCGTTGGATCACCTCCGGGCGAGCCTGGCCGAATTCCGCCGGGAGACTGGCGATCACACCGAAAGGAGTCGCACATGAACGACATCAGGGACGTCCTCCAAGAGGCAGCGCGCTCGGTCGAGGTCGCTCCATCGGACGAGACGGTCGAGGCCGACCTCCAGCGCGGACGAGCTGCGCTCGCGCGGCGTCGTCGCGGGCGAGCGTTTCGCTGGGGCCTCGCCGGGATCGCGGCCGTGCTCGTGTCGGGCACGGCGATCGTGGCGGACAACCTTGGCCACACGCCCGACGCAACCCGGTCGTCGGCCGGCCCGCGGACGGGCGGGCATGCGTCCGCAGCGGCGCATGGAACGTCGGTTCGCCTGGTGGCCTACCACGGGGATCAGCTCGAGGGGTTCGTCGTCGACCAGGTTCCGCAGGGGTGGTTCCTGCAGGGATCCAATGCGTTCCGGCTGACCATTGCGCCTCAGGGCGACACCACCTCGCCGGACGGCTTCGAAGGCAAGCTGGTCGTGATGCTCCTGTCCTCGAGCGTCCCGCAGAAGCTCCCGCAAGGGGACCCGGTCGAGGTGAGCGGCAACGACGGCGTCGTCGACCACCAGTGGCCGGCGGAGACCCTCACGTACCAAGATGACGCGGGCCACTTCGTCCAGATCCAGGCCTGGCAGAGCGCATTGGGCTGGACCGACGAGCAACTGGTCAGCTTCGCCGAGGGCGTTCACGTGACCTCCGACGCCCAGGCCGGAGTGGGCTGAGGCCTTGCCAAGATGAGCCCTCCGCGAGGCGGAGCGCGAACCGGCAATTCGGACAACTCCGCGAAGACCAGCCCGAACTGAGCGCTACGAAGCATGTTCGCGGGGCCGCTTGCAAGAAGCGCCCATCCGCGTCGTAGTCGCATGCCCTTGCCTCGCACTCCCAGCGGGGGGAATCCTCACTCGGTGCCCCGCCGTCGCTTCTTCCCGTCACTCCTCTCCCTGGTCATCGCCCTCGGATTGACGGGGACACAGGCGATCGCCGGGCGTGGCAGCCATCCATGGGGCCCTGGCGCAGCGGGAAGCCACTGCTCCTGGTGCCGAGCGATCGGACACAGGAACGTGGCGCCTACCAGGCCATATGGTCGAATTTTGTCAAGCCCCGTGGTAGTGACCGGACTGTGTTCGAACCGGCAATTCGGGCAACTCATCCGGGGCCGGTAGGACAGGTGTGGGCGATGAACCCTTCCGGGTTCGGTTCACGTCCCCGGAGCGCTTCGTCCACCGCCAGATCCAGGGGGAGCCGCCGACCGATCTCCCGGCCGTGCTCGAATGGCGCATCCACGTGCGGTCGAGGGCAGCCGGGTATTGCTCTCGATCCCGATCCCAGCCCTCCACGGGCTCGCGCGAGACCTCGGCCTTGTGACCAATGGATAGGACACCCTTCTCCATCCAGGGCTCGGCTGAGCTGGCCCGTACCACTTGCCGAGAACGCGCGATGAGGGGTGACGGCCGAGACGATCGCGACCATCGAGACGGCCGCCGCTCCGATCCAAGCGACCTTGGCCGACTGCCGCTTGGGCGGGCCCGGGTAGGCGGCGCTTGGAACGTGGCGTCCATGTAGGGTCCCTCTCGACTTGCCCCTTGAGATCACCCGCCATGAGACCACTCATATCGCCTGTGGCGAAGGTGCTTCCGTCCCGTCGCTATAGGGCCTGACGGCCGAAAGGTGAGCGGCCTGGCGGTCCCACATCGCCGGCCGCGTCGCGGCGGCGGCCAGCCCCGGTGAGGTGCTGGTCTCGAGCACGGTCCGCGACCTCGTGGCAAGCTCGGGCCTCTCTCACCGACCTCGGCCCCCACGAGCTGAAAGGGCGTCCCCGGGACATGGACCCTGCTTCGGGCTTCTGCCTGACCCTCGAACGGGGTCGCCACGTGCCATCCCGAAGCCAGGGGCATTGGGCGACGGCGACGAGCGCTGTTCCCCAACCGGGTGCGAGGCTGGAGGAGTTCGGCCTCAGTCGCTCGCGCGGATGGTGACCGTGGTCGTGCTCGGATCGCCAAGTGCCGCGCCGCCCCCGGGATTGCTCAGATGCACCGTGAACGACTCAGCCGGCTCGTGCTTCGTGTCGTTCACGATCGGGATCGAGAACGACAGGGTCTTCTGGCCGTCGGCGAAGTGCAGGGTGCCGGTCGTGGCCTGGTAGTCGCCCGGCGCCTTGGCGGATCCGTCCGACGTCGCGTACTTGATTGTGACCGCGCCCGTGGCCCCGCCGACGCGCTGGACCTTGATCGTCACGTGGCCGGCGCCCTCGCCGACCGAGTACGAGTCCCGTGCGAACCGCAGGCCGCCCGGGCCGACCATCGAGAGCGCGGGCGAAAACTCGGAGGTGTCGCCGCCCGGCGAAGTCGCGGTCGCCGACACGACGTTCCCCAGGACCCCCTGGTAGGTCACGCTGAAGACCCCGTTGCCTCCGGCGTCGGTGCCGACGCCCACGTCGCCGAGGAAGACGGCTCCCTCCCCGGCGATCGGGTCGGCCACGTCGCTCGCGTAAACGTCCACGACGAAGAACGTGCTGGGGGTGGACTCGAGCGATCCGAACACGGTGGTTCCCTCGGGGCCCGACGTGGCCTGCGAGATCCCGGGGAAGTTCTGGAGCCCGTTCGGTCCGGTGTCCGTGTCGTCGTCGTCGTTCGGCGTGATGCCGGTGACGAGGTTCGGCTCGAGATCGATGCCCAATCCGTCGTTGCCGTGGATGGAGTTCCCCAGGATCGTGGTGTGCGAGGTGGATTCGTCCCCGCCGACCTCCACGCCCGGTCCGCCGTTGAACGCGATGACGTTGCGGGCACTCGGGATGATCCCGCCGATCCGGTTCCCCGTCGCAGCGTTCAGCCCCGAATGCCGGATCACGATCGCTCCCTGGTCGTTGGGAAGTGCGGTCTTCCCATCCGGTCGCGTGCCGACGAGGTTGCCCTGGACGAGGTTGTCGCTCCCGGAGTCGATCAGGACCGCGGTGTGGTTGCCGGAGATGACGTTGCCGGCGCCCGTGCCGTACCCGCCGATGCGGTTCCGCTGGGCCAGTGCATACTGGTAGACACCGCTGACCTCCACGCCGATGTCGTTCGGGATGGGCACCGTGCCCCCGGCATCGGTCCCGATCCAGTTGCCCTGGACGACGTTCCCGCTGGATTGCTCGACGCTGATGCCGACCCCGTTCCCCGAGATGAGGTTGCGGGACCTCGCCGTGGTCCCGCCCACGGTCACGCCGGAACCCGACTGCACCTGGACGCCGAACACCTGGACGCCGAACGTGTTGGGGATTGCCGAGGTGCCGGCCGCGTTCGTGCCGATCCGATTGCCCAGGACGCTGATCTCGCCGTTGAAGGCCAGGAACACACCCCGGTACCCGGCGGAGAGGACGTTGCCCGTGCCGCGGGCAGTGCCGCCGATGGTGACTCCGTCCTGGTCCGCGAACACCCCGCTCCCGCCTCCGAGCGCCGCCGTGCCGGCCGCGTTCGTCCCGACGTAGTTCCCCTGGACCCGGGTGCCGCCGGTGCTGTCGATGTAGATCGCCGCACCATGGTTCCCCGCGATCACGTTGCGGTCGGCCGGCGTGTGTCCGCCGATCAGGAGGTTCCGGCACTCCCCCCCGGTTTCGATCACGCCCAGGAACGTGTGGAAGTCGTAGCCGTTGTCGAGCGCCGCCGTCCCGTCCGTCCCGATGTAGTTCCCGGCGATGACGACGTCGGGGGTGCTGTTGAGGTAGATCGCCCGCCCCCGCCAGCTCACGATCTCGAGGCCGCGGATCTGGGTGCCGGCGGCCGCCCACCCACCGATCTCGAGCGCGTCGAACCCGCCGCCCGGTACGCCCTGCAGCACCACGACCGGGGCGTGCGTCGTGGGGTCGAACCCGGGTTGGCTCGTCCCGTCGATCATGAGGGTCTCGGTGATCGGCGGGAGCGTGGTGGCCGCCGTGATCACGTGGGGCGCGGCGCCGCCGAGGTCGAACTGGATCAGGTCGGGGCCGGGGGTGGAGTTCGCGATCGTGATGGCTTCCCGGAGCGTGTGGGCGCCCGTGTCGGCCTTCTTCGTGACGACGAGGACGGGGTTCGCCCGGGCATGCCGCGCGCCGATCGGCATGAGCGCGGCCGCCCCGAGGACCGCAGCCGCCACCGCCCGTGCAACCGATGCCTGTGGCCGTCCTCGCACCCGCGCTCCTCCCCCCCGGCGCGCGGGCGGGACCGGGTGCCCCACGATACACCGCGTCATTTCAATAGGGAACACCCACTGATTCCTGACCGCGGTCCCGACGCCCGATCAGGGCTGCTCCGAGGAGCCGTCGTCCGGGTCACGGGCCCTCGGCAGGGCCCCCGTTCGATAGGCCAGCCTGATCGCCTGCTCCCCTGATCGCCTGCTCCAGATGAGCACTGGAGTCGTGGAACTGACCGGACTGTTTTCGAACCGACAATTCGGACAGCTCGTTCGAGATTCCCAGCCGTCCGCGCGTCTTCGTCCCCGGAGAGGAGCCGCACCGCCCGAGACGCCGATCCGGACGTGATCGACGTCTCGCGTTCCCCCGTCAGGTCTTCAGCAGGAAGCGACGCACCTGCTCGTCGAACGCCTCGGGCCGTTCCATGTTGCTCACGTGGCCCGCCCCCGCGATGACCACAAGCTCGGAACCTGGAATCCCGGCGTGGAACCGCTCGGCCACCTCCAGCGGTGAACGTCGATCCTCCTCGCCCCACAGGAGGAGCGTCGGGACATCGATGGTCGGCAGCAGATCTTGCTGTCGCCTTCGGCGAGCGTTCTGGCCATGAGACGGAACCCGAGCGGGTGGAACTCCGAGACCACGCCCGCCATCTCCACCTGCAGCTCCCGGGAGGCGTCGGCGAAGAACTCGACCGGCACCCATCGCTCGACGAACTCCTCGGCGGGGAGGGTGGACTCGCGAAGGCATCTCGCCAGCCGCTGCTCGGCGACCTTCTCGCCGAGCGATCCCCTCCAGCCCGCGTAGGTGTCGGCGAGGATGAGGGTCTGGATCCGTGCCGGCGCGATTCGATACAGCTCCTGAGCCAGCAGGCCGCCCCACGAGAGGCCGAGGACGTGAGCCCGCTCCACCTGCAGCTCATCCAGGAAGGCTCCGAGATAGCGCGCCCAGTCGGTGATCGTGAACGGATCGGAGGGGTCGGAGGACCGCCCCGCGCCCGGCGCGTCCCAGGCGATCACGGTGAACCGGTCGGAGAGGTCTTCCAGCTCGAGCCGCCACACGCGCGAGTCGCACAGGAACCCGTGCAGGAGCACCAACGGTGGCCCGTTCCCGGCGGACCGATACGCGACTTCGAGTTCGCCGATTCGGACGCGACCCGAGGCTGCGACGTTCATATGACCTTCCCTCCGAGTGGAAGCAACGACTCCACCCCGGGCGGTGGCCCCGTAGACACGATCCCGCACGGTGCCCGAGTCTCCTCCGTCTGGGTCAGGCGAAGCGATCGGACACGTAATTGTGCCACCTACCAGGCAACATGCCGGGAGGCCTGTCAAGCCGTGGAGGAGAGCGGACGGTACTCGAACCTACCCACCAGTAAGTTAGATGTACTAAGACTCCTGCTGGAGCCGGAGTTCGCCAAGCTCATAAATGACCTGTCCGAGCGTCCGTAGTGGAGCCTCCTACCAAGCTCCCTGAGGCCGCAGGTACCGTTTCAAGCGATGCACTGTGTGGCCCTTCACGGGCGACGGCTCCGCTCGAGCTCGCGGTGGCCGCTATCACACTTCGTGACCGGACCGTGGAAGCCCATAACGTCCAGAACGGCATACACTTGTGGAGATGCAGAGTTGGATCGGACTTCGGGTTTCGGCCACGGTCCTCGCTACTGTATTGGCCTTGATCTCGTGTGGAGGCGGTGCCAATCCACAGGCCTCTCTCCCACAGACGCTGGGGCCTTCTATCTTTACGACTGCATCCCCCTTCGACGTCAGCGCCTCGCCGGGTGATTATTCGCGGGTGATTGGGAGTGTCGAGGCCGACCCGGCATGCCTCTTCCACACACCACCGTGCAGTCTCCCGTCGAGGGTGATCATGGCTACCGTAGAGCTCACGGGTCCGGTTCGAGTCTCAGTGCTGAGTAGGGGGGACCGAGGCTTCAGTGTCGAAGTCCAGCCGGGCCACTACACGCTCCGTGTCCTCCGTGGTGACGCGCGTTTCCTGCGGTGTCCCAGCGTGGACATAGATGTTCCTGCTCGTCATGTGGTCATGGCATCACTGTCCTGCACAGAGGAAGTTTAAGTTCGGGCCACAGACATCTTGAACTACGGGTGAACACGAATCCTCGCTGGCAACGAGAAGAGCCATGCAGTGGTTCCCCCGTCTATGCGCATTCGCGCTCGGAATCGGATCGTCGTCCATCCTTCCTCTTCGGATGGGCTGTATGTGAAGCGCGAAGCCGCTCTCGCAGTTCCACGAAGCCAGCTCCTGAACGGGCCGTCGGCGATACTCACCTGAACGTCGAAGACGAACCCGGCAACAGGCCGCCGCGGAGCCCACCGGATGTCGAATGTCGTCTCGGATGAACCGATTTGCGGGTCCACTTCGACGGGCACATTGACAACTAGCCGCATCCCGGATTTCCTCTTTGTGACCAATGGATAGGACCCAGCGCTCCAGAACCTCAACAGGCTGATGTCTCCGGATGACATCCTGTTCGTGCGAATAAGAGAACCGCCCGAGACGGCATCGACGACGCGGGAAGGGCGGATACTGTTCCACAGTACTGGGACCGTGTCCCCCTGATTCACGAACAACGAGGACCTAAAGTCGGGATTCACGGTGAGCGGACATGAAGCGGCGGCGCCTAATATGGGCCCTTGGCGCCCAACTGCCACGGCGCGCCGGTCCACGGCCCCCGCACCCAAGAACATCGTATCCGGAATCGTGGGGTCAGTGGCACTCGGGTAACTCACGAATCGCCGTCCGTCCCACGCCTCAATCAGCGGGCGTGGCTGCCCTCGCCACCGAAACCCACCCACGCCCCAGACACCAGTGTCCGCATCTGCCGACACAGCACGGAACTCTGAGGGTCCGCGGCCGGGGCTGTTGGCCCCGACTCGCTCCCACTGCGAACCGTTCCAATGTTCGGCCAGCGGGAGCCGGATGTGCCCATCCGAAGGGAGAATCCAGCCTACAGCCCAGCCGTCGCTTGGCTCCAGCATCGACACATCCGACAGGCTGGAGGCGCTGCCCTGTCGCCGCTGGATCAGCCATCGGGTCCCGTTCCAGTAACCACGGAGGGCGTGAAGCTCGCCGCCGGCCTTGCGGTTCCCGACCGCCCAGGCCCGACCGTCGGGCAGCGTATCGATGCTGAGGAGCCGCCCCCTCACTCCTTCGAGGCCCTGACTCGAGGTCGTCCAGCCAGTGTCTTTCAGATACCGGAACGCTACCGGCCGAGCGCCGTGAGGGCCGCTGCGCCACCCGACCGCCCACCCGGTATCCGCAGACATCATTGACACGTCCTCGACGACGCCGGCCGTCACGCCGCCCGGAGCGGTCTCGCTTGTCCACTTCCCCCCGGTCCGGTAGGCGATCAGCGGTTTGGGTCTCTGGTCCCCTGACGACACGCTACCGACTGCCCACACGCCGGCCTGAAGAGCGGAAACGCCACGCAGAACGGTGATGGTGTCCAGGCCCGCCCCCATCCTCGGGAGCGTCCCCCACCACCAAAGTCCGTCTCTGAAATGCTCCACCACTCCCTTGCCGTTGTAGTACGCACCGACGGCCCAAGCTTCGGCGGTTCCGGAAGCATCGATGTCGTACAGCACGCTTCGGCCACCAGGAACCCCTTGTATCTCCCCATGCCACCCGGGGCGACACACCGTCTGGTCTGAGCGCCCAAACGACGCCCTCACATCCGTCGGCGATAGAACACCCACCCCAGTCAGCAGGATGATCGCGTAGCGGAAAACGCAGCGTCCCGTCGGGCTCAACCAACCTCCGCAAACCATGTCGCCCAGAGGTTAGTCGTGGAAGGCGGGAAGTACTCATTGACGATCCAGACCCCACGCCCGTCAGGGTCTGCCGCTGCGCCTGCGATGTCCCCCCATCTAGATCGAGTAGAGCCCGTCGCAGCCCGCGAAGAGCTATGAAGCACCGTGCCCGCACTCCACGCGTCGTCTCCCGCCTTCGTCCGGTAGACCATGACCGGTGTCGTGCTTGCGGATGTCCGCGAGTAGGTGAGCACCTTAGTGTCGTTGCCATCGACACCCACCGCGGGATTGAACAGCGAATAGGTGCCCCCTCCACTGAATGACCGCGTCCAACATGACGGATCGGGGAACAGGTCCTCGCCGCAGAGAGTGCTTACGTTCAGTCGGTACACCCGGACCTGGGCAGTGCCTGCGCCGCAATCACAGGCTTGCGCCGCGTACATGTAATGACTGGCACTGACTACTGGACCTTGGTTGATCTGGAACGCACCGCTATCCAGGTCTGGACCTCCCTGCTCCGGTGCGTCCGGTGAATCCTGATAGCTCCCTTGCAACTTGATCTTGTGCGGCGATATATCGCCGCAGCAGACGCCCGAAATCTTCCACAGCGTGATGTACGAGGGACTCCCAGTGAAGTCAGCACTGATCATCCAACCCGGGTTGTTTCCCGTTTCGAAGCTGACAGCCGGCGCGATCGTTATCGCATACCGGCTGTCCACGGCCAGCCGAGAGGTTTGCCGCGCGTGCAGGTCGGCGGCCGCCACGCAATCAGTCAGATGCCCGATCGGGAACCAGTACAACTTCTCCCACGCCTGTTTCTCGGTAGCTAGCATCTTGGCCGTAACCACCACCGCGTCCGAGTACACACCAACAAGTGGGTAGTCGATGCTCCGGCGAGGGAAATAGTATCCGGAGGGCTCACTTGGTGCGCGATTGGCGTTCATTCGGTAAGTGCACCAGTCACCCTCGACGGTGTTGTAAGGAGAGATCGCGATCAGGAGGTATGCCTCCCTTGTAGAGTCAACCCCGGGGGGCACATTGGCTATCGCGACAACAATTACGCGTCGTGTGACCGGATCGTAGATCGCGCGGGAGTCGCCCGGATTCAGTCCCGAGCTGCTGGGCGAGAACAAGTACTTTAGAGACATGCCACTGAAGGGTGTGAGGGGGTTGTTACCCCTGTCCCTCAATCTCACATAGGCGTTGACGACTTCAGCAATCTCACCGCTGTGAGTGATGGCTATCTGGGGATCGGGCGGCAATATGCCGGGGGCAGGGTTGTCGTCTTCATTCAGCCCCGCGTAACTGTGATTACTGATGATTCCCAGGGAGGCCGCTCCTCCCTCGTTCTGCACCGCATCGGAAATTCCGGGGCCCGAGCTGGAAGGACCCGGACCGAAGTTCGGAGTCGGAGAGGGCTCCGATGCCTCATACGTCTCCGAGGCCGGGGGGGCAGGAGGATTGGTCATATCGAAGATGCCGGGGCCCGAGATCGCATCGGCCGGAACTTCGCCCTCATCGATAAGAGTCGGAACCGTGTAGTTGATGGTCAGCGTCGGGCGCAGGGCGGCGTCCGTCGCCTCACTCGACGCGAAGGTGAAGACATTGCCAATACTTTCGTCCGTGGCTCGCAGCATCAGCCCGTAGTTGTCGGCGGTCTCCGCGAGCCAGGATTGCGTGAGCGAGGTCAGCGGCCATGAGTACGCAATCAGACCAGAAAGCCCGACGTTCGCATTCGTCGCCTCAATAGTTGAAGAGTAGTCGCCATTGCCTCCAGGTGTGGTCCACAGGGCTGCACCATCGCTGGTGTTCCACGTGGCCGCGTTTGTCCAGTCACGAAGCATGCGCCTGACCTCGACCGGGTTGGCGCGGGTCTGGCTCTGCGCGGTGAGATGCATTGTCAGGTCAGCACTCGACACTTGAGCTGAGCTCGGAATGCCAAAGAAATCGAACTTCAGAAGCCCTCGACGAGTTCCGTTCTGATTGTGCCCGACATTGATTCCGCCGGTTGAGCAGAATGTGTGAGTGGGATCGCTCTCGTTCAGATAGCAGTCCTGCGTTAAGGTGGGATAGGCGATGGACGGATCCAATGTAACTGGCCAATCCCGCTCCGGTGCCGAGAGCCACGTCTCGTCTGGGGTTAGAGTGACGAGGTATCCTCCAGCGTCAGGTCCTACCGAGAGCGCAACTGCACCCTCCGACTCTTCCGGAGACGAGATACCGTCGACCATGTAGGGCGTGGGAATCTCGCCCCAGAGGCGTCCTTCGGACGTGACTATGTCGGCTCCGCCTGCCGAATTCTCCTTCACGGTCACCCCGTCGGGGAGGTCGATGTGGAAGGCGAACTCGGATTGAGAACCTGGGCCCTCCAGGATCAGCGCTTCCTTCAATGCATCCGCTTGGGCAATGTAACTGAGGCGGACGCCGGGGAGAACCTCACCATACGAGGCGCTAGGTCCAGCGGTGTCACGAATTCCATTGGCACCGGCAAGCGACATGACCACCGTGATTCCGGCGCGGGAGATCTTGATTCCATCCTCAAGGGCCTTGGGTAGATCGGCACGGAAGCGGTTGGCCGCGTTTTCCACAGGGTCGCCAGCGCCCGCCACTGGATAGAGCATGCTGTCAATATCAGCAAAGCCGGCGTCCGGGGCACGATAGTTAATGGAGCCTGCTACAAGACTGGCTTGGTAGGAGCCGTCTGCGAGCTGGAAGATGTTCCCCGTTCTGGTCCATTGCACCTGGAGCGGATCTCCGCTCGGATCGAGCTTGCTTGTCGCGGTCGCGTCCGCTAGGCCTCGACTTCCTGTGTCGGCACCCGCAGGCACGGACGCCGCTACCTGCAGCTGTGCAACGATGACACCGATAGACACAATCACAAAGAATCGACGTCCAAGCACGGCCTCCGCCCCCTTATTGATCTGGATGCTCACTGGGCGGTGGCACTGCCGATTCCGAGGCGACGTCCGCTCAGCACAGCGAATAGTCCAAACTGCCTTACCCCCAAGGTCCCCTGTGTTCCGTGTTGGGCGATTCAAGCCACATCTGGCATTCTGTAACGAATTTTAGTTTCCCACCGGATGCCCGCCCAGTCAAGAGGGGATTCGGGGCTCTTGTGACCCATCCGTGGGTCCCCACCCGTCCTGACGTGAGCAACGTATGGCGTCGCGTGCTCGGTGTCGACCGGGCCACGGTGATCGAACAGGTGGAGGTCCCCGTAGCCCTCAGGACTCGACCATCCAGCCAACGTCCGGCTCCCCAGCATGTTGACAGCAGGAACGTCCCCGCCCGCTCGCGCCCGCCGCCCGAACCGGACGACTTCTGGAATCCGCTGATTACACCGAAATGGCTTCAGAGGGCCATGAACACGGACACAGTGGAGGAAACCGGACACTACTCGAACCATCAGGAGCAGCGCCTCCAAGCACTTCGGCATCTGTCTAGCCGTGAGTTCGTGAGACAGGTTCGCGACGTGGCTGGGACGGCACCCTAACCACCCCATGGAACGGCATGAGCAGAAGTCAAGCCCGAGAGTTCCTGGCGACATGACGTATGGCCGTCGACACGGCCGCGATGTCGAACTCCATCTGGCGTGTTGGTCGCCGCTAATCCGGCCCCCCGGGCTTGGAGGTGCCCGGAGGACGAGAGCCCGCGGCTACGCGCGTCACCTCAGGCCAGTCACCGATCACGCGGACGTCGCGACCGGCGCCCCATGAGCCCGCTACGCTTTCAGATCATGGCCAGAGCCGAGATCTTCGTGCCGAACAACGGCGGCGGGATCAGAGCCGCTCGCAACTTCCTGGGGAACGTGGACTGGTCGACCGGCCCGCACGACCGGATCGTTCGCTTCCATCCAGGCTTCTGCTTCATGCAGCCCTGGTCGATCGCGGCGCTAGCCGCGTGGGCTCTCGACCATCGCGAGCAGGGCGGTTCGATCAGAATCGAGAACGCCGACACGTCTGGACTCGGCTACACATGGCGAATGGGGCTCGCGGAGTATTTTGGCGTGCTAACGCCCGTCGGGTTCCAAGAGCACGAGGAAGCAGGGCGGTTCATATCGCTGAGGACCATAGTCCGCCGCGACGATCTGGCGGATTTGCTGAGCAGCCTCGTCGCACTGCTGCACGTGATAGATGCTGCCGCCGAGTCGGTGCTCTACGCGATGAGCGAGATGGTGCGCAACGCCCTGGAGCACAGCTTTTCTCGCGGCGCTGTGGTATGCGCGCAGCGGTACCCAGGGAGTGACACGCGAGAGGAGTATGTGAGCCTCGGAATCGCCGACACGGGCAGGGGGGTTCGCGCCAGCTTGCAGGGGAAGTACTACGTACCCTCGTCCGCCGACGCCGTCGTGAAGGCAATCGAACCCGGCGTCAGCGGCGCCCTCGGAGGGATGTACGGTTCCTCGGATAACGCTGGCGCCGGACTGTTCGTGACTCGGCACCTGTCGCAGGCGACTCACCGTTACTTCGCGCTTGCGTCCGGGGATGCGATGTTCCGCAACAGTACGGCGAAGAAGCCACCTCCGGATGAGAAGCTGGTGTTTCCGATCGCCCCCTACGCCGGAACAGTAGTGTGCGTCGAGATCGGGCTTTCGAGCAGGTTCGACTACTCGCTGATCCTCCGGGATGCATGGGCTAGCCTCGGTCGGGAGGAAGTAGGTCTTCCGGCGGACGACGTCGCTGACAAGGTGATCTTCACGTGACCGAGTCCGTGAAGATCGAGCCGGTGAAGGGGACGGGTCTCGCCGAGGATAAGGATGCGGCGCGTCAGCTTCGCACCCGGCGCATACTTCCGGCGCTGAAGCGCGACGAGGAAGTCACACTCGACTTCTCCACCGTTCGCCTCGCGACACAGTCCTACATCCACGCATTGATTTCGGAGGCTGTGCGGCGCTACGGTGATCGGGCCCTCGAACTGCTTCGGTTCGAGGGCTGCAGCGAGGACGTGCAGCAGGTGATCCTCGCTGTCGTGCGCTACACCAGGGCGGCGGCGGCCGTCAGTGCAACGGTTCAGAACGATGATGCGTCGGACAGCGCCCAGCGGGCGTGAATTCTCACCAACCGACCGCCGCCCGTGATAGCCAAGATCCGCTTCGTGTCACCGGACATGACCTAGCCTGTTCTCTGTGAGCGACCGAACAGATGTGTCTCAGGTGCTGGACGCATGCCGTAATGTGGTGACGCAACTCCGGACCCGAGTTACGTCGGAGCCAGGCGGCTGGTTCGACTGGGTTCCCATCACGTGGCAGGCGCAGTCCGAGGCCCTCTCCAACTCCTCGGCCGATGCTCTATCGCTTGCGCGGTACGGCCTCTCTCGGACGGCGACGGCGAGCGCGCTCGGCGCGCTCAGGTTCGTGGCCGAGACTCGTTGCCTGATCGATTGGCTCCTCGACCTTCCGTCTGCCCGGACGTCGCGCAGTCTCGGGCTTGCGTTGCGTGAGATATCGGACTGCCGGAGGAACCTCTCGGCGACTCCGAAGGACCCGGACGCGAAGGCTGACTTCGATCGATTCCTCAGGCCCGGCGTCGAAGCGCTGATCAACGAGCTAGACGATCTGGACCGTCGGGTCCGGGATCGCGCCGCCTCCACGGGAACCGAGCCCGAACTGCCTCCGAAGACTCTGCAGGCACAGATGGACAAGCTCTTCCAGGACGACACGGCGTACCGGTTGTTCTCGGACCTGGGCAGCCACGTCGGGCTGGGACTCGCTTACATCGTCGGTGCGCCCGACGACCCGAGGCGCGAGTCACGGGACATCCTCCTCCGGGCGTTCTGCCTGGGCTTTGGGGTAGCCGTGCAGTTGGAGATCGCCGAGCTGGTCGCCGATGCCCTCGGTCAGGTCGGCGCCGTGTCGCAGATCCGTTCCTTCCGCGACGGGTACCGCGACCTCCTGGAGCGGGTTGTGGCACGGGGATATGAAGGTGGATTGTTCGCGGGGTAGGTGCATTGCGGGTGCAGCCTGAGCACCAGCATCGATATCGTCCGTGCCATCTGCTCTCGCCAGCGTTCTGCCCGCATCGACCTCGACTGGGCCGCCGCTGCCTCATGGCTTCAGGATTGAAGGTAGGCTGAGGACCGAAGTCAACCGGAATCTGAATAGGCCGTTCCAGAAGGGCCGCCCGGGCGGCGAGCGGATTCAGGAAGAGGGAGCATCTCGTCGCCTCGCACTGGTCGAATTGGGGCGGTGTCTGCCGCCGCCCGGAAGGAACGTCCGCTGATGGGACCCAACGGATGCGGCGGGAGGGCCATAATCGAGTGAAGCGGAGTCGTCCATCCCCAGTTAGCAACGTTCTCCGAGGCATTTATCATTAGGAGGCCTGATGGTGTGGATTCTCACGATCGTCCTCATCCCATTGGCTTTGTCCTTCGTGTACAGCGCCATGGAGGAGCCGTTCAAGCAGTTCGTGGGCGCGAGGCGGCGGAGGCTATTGCGGGTCCAACGGGTCACCCTGCCGAGGGACCGGCAGACCTTCGACGAAGCCTGGAGGATCTACCAGAAACTCCCCGAGGGTGTCCGGGACGACCGTAAGTACGTCGCAGAGTGGCTGGAGGCTGAGCCGTCGACGGAGTCCGAGGAATTCTTCTACATTCGCCGACGCTTCCGCCGGGGCATCCGGGCTTTGCTGCACGCGACCCTGTACAAGCGCCCACACAACCGGTGTTTGATTGTCCAGTTGGCTCCCGATCGGGATGCTCCGAAGGATGAGGCGATTGCTGATCTCCTTCGCCTTTGGGAAGCACTCAAACGGGGGATCACCAAGGCGACGGGAGTCGACGCGTGCGAGTTCTACGTCGAGATCCTGCAGCCGGACGCCGAACCCGTTTATGGCGCCGCCGAGCGGAGCCGTCGCGCCGTGGTGCGAACCGTCTTGGCCGGTCTGGGGATGGTGGAGTTGCAGATGCCCTACCGGATGCCCGATCGGCGCTTCGACCCCAGTCGAGGGTTCGACCCTAGCAAGGAGATCCCGGCCTCACTTGTGTATCTCGATTGGGGCGAAAGCCGGGAGGGGAGGCTAACGACCGATCACGTCCTTGGATTCGTGTACGGGATCGCTCACCTGTGGGTGCTCCAGTGGCCGGACGAGGTCTACGGCCTCGCGGATCTCAAGAAGGTGGTCGAGTACCTGTGGGAGCTCACCGAGCGTGTAAGAGTCGGGTCGGACCCGGAGGTGGCGGCGATCTCGCTGGGACAGTGAGTCACAATATGCGGAACGACAATGAGCTGACAAGTGCGGGGCACCGTCGCCGTGGCGGTGGAGTGACCTCTAGTTCGGCAAGCCTCGAGCGGAAGTGTCATGTGGGCAGTCGACGAAGGCGGACTCGACGAACCGTAAGGTAGCGGGCGCCGGGCGTGGGTTGTTCACGCAAGGCCGAACGCCGTAGGTCACTTCAGACACCCACAGGACGCCGCCACCATGAACACGCAGGTCAAGCGTGCGACGTACCACGACGATAAGAGGGAGTGCATGCACTGTGCACCGATGCTGACTTTTCCGAAGGGAAGCCCGTGGCACGCCGATGCCTGATCGAAGTGGAGCGCGCGACGCAGAAGTGCCAGCAGTGCGCCCTGTGGAAGGGCACAACCCTCGTCTTCGATGACGGCCCCTCGAGCGCGGACCTGATGCTCGTCGGCGAGGCGCCTGGGCGTCTCGAGGATACGGTGGGCCGGCCATTCGTTGGCCGAGCAGGGACTCTTCTCAACACGATGCTGTTCGAGATCGGCGTCCGGCGGGGGGACGTATACGTGACCAACGTCGTCAAGCACAGGCCGACCAATAGGATCCGCGGAGTCCTGAAGAACAGAACTCCTTCCGAAGACGAGATCAAGGCCTGCAAGCCCTGGCTAGATGAGCAGATCGAGCTGGTCAACCCACGGCTGATTGTGTCGCTTGGCAACGTCCCGACGCAGGCGATCCTGGGAACGAAGGAGAAGATCGGGCGCATCCATGGGCGACCCGAGAGGCGCGATGGCCGCACTATCATCCCGACGTACCACCCTGCCGGGATCCGCGGTAACGGGCACAGGCTGCGGGCCTTCCTTGAGGACTTCGCGGCCATCGGGATCGCGTACCGGGGCCTAGAGGACTCGACCATCCGGCCGTCCTCGCGGCCGTCGGGGCGGCTCTGAATCGCCTGAGCGACCGAATGGCTTCAGACAGCCATGAACACGGACACAGTGGAGACGAGCGGACTCGAACCGCCGACCCCCTGCTTGCAAAGCAGGTGCTCTACCAACTGAGCTACGTCCCCGCAACTTATGCCGCTCTACCAGCGGAAACGTTCCGCCGGGCGGCGACTCCCCTTGCGCACAGTGCTGGCACAGCGCACATCTCCTCAGATAACGGAGAGCGGAAAGGGAGTCTGATGATGGTCCGGACGGCGCGTTCCACAAAGCCCATCGTAGGAGACCTGGCGGGCCTTGTCCCGTCGTTCAGGCGGCATCTGCGGGCGGCGAACCGGAGCGAGCGAACTGCGGCTTCCGGCTGGCCAAGGCCATGAAGAACGACGAGGTTACAGCCGATTCCGCCGCCATCACGTCGTGCGGAACGCCATGGTCCCGGGCGTCACTCACAAGCGCGGCTTGCCTCCGGCAGAACTTCGCCAGTGGCCAGCCGATGGTCGGGGCGCCGTCAGAGTTTCACGAAGTGCCCGGACACGGCGAAGACCACGTAGGCGGTCGAGAGCGACGAGCTTCGCTGGAAGTCGGCGGCCGCCAGCGAACCGGGGTTCCCATAGAGACTCACGTGCTGCGTGCCTTGGTAGTAGTCCCATCCGGAGGAGGAGCCGGCGAAGGTCAGCGGTATATAGAACAATCCGGGCCCGACGAGAATGTCGGTTTGCGTCGCTCGCTGGCCGCTCGGAAGCTGCGCCCGAGCAGAGACAGTCTCGATGACCAGACGGTATCCGCGGGGGACCGTGACGAGAGACGTGGACTTCCCGGTCAGGCCCGGAGCGATCGTGATACTCCCGCTCACCATGAACGGCAGCCGGGCGGGGTCGTTGTATTCGGCTACCCGGAGCGACCCGGTGGTTTCGACTCGGGCCTTGTTCCCCGTCGAGGGGTCGACCAGGGTCACCAGCGAACCAGCCGCCCTGGCCCCCACCGGCAGCAGCACGGCGAACCACGTCACTGCCGCCATGACCATGAAGAACTGCCGGATGGTAGGAGTCCGGCGCCCCGTATGCGATGGGCGCATCGCTGCCCCCTTTCCCTAGGGTGGCTCAATGGTGAGACTGCCGAAACGACCCGTCGAATCCGGGCCGCGGTGGGGACCGTGGTGCCTCGCACCGGGGGCGGCCCGTTCCGCGTTCCTGGACGGCCGCCCGAGTCTCCTCGGGAGGGAACCCGAGCCGAAGACCCTCGGCGCTCCCCCGACAATGCTCCCCAACGACGACGAGGCCGCCGGGCAACTCACGGGCGGCGGCTGGCTGTACGTACTGCGCGACGCCGACCGGGCCGGCAGGGCGGTGGTGACGCTGCTCGTCGACGACCTCGACGAGCGGCCGCCGCGGCCGGGATCGAGCTCGGCCCGGTCGAAACCGTCGCTGGCAGCGTGCGCACGACCTGGATCACGGATCCCGACGGCAACCGCATCCAGATCGGCCAGCCGGCCTGAGCTCACTCGCTGGTCTGTTCGGGCGTGTTGGAGCGCCGGACGGTGATCTTCGAGCGTGGCGTAACCATCGGTCTGCCTTGCCGCGAGCGTGGAGGGGTCACTCCTCCGTCGCTCGCTCCAGGCGGACCCGCCGGTCGACGTCCGCGAGATCCGGCGGAGGGACGCGGTCGAGGACCTCGATCACTCGGGGGACGTCGCTGCTCTCAGCCGCCCGGATGAACAGCAATCCGAAGCTCAGGAGACCAGGATCGAGGACGATCCGAGCCACGCGAGCGACTCGGGCGTCCCGAGCCGAGATGGGGCCTCCCCACGAGTCCCGAGAGAGGGGGGACAGCTCGGTGGCGAACCGCCACGCGCCGGTGCGAGCGGCCTCCACGCTGAACCGGATCACCTCCTCGTCCCGGCGTCCGCCGATCCGGTCGAGCAGCCCGATCAAGGGAGAGACCTCGCCGATGTCGAGGAGCACCTGGCGGATCAGGGTGGCCAGCATCTCGTTCACCCGGTCGAAGTCGCGCCGGAGGGACGGCAGGGCGTCGCCGGGCGCGGTCTCGGCGGCGGAGATGCCGAGGTCGAGGTTGATGTGGGCGTTCACCCCGACCAGGAGGTGTTGCACGATGAGCGGGCGCCACCCCCGGGCGGCCTCGAACGAGACCTGCCAGGACCGGGTGGCTGGCTCCCCGGTGCGGAACCGCTCCACCGCGGTCAGATACCGGTTCCCGAAGCCCACCGCCAGCCGCTCCATGCGCGGACCGTCGTCGAAGAAACCGTCCCGGATCCCCTCCGCGGCCTTCGCCGTGACGTTGCGGTAGATCGCGGCGAAATAGCCGACCCGATCCTTCTCCTGGACGGCCCGCTCGATGATGCCGTCCAGCGCCTCCAGGAACTCCGCGAGGGAGCTGACCACAGCGCGATTCTCGCCGCTTGCCCGCTCAGACGCCAACGTCGTGCTCCGTGTTGAACTCGCTACACGTGCGAGCGCCCCTCGCGGGCGGAGCGAACGGCATCGACCATGGCACGGGCCCGCTCCGGATCCACGGGACGCCACGTGTCGCCATCCTCCTTGAGGGCGCTGCCCACGATCAGGCCGTCGGCCACCTCGAGAATCTCCTGCACCGTGTCGTGGCGGACGCCGGTGTTGGCGATGACCGGTACGTCGGGCGTCGCCTCCCGAGCCTCGCGCAGGTCCTCGATCGAGGCGGCAACGCCGGCCGCGGGGCCGCTGATGAGGATGGCGTCGGCCCCCATGTACCTGGCCCCCCTGGCCCGGTCCGCCACGGGCCGGCCGCTGACCGACCGGCTGAACTCCGGCGTGACGTTGACGAACAGCGCCACCCCGCCGGCGCCGATGGCCCGACGGTAGGCGGCCAGCCCGCCGAGGTCGGGGGCCAGGAGCCCCATGTCCGATTCGAACACCCCGGTGAACACCTCCCGAACGAAGGAGGCTCCCGTCGCCCGGGCCACGGCGAGCGCGGCACGGGGATCCCACAGAACGTCCACGCCGAAGGGAATCCCCACCTCCTCCCGCAGCGTGCCGATGGCCGCCCCCATCCCCGCGGCGACCTCCGGGCCGACCTCCAGCTGGTAGGGGAGGTCATGTTCGTTGCAGAACAGCAGCCCGTCGACGCCGGCCTCCTGGAGGGCTCGGACGTCCTGCCGCAGGGCCTCCACGATCCGCTCCATGCCCCCGGCGTCGTCGTGCCGGGGCCGGCCCGGGAGGGCCAACAGGTGACACATGCCGATCAGGGGCCATGCCGTTCCGAACGTGGCCCGGAACGCCTCGAGGCGCGGCGCCGGCGCCGCGGCCGGCACGATGGACGTCACGCCGAGGCGGCGACGGTGACCGTTCCCCGCACGGCCCCCCCCGTCTCCGGGTCGAAGAAGTGGAAGCGTTCCGGATCGAGGGTCAGCCGGATGGGGTGCCCAGACCTGGCTCCGGATCTCGCGTCGACCCGTGCGCAGAGCACCGCGCGGTCCCCGCCGCCGATCGGCGTGAGACCCTCGACGGCGCCCTCCTCCGAGGCGGCGGCGATCGTGTCCTCGGTCTCCACCGGCGGGGCGTCCACCGCGAACAGCACGTTGATCTCCGAGCCCAGCTCCTCCGTCACGTCGGCGGTGGCCTCGATCGTCGGCAGGGTCTCCTGGGGATGGACCGACGCATCCTCCATGTCGGCGGGGCGGAACCCCAGGATCAGGCGGCGGCCCTCGTGGGCCGACAGATCCGTTCCCGCGGCGAGCGGGAGGGTGAAACCGGCGAATGACACCGACCGTCCACGCACCTGGACCTCGACCAGGTTCATGGGCGGTGACCCGATGAATGCGGCGACGAACAGGTTGGTGGGCGTGCGGTACAGCTCCCGCGGCGGGGCCACTTGCTGGAGCACGCCGTCCTTCAGCACGGCCACGCGGTGCCCCAGCGTCATGGCCTCCACCTGGTCGTGCGTCACGTAGACCGTGGTGGTCTGCAGCCGTTCGTGGAGCCGGGCCAGCTCCGCCCGCATCTGCACGCGGAGCTTGGCGTCCAGGTTGGAGAGGGGCTCGTCCATCAGGAACGCCTTCGGCTCACGGACCATGGCCCGGCCCATGGCCACACGTTGCCGCTGCCCTCCCGAGAGCTCCGAGGGCTTGCGGGTGAGCATGTCCTGGAGGCCCAGGGCCCTGGCTGCCGCGCGGGCCCGCGACCGAACCTCCTCCTTCCCGAGGTGCCGGATCCTCAGGCCGAACCCGATGTTCTCCTCCACCGTGAGGTGGGGGTACAGGGCGTAGTTCTGGAACACCATGGCCACATCGCGCTCTTTGGGCGGGAGGTCGGTGACGTTGCGGTCCCCGATGACGATCTCCCCGGCCGTGACGTCGTCCAGCCCGGCCAGGAGCCGCAGGATGGTCGACTTGCCGCACCCCGAGGGTCCAACCAGCACCATGAACTCGCCGTCGCCGATCTCGAGCGAAACGTCGTCGACCGCGACCACATCGGAGCCGAAGACCTTCGTGACGCCCTGGAGCACGATCCCGGCCACCGTCATCCCTCCTCAGCCGGCGCAGTGGAGGCCGGGACAGTGTTGGCCGATAGGCGATCGTGGGTCAAGGCGGCCCGGACCCGCGCGCCCGCCCGCCCGTCGACTCCCAGGAGGTCCAGGCCCAGCAGCGCGGCCCCGACCACGGGGGGCTCCACCAGGACGACCATCCGGACACGGTCGGCCACCACCCGCAGGCCCCGCTCGATCCGCTCGAAGAACGGCCCGTCGGTGGCCCGGAACACCCCTCCTCCAAGGACGACGTCCACGTCCTCGGAGGCGAGCCGGAGCCGGCGGATCGCGGCTCCGGCCATGGCCACCACCTCGTCGGCTTGGCGGTCGACGATGGACCGGGCCACCGAGTCGCCCTCCCCGGCGGCCCGGAACACGACGGGAGCCAGCTCGACGAGCCGGCGTTCCCCCAGCCGCCGGAAGTACAGGGCCTCCATGACCGCTCTCGCCGACCGCAGGCCGAAGTGACGGGGCAGGGCATCGACGAGGACCGTCGGCTCCCCCCGTCCGTCACGCGCCCGGACCGCGTGCCACAGAGCGTCGCGCCCGATGTCCATCCCGCCGCCCCAATCGCCGGAGATCGATCCCAGCGCGGGGAACCGCACGGTCCGGCCGTCCGGCGACACCCCCGAGCAGTTCATGCCGAACCCGCTGACGACGGCGACCCCCCAGCCCCGGTCGCTTCCGGCCCGGAGCACGGCGAACGTGTCGTTGCGCACCACCTCGTCCGTGGTCCACCTCCGGTGGCGAAGGGCCCGGACGATGCGGCGGTCGTCGGAGGGAAGGTCCGCCCCCGCCACACAGTACACGCCGAGATCGGCGATCGGGAGCGAGCCGGGATCCCGTCCCGCGTCGGCCGCGACGGCCCGGACCACCGCCCCGAGGCCCGGGACCTCTCCGTCCGGCGATTCGCCCGACCCCAGCTCGTCGAACACGGACCCGTCCACCCGGACCGCGCCGAGCACCCGCCCCGCGGGCGACACCAGGGCGGCGTCGATCTTCGACCCTCCTCCGTCCACGGCCAGGAGCGCCGGCCTGGTCACGGGATCCGCTCCAGCTCGTCGACGCCCACCAGGCGGGCTCCCGCTCCGGCCAGTCCCTCCAGCAGGCGCGGCACCGCCTCGGCGGTGCTGCGGGGCCACGCGTGCAGCAGGACGACGGCGCCGTCCCCGGCCGCGACGGCCCCCTCCACGACCTCCGATGCGATGTCATCGGCCGTCCGCGAGGGCTCCCAGTCCTCCACGTCCACGTCCCAGCCGACGGATCGGAACCCCAGGCCGTCCAGGACGGCCCGGACGGCCGGATCGTCGTGGCCCGCCCCGAACGGACAGCGGAACCATGGCCGGGTCGTGGTTCCGACGATGGGCGCGATGCGCTCCTCGGCCGTCAGGACGTCCGTTCGCAGGCCCTCCGGCGAGAACAGGGGCAGCCTGGCGTGGAAATGCGAGTGGTTCCCGACGAGGTGACCGTCCTCGGCGATCCGGGCCGCGGTCTCCGGGTTCGCCGTGGCCCACCGGCCCTGGACGAAGAACGTGGCCCTGGCCCCCCGAGCGGCGAGCGCATCGAGGATCCGCTCGGCGTTGCCCTCCGGGGCCTGCGGGCGGCTCGGGTGTTCGGCGTCGAACGTCAGCGCCACGCGCATGCCGTCGTCACTCACGGGCGGTGACCTTCGTCGCGTGGACGAACGCGCCGGGTGACCTGCCCCTGGCCATGGCCAGGCGCCACCCCAGGAGCTGGACGGGCACGACGGAGACCGCGGGTGCAACGGTGCGTTCGAGCTCGCCGGTGGCGACGCCCAACGCCCCGGGAGGAGCCGTCCCGTCATGGGACACCACGAGCACCGCTGCTCCGGTCGATGCGAGCTCCCGGGCGAGGCGGAGGTCGAGGAGCCGGGTCTCCGCCTCCGTGGCCACGACCACGGCGGCCAGGCCCGGACCGGCCAGCTCGAGCGGCCCGTGGCGGAACTGCGCGGTCTCCAGCGACTCGGCGGCGAACGCGGCGGACTCCTTGAGCACCAGGGCACCGAGCTCCGACGCCGCCCGGGCCGGCCCCCGGCCCAGCAGCACTGCGATCTCGCGGCCACCCAGCCACCCCAGCAAGGTGTCGGCCAGCTCGACCCCGTGGGCGAGGAGGCCCTCCGCCGCCGCGGCCGCCCGTTCCGCTGCCGCCCGGAGTCGGGTCACGCCCCGATCGGGGCTCTCGCCGGCCAGCGCGCCAGCCACTGCGGAGAGCACGACCAGCCCGGCGGCGAACGTCATCGACGACGGACCGGTCTCGACACCGGCCCGCGTGTCCAGGGCCACGTCGGAGCCGCGGGCCAGCGTGTTGTCGAGCCCGTTCGTCACCGACACCAGCAACGGGCGGTCCCTCCGTCGCGCCAGCTCGGCAGCCAGGGCGACCGGCTCGGCGCTCTCCCCCGACTGGCTGACCGTGACCATGACCGAGGTGTTGGCGAGGACCGGGCGGCGGAAGTACAGCAGCTCCGCCGAGTCCACGTGCAGCGCCGGGATCCCCCCGGCCGCCAGCGCGGTCACGGCCGGGTGGCAGGCGTGGGAAGAGGCACCCATCCCGGTGAACACCATGGGGCCGGGCGCGTTCCCCACGTCGCGGATCCGTCCCAGCTCGGCCCGCTGGTCCATCAGGCCGGAGGCGGCCCGGCGCAGCGCCTCGGGCTGGGCCGCGATCTCGGCGGCGTACTGGTCAGGAAACTTTCCTAACGAACTCACGAGGCGGAGTGTACGATGCCGACGGCATGGGCGTGAAGGTGGCGGTGGTGGGTGGCGGCAGCACCTACACACCGGAGCTGGTCGAGGGGTTCGTGGCGCGAACGGACCGGGTTCCCGTCGACGAGCTGATCCTGCTGGACATCGACCAGGGACGGCTGGACGTCGTCGGTGGACTGGCGAATCGGATCCTGGCCCGGGCCGGGTGGGGCGGCCGGCTCGTCAGCACCGTCGACCGCGACCGTGCCCTCGACGGAGCCGACTTCGTGATCGTGCAGCTCCGGGTGGGCGGTCAGGCCGCCCGGCTGCTGGACGAGACCATCCCGCCGCGCTTCGGTTGCATTGGCCAGGAGACCACCGGCCCGGGTGGGTTCGCGAAGGCTCTCCGAACCGTGCCGGTCGTCCTCGAGCTGGCCGAGGAGGTGGCCCGCCGGGGCGCCCCGGGAGCCTGGATCGTCGATTTCACCAACCCCACGGGGATCGTGACCCAGGCCCTGCTCGACGAGGGCCACCGGGCCGTCGGGCTGTGCAACGTCGGCATCGGCATGCAGCGCCAGCTGGCCGCGATGCTGGGTGTGGCGCCCGAACGGATCGAGCTGGACCACGCGGGGCTCAACCACCTGACCTGGGTCCGGGGCGTGAGGGTGGACGGCTCGGACGTGCTCGCGGTGCTCCTGGAGGGCCGCCCCGACGAGCTGGCCGGCACCGCGGACCTTCCCGTGGCGATCCTTCAGGCGCTCGGCGCCGTCCCCTCGTACTACCTCCGGTACTACTACCTCACCCGGGAGGTGCTGGCCCATCAGCTCGACCACCCGTCGAGGGCGGAGGAGGTCCAGCGGATCGAGGCGGAGCTCCTCGAGCTGTACCGGGATCCCACGCTGGACCGGAAGCCGGAGCTCCTCGAACGCAGGGGTGGGGCCTGGTACAGCGAAGCGGCGGCGCAGCTGATCGCGTCGCTTCACGATGGCGCCGGCGACCTGCAGATCGTCAACGTGCGCAACGACGGAACCCTCCCCGGGCTCGCAGACGGCGACGTGGTCGAGGTCCCGGCGCGCGTCGGGCCGGTGGGTCCCGTGCCCGTCCCATCCGCGCCGCTCGCCCCCGAGATGCTGGGGCTGGTGCAGCACGCGAAGGCCTACGAGCACCTGGCCATCCGGGCCGCGGTGTCCGGGGACCATCATGTCGCCCTCCGGGCCCTCCTGGCGAACCCGCTGGTCGGCGACTTCCGCGTGGCCGAGTCCCTCCTCGAGTCCCTCCTCGACGCGAACCGCCACCACCTCCCCCGGTTCGCCGCTTGACGAAAGCCACGCTCGCGCGTAGCATCCGGGCGGTTCGTTAGGAAACTTTCTTATTCGTCGGTGCGAACACGGGGAACCGATGTGGCCGTGAATGGAGCCGTCACCGGCGGGACGCCCAGCCTCCTCCGGGCCATCAACGAGCGCACCGTGCTCGACGCCATCCGCGGTCTGGGGCCCGTCTCCCGAGGCGAGATCGCGCGAGCCTCCGGCCTCTCGACCCCGACCATCTCCCAGGCCCTCTCCTCCCTCCTCCGGGTCCGCCTGGTGCGCGAGGCCGGACGGTCCTCCGGCGGTCCCGGCCGCACCGCGCAGCTGTACGAGCTCAACCCGCACGCGGGGTGGGTGGTGGGCATCGACATCGGCCGCGACTGGGTCCGGGGGGCCATCGCGGACCTCAACGGCCAGATCGCAGCCCGGAACGACGAGCGGGCCCAGGCCAGGAGCGCCAGGGCCCTGGTGGCCCAGATCGGCGGCCTGGCCCACGGTCTCGCCGCGGAGGCCGGGGTCCGCTGGGGTTCCGTGACGCACGCGACGATCGGAAGTCCGGGCGTCTTCGAGCCGACCCGGCGCAAGCTCACGCTGGCGGAGAGCCTGCCCGGCTGGGGCCGGGAGGGTGTGGTCGAGGCGCTGGAGGTGGCCCTCGGGACGACGGTGAGCATCGAGAACGACGTCAACGCAGCGACGGTCGGCGAACAGCTGCACGGACTGGGAAAGGGCGTGCAGAACTTCGTGTTCCTCCACGTCGGAACGGGCGTGGGCCTGGGCCTCGTCCTCGGTGGCGAGCTGTTCCGGGGATCGACGGGGGCGGCGGGGGAGGTGGGATACCTGCCCGGGGCGATGGTGCCGGGACGCCCTTCCCGGAACGCCCGGGGGGGCTCGGTCGACGCCACCGTGGGCGCCGCGGGCGTGGTGGCGGAGGCCCGCCGCGTGGGGTTGAAGGGGGCGCTGAGCGCCCGGCGGGTGTTCGATCTGGCCCGGAAGGGGGATCCGAAGGCGGCGCGCGTCGTGGCGACCGAGGCCAGGCGCATCGCCTTCACCATCGAGGCCATCGTGCCCGTGGTGGATCCGGAGCTCGTGGTCCTGGGGGGCGGCATCGGACGCAACGGCGACCTCCTGCTGGAGCAGGTGGTCGAGCACGTCCGCTCGCGCTCGCCCTTCCAGCCCCGCGTGGAGACATCGGCGCTGGGCGAGGACGCCGCCGTGTTGGGGGCGGTGGCCATGGCGCTGCGGGCGGCGCAGGACCGGCTGTTCGCCAGGGCCCGTGGGCGCGGAGGCATCGTCATCTGATGGGAAGCATGGACGCGCAGGTCGGGGAACGTGGAAGGAGGCTTCGGGGATGAAGCGACGGAGTCTGTTGCTGCTGGCGGTCAGCCTGATGCTGGTCGCGGCGGCGTGCGGCACGGGGAAAGAGGAGAAGTCGCCGGCGCCCATCGACACCAAGGCCTCGCAGGAGCCGGTGACCATCGAGATGTGGATCCCGTTCAGCGGTCGGGAATACAAGGACCTGTCGCCGGTCCTCCAGGGATTCATGGACGAGTACCCCTGGATCACGTTGAAGATCACGCCGGGGCTGGGCGAGAACGACGAGAAGGTGCTCGCCGCAATCCGCGCGGGCAATCCGCCGGACGCGGTGATGTCCTGGTCACTCGACAGCGTCGGGAAATTCTGCCAGACGGGGGCGTGGCAGGATCTCACGCCCTTCATCGAGGAGACGAACCTCGACACGAGCCAGTTCCCCGACTCCGTGACCAAGTACACGAGCTATGCGGGCAGCCGGTGCGCGATGCCGTTCCTCACGGACGCGATGGGGCTGTACTACAACAAGGACATGCTGGAGGCGGCGGGGTTCTCGGAGCCACCCAAGACGACCTCCGAGCTCTTCGACATGGCCAAGAAGCTGACCGTCTTCAACGACGACGGCTCGATCGCGGTGGCCGGGTTCGTCCCGTGGTTCGGCTACTACGAGTTCACACCGCTCGAGCTGTCGATCATCTTCGGGGCCGACTACTACACGGATGACGGGAGCCAGGCGGCGCTCGCCTCCGACCCCGACTGGAAGACGCTGTTCCAGTGGCAGAAGCAGTTCGTCGACTTCTACGGCGCGGACAACCTCCGGAAGTTCGTGGCGGGCCAGGGCGACGAATGGTCGGAGGGGAACGCGAACGACTTCCATCGGGGCCGGATCGCCATGATGTTCGACGGCGAGTGGCGGACCCGGTTCATCGAGGCTGCAGGGAACGCGGTGAACTACGGAACGGCGCCCTACCCGGTCCCCGAGGGCCACGAGGACGAGTACGGGATGGGCCGGGTCGGCGGCACGATCATGGGGATCCCCCGGGGGTCGAAGCACCCGGCGGAGGCGTGGCTCCTCGTCCAGTACCTCGCCACGAACACGGATGTGCTGGTGCAGGCGGCGAACGGGCTGGGGAACGTGCCGACCACGTTCGCCGCGCTCGAGTCGCCCGAGCTGGACCTGCCGAAGCAGTTCGACACGTTCCTGGACATCTTCGCCAACCCGGACTCGCACTACAAGCAGACCAGCGTGCTGGGGGCCACCGACCAGGACCTGGTGGCGAACTTCGGGGAGGATTGGCAGGCCGGCGACGTCTCGGACCTGGGCTCCGGGCTGGAGGACCTGTCCCAACAGATCGACGACCAGCTGGCGCAGGCCAACGTCTGAGCCGGAGGAGGCGCGGATAACCACCACCGCCGCCACACCTCGAGCGACCGCCCGGCGACCGGGGGGTCGCCGCCGTACGCTGAAGCGCTACGGCGTGGTGCTGGCCTTCATGTCGCCGTGGATCATCGGGTTCGCCGTCTTCATCCTCTACCCGATGCTGGCCAGCCTCTTCTACTCCTTCACCAGCTACGACCTGCTGTCCCCGCCCCGGGCCGTGGGCTTCGACAACTACGTCTTCATGTTCACGAAGGACCCGCAGTTCTGGCAGGCCGTGCGGAACACGCTGTGGATGATCGCCTTCGGCATCCCGCTGCAGATCCTGTTCGCCCTGCTGACGGCCGTCGTGCTGACGCGGCCCCGGCGGGGGGTCCGCGTGTACCGGACGCTGTTCTTCCTCCCGTCGATGGCGCCCCCCGTAGCGGCGGCGCTCGCGTTCGTCTTCGTGTTCAATCCGGCGACCGGCCCCATCAACCAGGTGCTGACCCACGTCGGCGTCAAGAACCCGCCGCTGTGGTTCTTCAGCCCCTTCTGGTCCAAGTGGGGGCTGGTGTTCCTGGCCCTGTGGGGAGTGGGCCAGACGATGATCATCTTCCTGGCGGGGCTGCTCGACGTCCCGCAGCAGCTGTACGAGGCGGCCGACATCGAGGGCGCCGGCCGGTGGCAGAAGTTCCGGCACGTGACGCTGCCGATGATCTCGCCGGTCATCTTCTTCTCGCT
>WNGA01002446.1_pt1 | contig 32396 bp, 31 predicted proteins | sample 5400061 | NCBI WGS metagenome assembly WNGA01 (sample SAMN13153366, study PRJNA577476) | soil metagenome | isolation source: 100 cm soil or saprolite under grassland replicate 2 | place: USA:California | collected 2016-06-15 | reverse complement strand
CAGGCGGAAGTGCTTGATCTCCAGCTTGAACAGGAGCGGGTTCACTCGGACCTCGCCGATCTCCGCCCGCCGCTTGAGCTGCTCCTGCACGTACCGGGGCACGTAGCTGGTGATCAGCCGGGGAACGAGGAAGAAGCCGGCGAGTGTGTAGGCCACGGCAAGGACCACGAGCACCGCGGCGCTGACGAGGAACCAGGTCCTGGTGATGAGCACCAGGAGCCGTCGGGCCCAGGGGCGATCGGCGTCAGGCGTCATGCGCCAATTCTCTGCGCGGTCGAGAATGGGTTCAACTCCACTGGCGGTTCGGGGTGTGCGACTCCCAGCACCAGGATGCCCGCCACGTCCTGCCACACGTACGCTAGCCCGTTGCCCTTGAAGAGGACCTGGTAGCCGAAGTCCACGTAGTGGCGCACCGGTGAGAGCAGGCCGGCGGTGCGCATGAAGGCGCCCTGGCTCTCCGGCGGGGTGAGCGCGCCGGAGAGCAGCATCATCGGGTAGAGGATCAGCAGCAGCAGCATCATGGCCTGGCCGAGGGTGCGCGCGACGACGGCGACGCCGAGGCCCAGGCTGGCCATGGCGAAGACGTACACCACCGTCACGACATAGATACCGTCACGACATAGATATAGAAGAGCGCCAGGCTGCTGCGGATCGGCGTCTGGAACGCGCCCTGTACGATGCCGAGCACCGAGCCCACTACGGCCAAGGGCACCAGCGACCACGGGCACCAGCTTGGCCGCGAACAGCTCGATGGGGCTGAGCTCGTCGGGGGCGCCGCCCTCCTATGCCTGAGGCATGACCGCCACACCTCCCCGGGGGTGGCGCCCCACCGATCAAATCGGTGCCGCGCATCCTGTTGATTCACTGGGCCCTCGATGTGGCACATGGTTTGCGCCCCTGACAGGGTTATCGACGATGAGAAAGACGCGGAGAACGCTGGTCGCCGGGAGTGCCACGCTCGCCATCTTGCTTCTGGTGCTCGCGCCCGCACATGCCCAGGGCATGAAGTGGCGGGGCAGCGGTGGACGGAGTCCCGGAGACGCCTACGGCCGGCTCTACGACGCCAAGACCGTCGAGACGGTGACAGGCGAGGTCGTCAAGGTGGACCGGATCGTCCCGATGCGGGGCATGTCCGGCGGCATCCACGTCGTCGTCAAGACGGACAAGGGCGAGGTCTCCGTGCACCTGGGGCCGCAGTGGTACCTGGAAAACCAGGACGTGAAGATCGCGCCCAAGGACACGGTCACGGTGACGGGCTCACAGGTCACCGTCCAGGAACAATCCGCGCTGATCGACGCCGAGGTGAAGAAGGGCGCCGACGTGCTGACGCTCCGCGATGTTGCGGGCGTCCCCGTGTGGGCCGGGTGGCGAAGGCCGTAGAGGCGTGGAAGCAAGGAGCGCCGTCATGTCATTGGAGCGCTGGATCCGCCTCATCGCCGGCACCTTCGTCACGCTGAGCGTCGTGCTGAGCTACGTCCACAGCTCTTACTGGCTGCTCTTCACGCTGTTCGTCGGGCTCAACCTGTTCCAATCATCGCTGACCCGCTGGTGCCTCATGGAGAAGCTGCTCGAGCGGCTCGGCGTCGGCAGCGAGGCGGGAGCGACGCACGCATGACCGCTGGGCGACTCCTCGTCGGCGCCTCACTGCTCCTCGTCGCCGGCTGCTCCGGGGAGCGGCCTGCGCCCGCGCCGACGACCGAGCGGCCGACGCCGGTGACGGGCGTCCGCGTCGAGACCGTCGCGCCGGCCACGGTGCGCGACACCGTGGACGCCGTGGGGACGGTCCGGACGAAGACCCAGGTGCTCATCGCCAGCAGCGTGCAGGGCTACGTGCGCGAGGTGCGCGCTCGCCAGGGCGACTATGTCGAGGCGGGCGGGCTCCTGGTTGCCATCGACGAGCGAGAGCCAGCCGCCCGTCTCGCCCGGACGCGGGCCGCGCTCGCCGAAGCCGGCATGGGCCTCGACGAGGTGAAGCGGACCCTGGAGGAGGCGGCGGCCGGCCTGCGCTCGGCCGAGGCCGATCGCACGTACGCCGCCCACGCCGCCATCCGGTACCGTGAGCTCCTCGACCGCCAGCTGATCAGCGCCCATGAGTACGACGGCGTCGAGGCCAAGCGGCTAAGCACCAGCGCGGCGGTGGACCAGGCCCAGGCCCGGATCCGCTCGCTGAGCGCGCGCGAGGAGCAGATGCGCCATCGAATCGACCAGGCGCGGGCCGAGGTTCGAACCGCCGAGATCGCGCTGGGCGACATGCGCATCGTGGCGCCAGCTACGGGCGTAGTGGTGGATCGTCGCGCGGAGCCGGGCGATCTCGCCATGCCCGGCCAGCCGCTGCTGGTCCTCGACGACCCGCGCGCCTACCGACTCGAGGCCGAAGTCGGGGAAACGGCGGTCGGCCGCGTGCGGGTGGGCCAGACGGTGCCGGTGGTCCTGGACTCTCTGAGGCGGACCCTGCGAGGCCGCGTGGCCGAGATCGTCCCTGCCGCCGATCCCGCCAGCCGGACGGTGACGGTCAAGCTCGATCTCGACGCCGTGCCGGAGCTTCGCTCGGGGCTGTTCGGTCGAGCCCGGTTTCCGGCCGGCGAACGGCAGGCGCTGATGGTCCCCGGATCCGCCCTGGTCGCGCGGGGACAGCTCACGGGAGTGTACGTCGTGGACGCGCAAGGCGTGGCCCGGCTCCGGCTGGTCACCGTGGGCGAGCGCCACGCCGATCGCGTGGAGATCCTCTCGGGCCTCGGCGCCGGAGAGCGCACCGTGGTTGAAGGGGTCGAGCCCGTCACCGACGGCGCCCGTGTCACCGCGGGGCCGTGAACACGCCCCTCGGTTTCGCGGGCCGCCTGGCCGGCAGCTTCATCGACTCCAAGCTCACGCAGCTCGTCGTGCTAGCCGCGCTCCTCCTCGGCCTCTTCGCCGTGCTGGCCACGCCGCGGGAAGAGGAGCCACAGATCGTGGTGCCCTTCGCCGACGTCTTCGTGGAGATGCCGGGAGCGGGAATCAAGGAGATCGAGGAGCGCATCAGCATCCCCCTAGAGAAGAAGCTGCGGGAGATTCCGGGCGTGGAATACGTCTACTCGATCAGCCAGCCCGGCGCGGCGCTGGCCATCGTGCGCTTCTACGTCGGCCAGGACGAGGAGCGCAGCATGGTCAAGCTCCACGACAAGCTGCGGGCCAACTTCGACCTCATCCCGCCCGGCGCCTCCCAGCCCCTGGTCAAGCCGCGCTCGATCGACGACGTGCCGATCCTGGCGATCACCCTCTGGAGCGAGCGCGTGGATCCCTACACGCTGCGGCGGATCGCGGCCCAGCTCGACGACCAGGTCAAGGCGGTCACCGACGTGGCGGAGACTCGCCTGATCGGCGGCCTGCGCCGCCAGCTCCGGGTGACGCTCGATCGCGACCGGCTGGCGGGCTTCGGCGTGACGCCGGCGGCGGTCGTGACGGCGCTGGGCGAGGCAAACCGCGAGCTGCGGGTGGGGCGGTTCGCCCGCGACAACCGGGAGTACGTGGTCGATGCCGGCGTCTTCCTGGCCGAGCCCGGCGCCCTCGATCAGGTCGTGGTGGGTGTCTCTCGGAATCGCCCCGTGCACCTGCGTGACGTGGCCTCCGTCGACGACGGGCCGGAGGAGCCGCGTGAGTACGTGCTGACAGGTCGCGGCGCCGGCGCCCGGGAGGGGGGCCCTCCGGCCGGCCGTGTCGTCCCCGCCACGACCCTGTCGGTCGCGAAGCGCAAGGGCACCAACGCCGTGGTGATCGCCGAGCGCGTGCTCGCCAAGGTGGAGGCGGTGCGCGGCAGCATCATCCCCGCGGAGGTCCACCTCGCGGTGACGCGGAACTACGGCGAGACGGCGCGCGAGAAGTCCAACGAGCTGCTCAAGCACCTCACGCTGGCCACCGTGTCGGTGACCGTGCTGATCGCGCTCTTCCTGGGTATCCGCGCGTCGCTCGTCGTCCTCGTGGCCATCCCGGTGACGCTGGCGCTCACGCTGTTTCTGTACTACCTCTACGGCTACACGCTGAACCGGGTGACGCTCTTCGGGTCGGCGCCTCGGTCGCCATGCTGTTCTCGCTCGTCATCGCCTTCATCGTCTCGCCGTGGGCCGCCACCCGGCTGCTCCGCCCGCCGGCCGGCGGCGACGCTCACGCGGAGGACCCCGAGGACTGGACGACGCGGCTGTACCGCCGACTGATGGTGCCGCTGCTACGCGACTGGCGGCGCCGCTGGCTGTTCCTGGCGGCGATGTCGCTGCTCCTGGTCGCGGCCTGCTCGCTCGTGTATTTCAAGCTGGTCCGCGTCAAGATGCTGCCCTTCGACGACAAGAGCGAGCTCCAGCTCATCGTGGACATGCCGGAGGGCACCACGCTCGAGGACACCGCGCGCGTGAGCCGCGAGCTGGCCGAGGTCCTGGCCGCCGACCGCGACGTCACCGACCTGCAGCTCTACGTTGGCACGGCGGCGCCCTACAACTTCAACGGGCTGATCCGTCATTATTTCCCCCCGGTGCGGCAGGGCGCCAACGTGGCCGACATCCAGGTCAACCTGCGGCCCCGTGCCGAGCGCCGCGCGCAGAGCCACGAGATCGCCGGCCGCCTGCGGCCGGCTCTGCAGCGCATCGCCGGGCCCGGCGGGGCACGCATCAAGGTGGCCGAGGTCCCGCCCGGACCGCCGGTGCTCCAGACCCTCGTGGCCGAGGTCTACGGGGACGACCGCCGGATGCAACTGGAGGCCGCCCGCCGCGTGCTCGGCATCTTCGAGCACACGCTGGGCGTCGTGGACGTCGACTGGTACGTTGAGGACCCCCAGGCCGGTTACCGGTTCGTCATTGACAAGGAGAAGGCGGCTCTGGCCGGCGTCTCCACCGACCAGATGGTGGAGACGCTGCGCGTGGCCCTGGCCGGGGCGAGCCCCGGGCTCGCGCACCTGCCCGACGAGAAGGAGGACGTGCCGATGGTCGTCCGGCTGCCGCGCGACCAGCGCAGCGGCGTCGACGCCCTGGCCGGGCTCAAGCTCCGCGGGGCGAGCGGCGCGCTGATCCCGCTCGCCGAGCTGGCTCGGGTGGAGCGCACGACCGAGCTGCCCTTCGTCTATCGCAAGAACCTCCAGCGCGTCGTCTACGTTACCGGTGACGTGGCTGGGCAGGAGGAGAGCCCCGTCTACGCGATCCTCCGGATGAACCGCGATCTGGATACGGTGCGACTGGACGACGGCCGGGGCATCCCGCGGCACGTGGCCAGCCAGCCGTTCCTCACCGAGCACGTCGCCATGAAGTGGGACGGTGAGTGGCAGGTGACCTACGAGGTCTTCCGCGACCTCGGCCTCGCCTTCGGGGCGGTCATGGTGCTGATCTACGTCCTAGTCGTGGGCTGGTTCCGCTCGTTCCGTACCCCGCTGGTGATCATGGCGCCCATCCCGCTCACTCTGGTCGGGATCCTGCCGGCCCACGGCGCGCTCGGCGCCTTCTTCACCGCCACCTCGATGATCGGCTTCATCGCCGGGGCCGGGATCATCGTGCGCAACTCCATCATCCTGGTAGACTTCATCGAGGTGCGTCGGGCCCAGGGCCTGTCGCTGGAGCAGGCGGTGGTCGACGCCGGCGCCGTCCGCTTTCGGCCCATGCTCCTGACGGCAGCCGCCGTCGTCGTGGGCGCCTCGGTGATCCTGTTCGATCCGATCTTCCAGGGCTTGGCGCTGTCGCTGATGGCCGGCGAGGTCGCCTCCACCCTGCTGTCGCGCATGGCCGTTCCCGTCCTCTACTACATGGCCGAGCGCTGAAGGAGAACTAGCCCATGCTCCACATCGTCGAATCGCGCAAGCCCGTGGACCGCGTCGCCAAGGACTTGGAGTCCGCCGTCGCCCGCCACAAGTTCGGCGTGCTGGGCGTCCACGACCTCAAGACCAAGTTGGCCAACAAGGGCGTGACCTTCGACCGGGAGTGCCGGGTCTTCGAGGTCTGCAACCCGCAGCAGGCCAAGAAAGTGCTCGAGGCGAACCTGGAGATCTCCACGGCGCTGCCGTGCCGGATCTCCGTCTATCAGGAAGGCGACGTCACCCGGCTGGCCACCATTAAGCCCACCGCGATGCTCGACTTGTTCGGGACGCCGGGCCTGAAGGACGTGGCGCGGGAGGTGGAAGCTGCCCTGGAGGCGATCATGGCCGAGGCGGCGGCGGGCTGATCGACACCGTTCGGCCGCACGCCCGGCGTGACCCGTCGCTCATCGCCTTCTCCTCGTCGCCGCGCGGGGTCGAGGCAGCCGACACGCGGCAAGAAGGACGCTGCACAACGCGGAGGTGACGCGTGAGTTCGTGGTCAACGCGGTCGGTGACGCCCTCGCCGAGACGATGATGGTTACTCGAGACGCCGAAGGGGTTACGGGTCTCCCCGTAACCCCCTGAGTTTTGGAGCGGCCGACCGGATTCGAACCGGCGACGTCCAGCTTGGGAAGCTGGCATTCTGCCACTGAATTACGGCCGCCCGGCGCCCTTCATTCTACAACGGTCGCGTCGGCGCTATTTTCCATCCTTGAGCGACATGGTGAACGCCTGGAGCACCTCGTCGCTGCGCGCCTTCCAGTTGAGCCGCCTGGAGACACCGTAGAGGTCGATCTGCTGGTACAGCGGTACCGCCGGCATCTCCTCGACCCAGAGCTTGTTGATCCGGTGGTACTGCTCGAGGCGCTTCTTCTCGTCCATGATCGCCTGCGCCTCGTCCGCCATCCGGTTGAACTCCTCGTTGTGCCAGTTCACGAAGATGCCGGGCGTCTTGAACAGCGGCCCGTAGATGGTCTCGGCGTCCATCGTCGGGCTGCCCCAGCCGATCAGCCAGACCGGCCCCGCCTTGTGGACGTAGACCATGTTGTTCAGGTAGGTCACGAAGTCGTACGTGCGGAGGGTGGTCTTGATTCCGGCCTTGGTGAGCTGGCCGGCGACCGCCTCGGCGACCTCGGCGTCGCGCACGTAGCGGCCGCGGGGGCCGTGCAGCGTGATCTCGACGCCGCCGCCGAAGCCGGCCTCGGCCAGGAGCTTCTTGGCTCGCGCCAGGTCGTGCTTGAGAGGCTGGAGCTTCGGGTCGTAGCCGAAGTGCATCGACGGCAGCATCGTCGCGACGCGCACGCCCTTGCCGTCGAGGACCGTCTTGATGAGCTCATCGGCGTCGATGGCGTAGCCGATGGCCTGGCGGACCCGCTTGTCGGCCGTGGGCCCCGCGTAGGGCCCGGTCGGCTTGTGCTGCGCGTCCATCTGGTGGACGTAGAACATGAGCTGGATCGTACGGATCGACGCCGCGGTGGACAGGAACAGCTTCGGGTGCTTGTCGATGATCGTGCCGAGGTGCGGCGGAATGTTCACCGCCACGTCGATCTCACCATTCTGCAGCGCCGCCACGCGTACGGCATCGTCGGGGATCGGCCGGATCACCACGGTCTTTATGTTGGGGGCGCCGCGCCAGTACGCGGTGTTCGCCTCGAGGACGATCTCCTCGTCCTTCGACCAGCGGACGAGCTTGTAGGGACCGGTGCCGATCGGCTTCTTGGAGAGATCGGCGGTCTCCTTGCCGGCCGACTCCTTGGGCGGCAGCATCCCGCTCTGGACGAACGTCATCACAGGAATGAACGTCGGCCAGGGCTTCTTGGTGTGGATCCGGATCGTGTACGGGTCCACGATCTCCACCCGGTCGATCGGCGCGAAGAAGGTCGCGCCGCGGAGCTTCCCCTGCCCCTGGCCCAGACGCTCGAGCGTGAACTTCGCCGAATCCGCGTTGAAGTCTTCACCGTTGTGGAACTTCACGCCCTTGCGCAGCTTGACCTCCCACGTCGACGGCGGAACGAACTTCGGCATCTCGGCGGCGAGGGCGGGAACGATCTTCAGATTCGGGTCGCGCTCGTACAGCGTGTCGAAGATGTGGCGGCCGACGTTCGACGCCGGGGTCTCTGATTGGTTCGCCATGTCGAGCGTCGTTGGATCGACGCCCTGCGCGAGCACGACCTTGCCGGCCGGCGCGGCGCCCGCCGCCACCGGCGACAGGAGCGCGACGAGCGCGGCCATCGCGACCTTCCATGCGACCATACGGAGCCTCCTCGAGCGAGGGGATCGAACGCTCTGCGTGCCCCGCTACTCTAGGGTCCACCCGCGGGGGAGTCAAGGTAGGCCAGCGCCTCCTCGCGCGTGGCCACGAGCCCGAGCGCCTGAGCCTCGCGCGCCCGCTCGAGGAGCCGGCCGACGGCGGGGCTCGGGGGAAGGCCGAAGCGTTCCATGACGTCCTCGCCCCGGAGCAGCGGCGGCGCGTCGGCGCCGACGTGCTGCGTCTCTTCGAATCCGCGCAGGAGATCCCGAATGAGCGACGCGCGACGCCAGACCGAGCGGGGCGATTCCCCTCTCACGGCGGCACCGTCCACGAGCGCCAGCAGCAGCAGGTCGCGCGTGTCCTCGCGCAGGTCCCGGAAGAAGCGGTAGCGCGCCCGCGGCGTCAACCGACCGGCGGCGGCCAGGTGCATGGGACGCAGGTGATGGCGGACGAGGCGCTCGAGAACCCCGCGTGCGCGCGCCGGGAGCCTGAGCCGCTCGCCGATGACGCGCGCGCGCGCGGCGCCGATGAGATCGTGCTCGAAGAAGCGCACGCGGCCGTCGATCACCCGGCGTGTCTCGGGCTTCGAGACGTCGTGCAGGAGCGCCGCCAGCTTGAGGACCTGGCCGCGTCGTACGTCGCCGCCGAGCTCCTCGGTCATGTGGGCGGCGAGCTCCTCGCCGAAGGGCCGCAGCCCGCGCAGACCCAGGAGGAGCGCATCGGCGCCGGCGACTGCCCGGAGCGAGTGCTCGAGCACCGGAAATCGGTGAGGCGCCGGCTGCGCCGTCGCGCGCATCGCCTCGACCTCCGGCACGATCACGCTCAGCAGGCCGAGGGCGTCGAGGCGTCGGAGCGCGCGCGCCGTGCGGGGAAGCGCGAGCAGCGCGAGCAGCTCATCGCGAACCCGCTCGGCGGAGACGCCGGCCAACCCGGCGGCGGCGGCGCGAATGGCCTTCACGGCGCCCCGCGTCAGGTGAAGCCCGAGCGCCGCCTCGAGCCGGGCGCCGCGGAGCGTGCGAAGCGGATCCTCGGCCAGCACCCGCGGGTCGTGGACCCGCAGCCGCCCCGCCCGGAGATCGTCGAGCCCACCGGTCGGATCGATGACGCGGGCCCGGCCGCGACGCAAGAGCTCGCCCACCGGGACCGCCAGCGCGTTCACGGTGAAGTCCCGGGCCGCCAGATCGCCCTCGAGTGTCGCCGCCCGCCAGTCCGTCACGTCGAGACACCCACCGGGCGCGAGGACCCGTGCCGCCCCGCGCTCCGGATCGAGCGCCACGAAGACGCCGCCGAGACGCGCCGCCACGCGGCGCGCGATGTCGAGTGCGCCGGACTGCACCGCGACGTCAAGGTCGGTGGGCCGCATCGGGCTCCTCCCGCGCAGCCAGGCGTCGCGCACGGCGCCGCCGACGAGCACCGGCGCCCGCGACGGGCCCGCAGCCGACTGCACGGCGCGCAGGAGCGCCCGCGCCGGCCGCGTCAACTGGTCGAGATGGAAGTAGGAGCCGAGCGGCGCCGCGCTGCGAGGCGACACTTCAACAGCTCGCAGGAGGGAAGTAGGAGCCGAGCGGCGCCGCGTTGCGAGGCGACACTTCAACGGCTCGCAGGAGGGAAGTAGGAGCCGAGCGACGCCGCGCCGCGCACCTACGCGAGCTCGATGCCGCGCGCCCCGATGCGGTACTCGACGATCTCGTCGCTCATCACGCTTCCGCGATGCTTGACGACGCACAGCATGCGCGCCAGCCGGTTCCCGACGCGCTCGCTGCCGAGGACCAGGATGGTGTTCGCGGTGGCGCCGATGTCGCCGGTGGCGACCTTGCGCGCGAGCAGGTCTTCGAGTCGCGTCTCCTCCGTTGTCACCAGGAGCAGCGTCGTGACGTCGGTGTGGTCGTAGCGGTGCGCGTCGATGAACGCGCGGTGCTTCCACACCGGCAGGCAGATCTCCATGCCGAGCGTCTCGGCGTCCCGGTGGATGATCTTGCGATAGAGCTCGTCGAACACGAAGACCTGGATCGAGTCGGCGGGCGAGTCCATCGGCTCGACACCGTCGACCACGACCCGCCGCGTGCCCGCCGCGCAGTGGAAGTAGAGGAACGGCCGGACCGTGTAGAGCGCGTGATTGTAGGCGGCCTTCCAGCTCCAGTCGAACTCCCGGCCGCCGTCCGGCGTCGGCACCTGGAAGTCTCGGACCCGGCCCACCCACGGGCACGCGTTGGAATAGAACGCGTCCATCTGGTCGGGCGGCGGATACGGATCGGCCATCGGTGTCACCGTGTGCGTCCAGGGCTTGAGCGACCAGGCGAAGAGTCGCGCCGCGTACTCGTCGTGTTGCTGCGAGTCGCCGCGCCCGTTCAGGTCGAGGACGACGCCGCGCGCGCCATCGGCGACGCGTCCCTGATCGGCGAACGTGAGCCCGAGGTGGGTTTTCCCGATCCCGGTCGCGCCGTAGACGACCGCGAGCGTGCCGGGCAGCAGGCCGCCGCCCAGCATCGCATCGAGCTTCGCAAGGCCGGTCGAGACGCGCGCAGTCACCGGCGTCGAGTCTACACTGCCCGGCCCTTGGTCGTGAACTGCCGCTCGTAGAGCGCACGCAGTTCGGCGAGCGTCGTGACCTCGCCTGGCGCCTTGTCATCGCGGATGCGCGTGATGCGCGCGAACCGGAGCGCGAGGCCCGACGCATATGTCGGGCTCTTCTGGATCTCGTTGTAAGCGACCTCGACGACGACCTCGTGCCGCACGCGCACCGTGTAGCCGTCGTCGCTCGTCGCGAGCGTCCACAGCCGCTCGGTCATCTCGGCGAACTGCTGGTCGGTGAGCCCCTTGAACGTCTTGCCGACGTCCGCGAACGTGTCCCCGTCGCGCACCGCCAGGTGGTAGTTGGAGAGCCACCCACTCCGCCGGCCCGAGCCCCGGTCGACGGCGACGATGACGCAGTCCACGGTCTCGGCCGACTTCAGCTTGAACCAGCGCTTGCCGCGACCTCCCGGCTCGTACGCGCTCCCGAGGTCCTTCGCCATGACACCCTCGTGCCCCGCGGCGAGCGCCTGCGCCAGGAACTCGCGGGCCGCCGCCGGCGAGGTGACGATCGTGCGCTCGGCGAGGTGGCGTCCGCCGGTGACGCCGGCCAGCGCCTCCCAGCGGTGCCGGTAGGGCTCGTCGATGAGCGCGCGCCCGTCGGCCATGAGGCAGTCGAAAAAGTGCAGGGTGAGCGGCATCGCGCGCACGAGTCTCTCGACTTCGTGGACCCGCCGGAACCGTCGCATCAGCTCCTGAAAGGGCAGCGGCCGCCCCGCCGCGTCGAGCGCCAGCACCTCGCCGTCGAGGATGAACGGCGAGGCGACGAGGTCGCATCTCGCCGTCTCGACGACGTCGGGCAGGCTCGCGGTGACGTCGGAGAGGCGCCGCGTCCAGATCCCGATGTGTTCACCGTCGCGATGGAGTTGGATGCGGGCGCCGTCGTACTTATACTCGAGCGCGGAGGTCCCACCGTGGGCCGCCAGGACGTCCTCGAAGTCGTCGGCGATCTGGGCGAGCATGGGCAGGAGCGGGACGCCCGGACGTGCGGTGGCGGAAGCGAGCGCCGCGGCTCCACCTCGAGCCGCCAGCGCCGCGACCTGGGAGAGGTCGCCGAGCATCAGCGCCGCGCGGCGAGCCGTCTCGAGCGGAGCCGCGAAGGCGCGGGCAATCGCCTCGAGCACGAGCCCGTCCGACACCCCCGTCCGCATCTCGCCCGCGACGATCCGCTGCAACGTCTCCCGCTCGTCCGTCGACGCCCGCGCCACCAGGCCACGCAGCAGCTCGTCGCGGACCCGTCGCGCGCCGGCGCCGCCCGCATCGGCGACGGCGGCGAACGCCGCCGCGACGTCTTCGAGCGAGAGGGACGGCCCAGTGGCTTCGGCGGCGTCCGGCAACCCGCGGACTCCGAGCACGCGCGGATCGGACGCCGGAAAAGCCCGGCCCGTGAGGAACGCGGCCGCGGTGCCGACGGCGTCGGCCGGGAGCGCGCGGAGGTACTCGGCGAGGAGCTCGAGTTTGTCGAGCCTCGCCGGGCTCGCGCGCAGCCGCCGGCAGAGGTCTGCGAGCCGCCCGAACTCGACCATGTCGAAACTCATTCTACTTCTAGGCTCGCCTCGGCCGACGGCCCGCAGCTCGCACTGCCGCGTATTCTTGACTTCGCCGCTGCCGCCGCCCTACTTTCGTTCCATGCGCCGTCGTGTTCTGTACGACGCAACCTCGCGCGCGGCGGCGGCCGCGGCCGAGCTTCTCCGTCACGCGTTCGACGTCGCCCCGCTGTCCGCGTCGACGGATCTGGCCGCCGCGGCGCCGGCCGTGGTGCTGGTCGGCACGGACGTCGCCGACGCGCGGTGGGGCGACGCGCCGCTACGCATCCTGGCCCTCGTCGACGCCGACGCCACCGGCCCGTGGCCCGAACACTGGTACGGGTTGCTCCCGGCGGGCGTGAGCGGGCCGATTCTCGCGCGCGCCGTGGAGAACGCGTTCGACGACCTCGACCGCGCGGCCGCCATGACGCGACTCGATCGCGAGCTCTCCGAGCTGAACGCGATCGGCATCCGGCTCTCCGCCGAGCGCAACCCGCGGGAGCTGCTCGAGACCATCCTGACCAAGGCGCGGGAGATCACGCACAGCGATGCCGGCTCGCTCTACCTTGTCGAGGAGGACGCCGACGGCACCCGGTGGCTGCGCTTCGCTCTGGCCCAGAACGACTCGGTCACGATCCCCTACCGTGCGTCGCGGCTGCCGCTGACGAGCGCCAGCGTCGCAGGACACGTCGCGTTGACCGGGGACACCCTCAACCTCGGGGACGCCTACGCGCCGCCGCCGGGGGCGCCGTTCCGGATCAACCGCTCGTTCGATGACAAGGCCCGCTACCGTACCAAGTCGATGCTGATGGTGCCGATGCGCACGCCGCAGGGCGAGACGATCGGCGCGCTCCAACTGATCAACTGCAAGCCGGACTTCGAGCACCGCTTCGCGTCGGTGGAAGAGATCGAGCGGATCGTCCGGCCCTACGGCCCCCGCCACCAGCAGCTCGCCGGGTCGCTCGCCTCGCAGGCGGCCGTCGCGATCCACAACAGCCAGCTCTTCGAGTCCGTCCGCCGGCTCTTCGAAGGGTTCGTGCAGGCCTCCGTTACCGCGATCGAGTCACGCGATCCGACGACCTCGGGCCACTCCTTTCGCGTCGCCAATCTCACCGTCGGCCTCGCGAGCGTGGTCGACCGCTGCGCCACCGGCGCGTACGGCGCGACCCGCTTCAGCGCCGAGGAGATGATGGAGCTCCGCTACGCCGCCCTCCTGCACGACTTCGGCAAGGTCGGCGTGCGCGAGCAGGTGCTCGTGAAAGCCAAGAAGCTCTTCCCGGGCGAGCTCGACCGGATCCGCCAGCGCGTCGAGCTCATCAAGCGCGGGCTCGCGCTCCGCTACGCCGACAAGAAGATCGCGCATCTGCTCGACAACGGGCGTCGCCGCTACGCCGAGCAGTCCGCCGCGTTCGACGCCGAGCTCTCGGCGTATCTGGCGGAACTCGACAACAGCCTGGCCCGCATTGTCGTCGCCAACGAGCCGACGGTGCTGCCGGGCGACTTCGCGGCGGAGCTCGACCGGCTGGCGCTCCGCGCCTTTGAGGATCACCTTGGGAACCGCCAGACCGTCGTCACGCCCGAGGAGGCCGCGATCCTCTCGGTCTCCCGCGGCAGCCTCACGGAGGCCGAGTTCAAGGAGATCCAGTCCCACGTGAAGCACACGTACCGGTTCCTCGCCGAGATCCCGTGGACAAAGGAGTTCCGCCGCATCCCCGAGATCGCCGGCTCGCACCACGAAAAGCTCGACGGCACGGGCTATCCCCGCGGGGTGAGGGGCGAAGAGATCCCGCTGCAGTCCAAGATGATGACCATCGCAGACATCTACGACGCGCTCACGGCCGGCGACCGTCCCTACAAGAAGGGGATCTCGAGGGACGAGGCGCTCGACATCCTGAGCCACGAGCGACGAGCTGGCCGCGTGGACGGCGCGCTGCTCGACCTGTTCGTCGAGGCGAAGATCTACGAGCAGGCCACGTCGTCGACCGTCACCCCGCCAAGAACAGACAAACGCCGCCCCATGCGATGACGGCACCGAGCGCCAGGAGTGCGCGCGCGGCCTCGCGGCCGAGCCCAAGACTATTCAGATGTTGAGCGGACCGCGCCAAAAAAAAGGCGCGGGAGCCTCGACGGTGAAGCAACGCGTACGTCACTGCGTGCGAGCTCATGACATCCTCCTTCAGTTAGAAGCCGCGAAGCAGTCCGATGACTTTGCCGAGAATCCTGACGGGACGTCGGGCCGGATCGACAACGATCGGCGCCATCGTCGGATTTTCGGGCTTGAGCACGACGCGCGGACCGTCGCGCAGAAACCGCTTCACCGTCGCCTCGGTTTCGCCGCCCGCGTCCGACTCGACCAGCGCTGCGACGATGTCGTTCGGCTGAGCCGAGTCCTGGCGGCGGACGAGCACGAGGTCGCCGTCGCAGATGTGCGCGTCGATCATCGAGTCACCCCGGACACGGAGCGCGAAGACGTCCTCGCCGCGCCCGGGCAGCGATGCAGCGGCGATCGGCACTTCACCTTCTCGATTCTCCTGGGCGAGGAGTGGCGCCCCCGCCGCGATGCGGCCGAGGATCGGCACGGGCCGGTAGGCCCGCCCGGCACCGACCACGTCGGGAAGCGTCAGGGCTCTCGAGGTCCGGCCGACGCTCGGCCGTCTCTGCAACTGCCCTTTCCGCTCGAGCGCTCTCAGGTGGTCGAACGACGCCCGGGGCGTGATCCTGAATCGCTCGCCGATCTCGCGTACGGTCGGCGGCACTCCATGCCTGGTCTGGAAGCCACGCATGAAGTCGAGTATTTCCCGCTGCCGGCTCGTCATCTCGCGCATGGTTCATCCTCCTCCGTGGCGGCAAGTATTACTCAACTTCTGTTGACTAGTCAACAAAAAGCGAGTGCCGAGTGGACGACCATTGATCGCGATCAGACGGTGGTCAGGCCGGCTCCCAGGGCTCGCAAACGGGGCACGTCGTGAACCCCTGCTCACGGGCATCGGCGACGTGCTTGAAGTAGGCGCGCTCGGCCTCCGGGATCCGCGAGACCCAGGCGCAGTCGCTCTTGTGGAAGAGGCGCGAGGTCCGCTGCGCGCAGTACGGCTCACCCGGCTCGACGGCGACGGACAGCGTGGTCTCGGCCGCGGTCTTCGTGCCTTCGGCCTCGGACGGCAACACGACAACCGGCGTCGACTCGATGGGCGCGGGCGTCGGCGCGATGATCGGATCGGGATCGTTGATGTGCAGGTTCGTCTCGACGGTCGACCGGAACTCGTCACTCGCCCGGCGGAACTCGCGCAGCGCCCGACCGACCATCCGTCCGAGCTCGGGAAGCTTCCCGGGACCGAACACCAGAAGGGCCAGCACCCCGATGACGAGCATCTCCTGCAGGCCGATGTCGAACATCGCGGTTTAGAGTAACACGCGCCCCAGGGCTAACTGACCCCGGCCAGGCGCGACAGCTCGGCGAACGAGCCCACGACCAGATCCGCCTCCTCCGCAGGCACGCCACCCTCGGGCGCGACCGCGCGCCCCGCGGGCGCGACCGCGCGCCCCGCGGGAGCGTACAGCACCGTGAGCATGCCGACCGCCTTGGCGCCGCGGATATCGGACGGAATGCTGTCGCCCACCATCGCAGCGGTGGCCGGCGGGACAGCCATCCGCTCGAGAGCCATGCGGAAGAGCGGCGGCTCCGGCTTGCCGACCACGATCGGCCGTACGCCGGCGGCCACGGCGACCGCCGCCACGATCGCGCCGCAGCCCGGCAGGAACTCGCCGCCCTCGATCGGAAGGCGCGGGTCGACGTTCGGCGTGACGAGCGGCGCCCCGCCCGCGGCGGCCCGCGCGGCGGCGGTGAGGCGCTCATAGCTGAGATCGAAGTCGTTGCCGACGGCGACGACGGTCGCGGCGCGATAGTCCTTCACGTCCACCAGCTCGTGGCCGGCCCGCGCGATGACGGCCGCCATCTCGGGCGCGCCGAGGACGAGGACCCGTGCGGCCCCGAATCGCTGACGGATCACCTCGCCGATGATCTCGAGCGGGGTCAGAACGTGTCGGGCGGCGCCAACCCCGAGGCGGTGCAGGCGTTCGCGCAAGTCAGCGCCGGTGGCGCGGGAGTTGTTGGAGATGAAGCCGAGCGCGCGACCGCTCCGGTGGAGGGCGGCGAGGAGCTCACTCGCACCCGGATTGAGGACGCTGCCATTCCAGACGCACCCGTCGAGGTCGAAGACGAACCCGCGCACGGTCGAAAGGAGCCGGGCGGGCACGAACCTCAGGACTCCGCCGACCGCGCGAAATCCGCGATCGCGTCCTGGTAAACCTCACGGGTCCGCTTGGCCACGCTGACCCAGCTGAAATGCGCCTCCACCCGATGCCGGCCCGCGCGCCCCATCGCGCGCCCGCGCGCGGGATCCTCGAGGAGCGCGCGGATGGCCGCAACGAGCGCATCGGGACTGCTCGGCTCGACGAGCACGCCCGTCTTGCCGTCCTCGACCACCTCGAGGATGCCGCCGACCGCGGAGGCGACAACTGGAGTCTCGCAGGCCATGGCCTCGAGGTTGATCAGACCGAACGGCTCATACACCGACGGGCACACGAAAACCGCCGCGTGGCTGTAGAGCTGCACGACCTCCTCCACGGGAACCATCTCGCCGATCCACACGACGTTCGGGTGCTCGGGCAGCGCTCGCTTGAGGCGCGCTTCGATCTCAGGCGTGTCGGGCGCCGAGGCGCAAAGGACGACCTGCACGCCCGGCGGGAGCTTCGGGGCCGCCTCGAGCAGATGGAAGATCCCCTTTTGATCCGTGATGCGCCCGACGAAGAGCACGTACGGCTCGCGGACGCCTCGGCGCGCCAGCGCGTCGCGCGCCTCGGTTCGCCGGAACTGATTGGGGTCGATGCCGTTGTGGATGACGACCACCCGCTGGGGGGCGACGCGAAAGTGGGCCAGGATGTCCTCGCGCATCTGGCGTGAGACCGCGATGACGCGGTCGGCGGCCTCCACCGACGTCTTCTCGATCCAGCTCGAGAGGAGATAACCACTGCCCAGCTGGTCGGCCTTCCACGGCCGGAGCGGCTCCATGCTGTGGAGGGTCACGCAGAGCGGGATGCGGTGGACGGTGCGGATCCAGAGCCCTGCCATGTCCGCGTACCAGGTGTGCGCGTGGGCGACGTCGGCGTCGACGGGATCACGCGCCATCGCCAGCGCGATCGACAGTGTCTCGAGCGCGGGAGCATAGCGGGGCCCGTCCCGCCCCGGTCCGACCCGCTCCCAGGGTGTATAGCCGCGCAACGCGATCTCGCCCGTCGCCTCGGCGGGGGACCGCTCGCCGAAGCAGCGGACTTCCACGGCCATGAGGTGGCTCAGCGCGCGTGCGAGCTGACCAACGACGACCCCCGCCCCGCCGTAGATGTGCGGCGGATACTCGCGGGTCAGCAGGAGGGCCTTCACGACCGCTCGCTACCCTCCGCGAGGTCGTCCCCGCGTCGCTCGAGCTTGCGCGCCACCGTGCGCACGTCGATGCCGAGAAGCTTCGCCGCCTGCGTCTTGTTGCCCCCGGTGATACGGAGCGTCTCGTCGAGCAGCCGCTGCTCGATGTCTGCGAGCGGCGTGCCGATCAATTCCAAGATCGCGTCGCGCGGCGGGCGCTTCACGCCCATGACTTCTTCCGGCAGATCCTCGGCGTCGATCCGATCCTTCCGGGCCAGCAACACGCTGCGCTCGATGACGTTCTCGAGCTCCCGCACGTTACCCGGCCAGGCATAAGCCTCGAGCCGGTCGATGGCCTCGCCCGTGAAGCCCTCCAGCTTCCGGCCGTTCTTGGCGGCGTAGACCCGCAGGTAGTGCTGGGCGAGCACGCGGATGTCCTCGGGGCGCTCGCGCAGCGGCGGCACGCGGATGGTGATGACATTGAGCCGGTAGTAGAGGTCTTCGCGGAAGCGCTTCTCCTTCACCATCTCGGCCACGTCCTGGTTGGTGGCAGCCACGATGCGCACGTCGACCTGGAGGATGCGCGTGCCGCCGAGGCGCTCGAACTCGCCCTCCTGGAGCACGCGCAGGATCTTCGGCTGCGTGACCAGCGAGAGGTCGGCCACCTCGTCGAGGAAGAGCGTACCGCCGTCCGCGAGCTCGAAGCGGCCCTCCTTGCGCCCGGCGGCGCCGGTGAACGCGCCCTTCTCGTAGCCGAACAGCTCGGACTCGAGGAGCGTCTCCGGCAGCGCCGCGCAGTTGACGGGGATGAAGGGCCCGTTGCGCCGCGCCGAGCGCTCGTGGATCGTGCGCGCCACCAGCTCCTTACCCGTCCCGCTCTCGCCCTGGATGAGAATCGTCGCCGAGCTGTCGGCGGTTTGCTCGACGAGCGTCAGCATCCGCCGCCAGGACGGGCTGGCGCCGATCATCTGCCCCTTGGCGCGGAGGTCCTCGAGCTGCTTCTTGAGCGCCCGGTTCTGCTCGATCAGATCGCGCCGCTCGAGAGCCTTGTCGATGAGCTTGATGAGCTGCTCCCGCCGGAAAGGCTTGGTGAGGAAGTCGTAGGCGCCGTCCTTCATCGCCTTCACGGCTTCCTCCACGGTGCCGAAGGCGGTCAACAAGATGACGTCGACGTCGGGCATGATCGCCTTCGCCGCCCGCAAGAGCTCGAGCCCGGTCAGGCCGGGCATCTTGAGGTCGGTGACGATGAGATCGACGCCGCCGGCTTGCACCCGCTCGAGGGCGGCCCGTCCGTCCGAGGCGAGGACGACGCGGTACCCCTCGCGGGTCAGCGTGCGCTCGAGGCTCTCGCGCAGCCCGGGATCGTCGTCGGCGACCAGCAGCGTCGCGGGATCAGACATGCGCCGCCTTCTTGATCGGCAGCCGGATCGTGAACGTCGCACCCCGACCCGCGCGGTTCGCCCACCGGAGCTCGCCGCCGTGCTCCTCGGCGATCTGGCGGGTGATCGAGAGACCGAGGCCGGTCCCCTGGGGCTTCGTGGTGAAGAACTGCTCGAAGAGTCGGGGACCGACGTCGTCGGGGATACCCTCGCCCGTGTCGGAGACCGCGATCTCGACCCCCTCGCCGTCGAAGTGACTCGCGATCGTCAGCTCGCCCCCGCTCGACAGCGTCTCGAGGCCGTTCTTGACGAGGTTCCACACGGCCTGGCGCAGCAGGCCGCGGTCGATTTCCATCATCGGCACGTTCGGGTCGACCTCGACGCGGAGCGTGAGCCCCTGGCGGCTCGCGACCGGGCGGACGAAGTCGGCGAGCTCTTGCACGAGGTGGTTGACCGACTCCTCCTCGAAGTGGGGTCGCGGAAACCGGGCGAAGGCGAGGTACTCCTCGGTCAAGGCGTCGAGCGCAGTGACCTGGTCGCGGATCGCGGTGACGAGACCCACCGCTTCCTTCATGTCCTCGTCGCTCCGCGCGCGGACGATGTCCTCGAGCATCTCCGCGTTCAGCTCGATCGCGCTGATCGGGTTGCGCACCTCGTGCGCGACCTTGAGCGACAGGCGCCCGACCGTCGCCATGCGCTCGGCGACCAGCAGCTCCTGCTGGGCCGTTTGCAGGCGGCTCAGCGTGCCCGTGAGCTCGACGTTGAGCCGCTCCACCTCACCGCGCGCCCGCCGCTCCCGGTCGGCGACCAGGCCGAGCGTCACTGCCGGTAGCCCGAACAACGCCGCAAGCATCACCGGCGGCGTCCAGCCGACCCAGGGCGGAACCAGCGCCGCCGACGCGGCGTAGAGCCCGCCCGCGATCACGGCCGCACCGAGACCCACCCAGGGCCCGAAGTAGTAGGCGTTGACGGCGACCAGCGGAAGGAACAGGTGATAGAAGAGGCTTTCGGCCCCCCCGGTGAGGCTTTGCAGGACGAAGACCAGAAAAAGGTCAATGGCCAGCGCCCCGACGAAGATCGTGCGGGTCGCTCGGGGGTTCACGGTCACGAGAGCAAAGATGCCGACCTTGTAGGCCGCGAACCAGAAGACCAGCGAGTAGAGGTCGATTCGGTGGCGGGGCCGCAAAGGAACGAGACCGAACGTCGCGAGACCACCGACCATGACGACGGCCAGGAGGACCGCGAACACGCGCTCGTCGCGCTCCAGCAACCGAAAGATCGCGTGCCACGGTTTCCGTTCGCTGGCTGTCACGGCCATCCCGCCGACTATAGCATTGGGGCCTCATGGCCGGCGGCTCCAGCGCCAGACGGCGATCGCCACCCAGAGCGCGATGGCGACGACAACGAGCAGGCCGAGCCACCGTTGCACCCGGTGGACGTCGGCGAATACCCGTTCGATCTGGTCCGCAAAGAGAAAGGCGAGGCCGAAGGTCGCCGGGATGCCCAGCAGCGCGGCGCCGGCATCGACTCCGAGGAACTTCCAGAAGGGCACCCGGGCGATCCCGGCCGTGAGGAAGGCCGCCGCCCTGATCCCCATCACGTGTCGGGCGGTGAACACGATCTTCACACCGTGGTCCCGGAACGCCGATTTGATCCGCTCCTCCCGCGCTCGGCTCAGGACCCATCGGACGGCGCGCCAGTCGAGGACTCGCTCCCCCCAGTGGTGGCCGACCCAGTAGAGGACGATGTCGCCGGACAGCGCGCCCGCGATGCAGAAGGGCAAGGCGAGCCACCACCGGAGGGCTGCCTGGTGGGACAGGACCCCCGCGACGATGATCGCTGCCTCCTCCGGGATGGGGGCTCCCAGGCCCCCGGTGAAGAGGACGAGAAACAGCCCGACGTATCGGAGATTCTCTACAAACGCCTCGACCAGATCGCACCTCGGGAAGATTCGGCTCGCGGAAGACGGTGACCAGTGTATACTCCGACTGTTTCCGTGCGGTCAGAAGGAGCCCTTCCATGGCGGTGAAACTCTTCGTCGGCGGTCTTGCATTTTCCACCTCTAACGAGCGTCTGCGCGAGGCCTTCGCGGCGGTCGGCAGCGTCGAATCCGCGAGCGTCGTGACCGACCGGGACACCGGCCGGTCACGGGGCTTCGGCTTCGTCGAGATGGCGACCCCGGAGGAAGCCGAGCAGGCCATCAGTCGCCTCAACGGCACGAGCCTCGACGGCCGGACCATCCAGGTCGAGAAGGCAAAGGCCCCCGGTGCAGGCGGCGGAGGCGACCGGCGCGGCGGCGGTGGTGGCGGTCGCGGTGGCTTCGGCGGCGGTGGCGGCGGTCGCGGCGGGTCCCGCGGCGGCAGCGGTCGCTGGTAGCCCAGCACACACAACCGCTCGCCTCTTCCATCTCTGGTCGCCCCGGGCCGGGGCGGTAGTTTGGTGTCATGCACATCGTCCTGCACACCGAGTCGTCTCACGGACACGGTGGGCAGGAGATCCGCACCCTCGCGGAGACACGCTGGCTGATCGACCACGGCTGGCGCGCCCTGATCGTCTGCCAGCCCGACAGCCCCCTTCTCGCCGAAGCGTGTGCCTCTTCCATTCCGGTCGAGGCCGTCCGGATGGGGAGCGCGACAGACATCGGCGCCATCGTGCGGTTGCGCCGGCTCATGCGGGAGAGCGGTGTGAGTCTCGTCCACACCCACAGCTCCGTCGACAGCTGGCTCGGGGGGTTCGCCGCGAAGTCGCTGGGCCGCCCCGTGGTGCGCAGCCGGCACGTGTCAATTCCCATCCGCCGACGGCGCGCCCTCGTCTACCGGCTCGCCGACCGGATCATTACCAGCGGTGAGGGCGTCCGGGCGATGGTCATCGGGGCGGGCATCACGCCCGAGCGCGTCGTGGCGATCTCGGCCGGAGTCGACAGCGCGCGGTTCCATCCCGGCGTGTCGGGCAAGGCAGTCCGCGACGAGCTCGGCCTCGGCGCAGCGCCGGTGGTCGGGCTGGTCGCCAACGTTCGGGGCTCGAAGGGCCACAACGTCTTCCTCGATGCCGCGCGGGCGGTGCTCGCGGTCGCGCCCGAGACGCGCTTCCTCATCGTCGGCGACGGCGTCGGCTTCGATGACGTGAAGGGCCGCGTGCGGCAACTGGGTCTCGAAGCGCGAGTCCGCCTCACCGGCTTCCGCCGCGACATCCCCGAGGTGATGGCGGCGCTCGACGTGCTGGCGCTGCCCTCCATCAGGTCCGAGGCGATCCCTCAGGTGATCCCGCAGGCGCTGGCGGTGGGCACGCCGGTCGTCGCCTCCACAGTCGGCGGGAGTCCCGAGCTGATCCGGGACGGTGAGAACGGTCGCCTCGTGCCCCCGGCGGACCCGGCGGCGCTCGCCGACGCGATCTTGGCACTGCTCCGCGAGCCCGAGCGGGCGCGCGCGATGGCGCGCGCCGGCCAGATGATGGTGCAGGCGCGCTACACGATCGACGCGACGATGGCGCGGACCACGGCGGTGTACCGCGAGCTCCTCGACGCGTAGCGCCTGAGATGCCCGGCCGAAGTTCAATATATATTAATATCTTGATACAATAATTTTCGTGGGCGTGGCGCCGTCGACGGCTCTTCAGTCCTTCAAGGCCGAGTTCTTCAAGGCGCTGGCGCACCCGCTCCGCATCCGGATCCTCGAGATCCTTCGCGCGCACGAGCGTAGCGTCCAGGAGCTTCAGGCCCGCCTCGACCTCGACCAGTCCACCGTGTCGCAGCAGCTCGCCATCCTGCGCGCCAAGAATATCGTGACGGCCCGCAAGGAGGGCACGACGGTCCGGTACGCGATGCGCGATGCACTCGTCGGCGACCTCCTCGACGTGGCGCGGCGGATCTTCAACAACCAGCTGGCCGGAACCCAGACGATGCTCCGCGAGCTCCGTCAGGAGGCGCGCCGGCCGGCGCGGCGCTGATCCGTGTTCCGTCAGCTTCGGACCGCGCTCCACACGGGCATCGTCACCGAGCCCGTGGCTCGAGGCGGAGAGATCGAGCGGATCGGCGAGCGCCTCGCCGGGGAGATCGCGCGGCTCTTCGCTCGCTCGCTGGCGATCCGCCAGGTCGACGCTGGCTCCTGCAACGGCTGCGAGCTCGAGATCGCGGGGCTCACCGGGCCGCACTACGATCTCGAACGGTTCGGCGTTCACTTCGTCGCCTCGCCGCGTCACGCCGATTGCCTGCTCGTGACGGGCCCGGTGACGCGCAACATGGCCGAGGCGCTCCGACGCACGTGGGAGGCCACACCGGACCCGAAATTCGTGATCGCCGTCGGCGATTGTGGGCGCGACGGCGGGATCTTCCGCGGCTCCTACGCCGTCGTCGGCGGCGTCGCCGACGTGGTCCCCGTCGACGCCGTCATCTCCGGGTGTCCTCCCTCGCCCGCAGCCCTCCTCGCCGGCATCCTCGAGGCGATCGGCCGCCGGCGCTGATGGACCGGCTCGCGTACGGACTCGCCGCGCTCGCCGGGATCGGCGCCACCGCCCTCGGCGGTTATGGCATGTTCGGCGGTGTCTGGACGCTTCGGCTGGCGTGGTTGGTACCCCTCGGAGGCCTCGAGCTGACCCTCGACCCGCTCGGCGGATTTTTCCTGGCGTTGATCGGCTTTACCCTGGTACCCGCGTCGATCTACGCCATGGGCTCCTCCGGCGGCGAGCGGCGTGATCGCTTCGCCTATCTCGTCTTCGTGCTCTCGATGTGCCTCGTGCCGCTCGCCTCGAATACGATGACCTTCGCCATCGCGTGGGAGCTGATGTCGCTCGCATCGTACTTCCTTGTTCTCCACGACCGTGAGTCCAAGGAATCGATCCATGCCGGCTGGGTCTACGCGGTCATGACCCACGCCGGCCTCGCCTGCCTCCTCGCGGGCATGCTGCTGCTCGGCGCGTGGACCGGAAGCCCGCGGTTCGAGGACTGGCGAGCGGCCGCACCCGCCCTGTCCGGCACGGCGCGCAATGTCGCCTTCGTCCTCCTCGTACTGGGCTTCGCGGGAAAGGCGGGCGTCATCCCGCTGCACGTCTGGCTGCCGCTCGCTCACCCGGCGGCGCCGAGCCACGTGTCAGCGCTCATGTCGGGCGTCATGATCAAGATGGGCGTTTACGGGATCCTGCGCGCGAGCCTCGACTGGCTCGGGGCCGGACCCGCCTGGTGGGGAGTCGCGGTCCTGCTCGCCGGCGCAGCCTCGTCGGTGATCGGAGTGCTCTACGCACTGGTCGATCACGACCTCAAGAGACTCCTGGCGTTCCACAGCATCGAGAACATCGGGATCATCCTGCTCGGCATCGGGAGCGCCATGCTCTACCAGCAAGCCGGTCTCGAAGCGCTGGCGCTCCTCGGCCTCGCCGCGGCCCTCTACCACACCGTCAACCACGCGGCCTTCAAGGCATTGCTTTTTCTGGGCGCCGGCGCCGTCGTCCACGCCACCGGCACGCGGAACATGGAGGAGATGGGCGGGCTCATCAAGCGGATGCCGTGGACCGCCGTCTGCTTCCTCGTCGGCTCGGCGGCCATCGCAGCGCTTCCACCGCTCAACGGATTCGTGAGCGAGTGGCTCACGTTCCTCGTTCTCTTCCAGAACACCCGCCTCGACGCGCCCGGCCTGAGCCTCGTCTTCACGCTCGGCATCGCGAGTCTCGCGCTGACCAGCGGCCTCGCGATGGCGTGCTTCGTCAAGGCGTTCGGCATCACGTTCCTCGCCCTGCCCCGGAGCGATGCGGCCGCCCGCGCCCACGAGGTGCCCCCGACGATGCGGGTCGCCATGGCGGCGCTCGCGGCGTCGTGCGTCGCCCTCGGGGTCGGCCCGACGCTCGTCGTTCCTGCCCTCGGCTCCATCGCGGCCTCCGTGCTCGGGGCGGCGCCGCCGGCCACCGTCGGCGACTGGCTGACGCTGCACGTGTCAGGCACGTTCGCGAGCCTGTCAACGCTCGCCATCGCCATCGCCCTCGGCCTGGCGCTCCTCGTTCCCCTCGTGGCCCTCCCGCTCGTCGGAGCCTCACGCCGGACGCGCGGTTACGAGACGTGGGGATGCGGCCGCATCGTGCAGACCGCACGGATGGAGTACACGGCGACCGCGTTCGCGAATCCCTTCAAGCGCGTCTTCGACTTTTTCTACCGGCCCGCGAAGCGTCTCGACATCGAGTTTCATCCCGAGTCACGCTTCTTCGTCAAGCGCATCGAATACGAGAACCCCGCGCGCTCGATCTTCGACGACTGGCTCTACCGGCCGGCGCTCGACCTCCTGCACGCCGGGGCGCGCGCGGCCGGAACCCTGCAGTCTGGCAGCGCGAATCTGTATCTCGCCTACATCCTGGCCGCCCTCCTCCTGATGCTGGTGCTCGCGTGATCGCCGACTTCGCCGTCGCCATCGTCCAGGTCCTGGTCGTCGGGGTGGGAGCGCCCCTGCTGGTCGGCGTGCTGCGCACGCTCAAGGCGCGGCTCGTCGGCCGGCGCGGCCCGAGCCCGTGGCAGCCCTACGCCGATCTCCGGAAGCTGCTCGTGAAGGAGGTGGTCATCTCGCCGACGACCTCCTGGGTGTTCCGCGTCACGCCCTACGTGCTGGTGGCCACGATGCTGGTGACCGCGCTCATCGTGCCGGTCGCCGTGGCGAGCCCGCCCCTCGCGTTCGCCGGCAACATCATTCTTCTGATGTACATCTTCATGCTCGGCACGTTCTTCCTTGCGCTGGCCGGCCTGGACGCCGGGAGCGCGTTCGGCGGCATGGGCTCGAGTCGCGAAGTCGCCGTGGCCGCGCTCGCCGAACCGACGATCATCGTCGCCGTGTTCGCGCTCGCGCTGCGCGCCGGCACGATCGATCTCGGCCGCGTCGTCGAGCATTTCGGGCGCGAGCCCTGGCTGGCCGCGAATCCCGCCCACCTGCTGGCGTTCGCCGCGTTCTTCATCGTGATGCTGGCCGAGACCGGGCGCCTTCCCGTCGACAATCCGGCGACCCACCTCGAGCTGACCATGATCCACGAGGCGATGGTGCTCGAGTACTCGGGGCGGTACCTGGCCCTCGTCGAGTGGGCCGGGGCGATGAAGCTCTTCCTGTTCATGACGCTCCTGGCGAACCTTTTCTTCCCCTGGGGCCTGACGGGCCCCGCCGGGTCCGCCCCGGTGCTCCTCGCCCTCGTGGCGCTGGCCGCGAAGCTCGCCGTCCTCACGAGCGTCGTCGCGGTGCTCGAAACCACGGTGGCGAAGCTCAGACTCTTCCGCGTTCCCGAGCTGCTCGCCGGGTCGTTCGCGCTCGCCTGCCTCTCGCTCATGGCGGTCATCCTCGTTCGATGACGACCGCGTCGAACCTGCTCGCGTTCCTCGGCCTCGTCGTCACGCTGCTGATCGTCTGGCGCCAGAGCTGGCCGGCGCGGCTCAGGCTCTTCGCCGCCCAGTCGCTCTTGCTCGCGGTCCTGGCGACCACGATCGGCATGCTGGCGCAGCGTCGCGGTCTCCTGCTCGTGGCCGCGGTCTTCCTCGTCGTCAAGGGGTGGGTGATCCCGCGCGTCCTCGCTCGCATCGGTGCGGGGACGCCGGTGCGATCGATCGCGCCCGGCCGATCCTCCGGGATCTCGCTCCTCGTGGCGGGCGGGCTCGTCGTCGTCGCCTACGTCATCATGCTACCGGTCACCGCGGCGGCGGAGTTGCCTACCGAGGGCGCGATCCCGCTCGCGTTCGCGATCGCGCTGATCGGCCTCTATCTCTGCGTCACCGGCCGTGACGCGCTCGGCCACATCCTCGGCTTCCTCGTCTTCGAGAACGGGATCTTCGGCCTGGCGATGCTGGCGACCTACGGTCTGCCCGGCATCGTGGAGGCAGGCGTCTTTCTCGATGTGCTCGTGATCGTCCTCATCATGGAAGCCGTCGTCGTCCAGGTGCGTCGCGAGCACGATTCGATCGACGTCGACCGGCTGAAGGAGCTCCGCGGATGATGCTCGGGGCTCTCCTCGCCATCCCGCTCGTGGGCGCCGTGCTGCTGTGGCGCACGGCCGGCCGGGTGGCGACCGCGCTTCACGCCCTGACCGCGGGGCTCACGCTGACGGCCGCGCTCACCGTCAGCGTGGCCGTGAACCGTGGTGAACCGGTCGCGGCGCTCGACGGGTTCCTCCGCGCCGACGCCCTGTCCGCGTGGATGATCGCCCTCATCGGCATCGTGGGCGCCCTCGCCGCCTCCGAGGCTCCGCGCTACCTGGCGCACACGGCGCCCGCCCGCTTCTACTCGCTCTTCCACCTGTTCGTCTTCACGATGCTTTTGGCCGTCTCCACCGACGACGTCGGGCTCATGTGGGTCGCGGTCGAGGGCACGACGCTTGCCTCGGTCTTCCTCGTCAACTTCGAGCGCACGCGCGCATCGCTCGAAGCCTCCTACAAGTACTTGCTGATATGCTCGGTGGGAATCGCCATCGCGTTCCTGGGCACCGTCCTCGTCTACTTCGCGGGCATCCAGCAGTTCGGCGACGAAGCCCACGCCCTCCGCTGGACGACGCTCGTGAGGCTCGCGCCCGGGCTCGCGCCGCGGGTGATCGAGCTCGCCTTCGTGTTTCTCGTCGTCGGTTATGGCACGAAGGCCGGGCTGGCGCCGATGCACACGTGGCTTCCCGACGCCCACAGCGAGGCGCCGCCGCCCGTGAGCGCCCTCATGTCGGGCGTGCTGCTGAGCGTCGGCGTCTATGCGATCCTGCGATTCAAGCCGGCGGTGGACCTGGCGGCCGGGCCCGGATTCGCCCGAGGCATCTTGCTGGCGCTCGGGCTGCTATCCGTCGCCGTCGCCGCCGCATTCCTGTGGACGTCGTCCAATTACAAACGCATGCTCGCCTACTCGAGCGTCGAGCACATCGGCCTCGTGTGCCTCGGGCTCGGCTTCGGGGGCGCCCTGGGTACCGCCGGAGCTCTGCTGCACATCGCCAACCACGCTCTGGCCAAGTCGATCGTCTTCCTCCTCTCGGGCCGCATCCGGACCGCGTACGGCTCGGCCGAGATCGCGGCCGTAGGCGGACTGATGCGCCGCATGCCGCGCACCGGCGTCCCTTTTCTCGCGGCGATGCTGGCCCTGGTTGGCCTGCCGCCGTTCGGGCTCTTCGTCAGCGAAGTGATGATCCTCGCCGCCGGCTTCACCCAGGGATTCCCGGCCGTCGCGGGCGTCGCGCTGGTCCTGTTGGTGTTTGCCTTTGCGGGGCTCCTTCGGGGTACCCACACGATCCTGTACGGGACACCGCCGCGCGAGCCGGCCGCCGAGGTTTCCGGATGGGGCCCGGCGTTCCCCGTGGCCGCGGCCCTCCTCCTGCTCCTGCTCACGGGGCTTGCATGGCCGCCAGGCCTCGCCGGCGCCCTCGACCGCATCGTCGCAATCGTGGCTCCTTGAGATGGCTCCGGCGCCGATCGCCTTGGACTCGCTGCGGCGTGCCGTCATCGCGGCCGGCGCGACGGGCGTGGCCCCGCTGTCCACTAACGCGATCGAGTGCCGGTTGCCGAGCCGGGATCTCCCCGCGCTGGCGGATGGGCTGGCGGCGCTCGGCGTCCACTGCCAGTTCCTCGCCGCCGCCGACACACGGTCCACCGGCGATGACTTCACGCTCGTATACACGTTCGCGTCCCCGAGACTCTCGCCGGCAGCGACCGTGCTCGTCTCCATCCCGGCGGCCGCGGCGAGCTTTCCCTCGCTCGCGACGCGCTCGTTCGCGGCCAGCCGTTTCGAGCGCGAGATCCACGACCTGTCCGGTCTGCTCCCGCTCGGGCACCCTGATCTCCGGCGACTCGCGCTGCATCAGTTCTGGCCGGCGGGCTTTCACCCATTGCGGCGCGACGCCGCTGCGCGCATGGACTTCGCCGACACGGGCGAGCCGTTTCCCTTCCGCCACGTCGAAGGGGAGGGGATCTTCGAAATCATCGTCGGACCGGTCCACGCCGGGATCATCGAGCCCGGGCACTTCCGCTTCAGCGTCGAGGGCGAGACGATCGTCAACCTCGAAACGCGACTCGGTTTTGTCCACAAGGGCACCGAGAAGCTCTTCGAGCAGCTTCCGTTCGACCAGACGCCGGCCCTCGCCGAACGCATCTCGGGTGACACGAGTCTCGGGCACGTCCTCGCCTACTGCCAGGCGCTCGAGACGCTTGCAAGCTGCGACGTGCCGCCCCGGGCGAGATGGCTCCGCGTCATCCTCCTCGAGCTCGAGCGAATCTACAACCACGTCGGCGACGTGGGCATGATCATCAACGACACCGGATTCGGCTTCGGGCACGCCCACTGCTTCAGGATCCGCGAGGAGCTCCTGAGGCTCAACGAGCGTCTAACAGGTCACCGCCTCCTGCGCGGCGCCGTCGTGCCGGGCGGCGTGACGGGACCGGTCGTCACGTCGCCGCTGCCCGAGGCCGCGACGGCGGTGGAGCGCCTCGTCGCCGAGTTCGTCGAGATCGCGCGGCTCTGCCTCGACAACACGACCGTGCTCGAGCGGCTCCAGGGTACGGGGCGGTTGACCACGGCCACCGCCACGGGGATGCAAGTCGTCGGTCTGGTCGGGCGGGCCAGCGGGATCGACGCCGACGTCCGGCGCGACGCACCGTTCGCGGCCTACGGGGAGATCGATGTGCGGGTTCCCGTCTATGAGACGGGCGACGTCTGGGCACGGACCATGGTGCGCCTCGACGAGGCGCGCGAAGCGTCGCGCCTCATCCGCACGGCCGCCGGCCGCGGAGCCGAAGGCGCCACGCGGGTGCCGCTACCACCGCTCGCCGCGGGCGCCCACGCCTTCGGCCTCGTCGAGGCGTGGCGCGGCCCCGTCTGGCACTGGGTGCTGGCCGACGGGGCCACGTCGCTCGGCCGCGTCAAGGTCGTCGATCCGTCCTTCCGGAACTGGCCTGCGCTCGAATACGCCGTGCTGAAGAACATCGTCCCGGACTTTCCCCTCTGCAACAAATCCTTCAATCTCTCGTACTCGGGAAACGATCTCTAGGCGCCGCTAGCGGACCGGGCGCGCCGAGAAGCCCCGAAAGTCGGCCTCGGCGCAACGCTCCTCGGCCTCGATCGCGAAGCCCGCGGTCTCCACGGCGCGCTCGGTCTCTCGGTTCGGGTAGCAGCCGCCGCTGAGCCAAGTCCAGACGGGTTGCACGCGGTCCTGGAGCACCGCCCTCCACGGGCGCGCCGAGCGGACGTGCTCGACCATGCGGAGGCGCCCGTTCGAGCGCAGCACTCGCTTGACCTCGGCGAGACCGCGCGCGGGATCGGGCACGCTGCAGAAGACGAGGCTCGAGACCACCGTGTCGAAGACGCCGTCGCGGAACGGGAGCGCCTCCGCGCTTCCCTCGACCATGAGCACGCGCGGCGCCCGCCGGCGGGCGCGCGCCAGCGAGGCACGCGAGGGGTCGAGCCCGAACACCCGCGCCCCGGGGCCGTAGAGCGGCAAGCTCCGACCGGTTCCGCATCCCACGTCGAGCGTGCGCCCGCGCGCGCCAGCGACGAGCCACTGCCGCCAGGGTGCGAGCCCGGTACTCTCCAGCACCGCGCAGAGGCCGTCGTAGAGCCACGGGATCTGCTCGAGACCGCGCATCGTCCTCAGGCCTCCGGAAAGACCACGAGGGCGCCCGTGTAGTTGTGGAAGAAGTTCTGGCGGCCGATCGGCGCGAACTCGCCGTTGCCGAAAAATCCGACGAGCGGGAATTCGCCGAGCCGCTCGCGGATGAGCGTCACGTCGTGGTCGGGGACACCGAAGAGCCCTCGCCCGCGGCCCGCGCAGTCGAAGTAGCAGCCGAAAGCCGGGCGGCGGCCGCCCAGGCGCGTCGCCACCTCGTCGAGCATCCCGCCGAGATCCTGCCGCGACGCCTCGGCGTCGCGGATCTGGAACTGGACGGTCTGCCCCACGCGCACGCGCTCGGCGACGGCGAGAGCCCCACTCGACTGATCGGCGCCGACGAGGTTGCGCACGAGGAAGTCGCCGCGCTCGAGCGGGGATTTGGCGGGATCCATCGCGAGACCGGCGAACACGCCGGCCCGCTGGATCCGCGCCTCGGCGTCCCTGAGCGAGCGGATCGCCTCGCCCAGCATCTCCAGCGCCGGGCGATTCCCGATTCGCTGGATCACGTTCGCCTCGGCGCGCGTGATGACGTAGGGCTCGCCGATCGGCGTGCAGCCCTGCGCCACGCCGATGACCGGTGTCAGCCCGGAGAGCGCGACCCCGGCGAGCGCGCCCTGCGCGGCCTCCGTGTTGTAGAGCTCGAACATCGGCGCGCCCGCCGCGACCGCGCCGAGCACCGGCACGAAGCCGAGGGCAGCGTGGAGCTGGGCCAGCAGCGCCGCCGGGTTGCAGCCCACGCCGTCGGGAAGCACGAGAACGCAACCGCCTTCGGCCACCGTCGCGCCGATTAGCTGCGCCAGCTCCGTGCCGAGGTCGTGCCAGTCGCCCTGACGCTCGAGCAGGAACGGCGTCGCGACGAGACGCTCGCAGCGCACCACGAGCACGGCAACCGCCGACTCTTCCTCCACCTCGCGGCGGTCGGTCAGGATGCCGCTTCCGCTACAGCCAAGAACGGTGCGCGCGCCGGTCACGCGGCGGACGGCGTGCAAGAGCTCGTGGGCGCGGGGGTACGTGTCGGCGGCGACGAAGACGAGGGCGAGGTCGGCCCGATCGGTTCCGCTCCGTCCGAGCGCTTCCAGAGAGGCCTCGAGCGCGTTGTCGTCGGCCGTTCCACCACTCGCGAGCCCCGATCCCGCGGCGATCACGAACTGGACTCTAGCACCTTTGTTGCTACACTTCAGGGCCGTGGGGCTCCGGATCACACAGGTCGATGCGTTCACCGACACGCCGTTCGCGGGCAACCCGGCGGCGGTCTGCCTCTTGCCCGTGGCGCGCGACGTAGGCTGGATGCAGAGCGTCGCCCGCGAGATGAACCTCTCCGAGACGGCGTTCCTCGTGAGGCATGACGACGGCTTCGACCTCCGCTGGTTCACGCCGGCCATCGAGGTCGCCCGCTGCGGCCACGCGACCCTGGCGAGCGCTCACGTGCTGTGGGAGGAAGGGCACCTGCCACCCGCGAGTCAGGCGCGGTTCCACACCAAGAGCGGCCTCCTCACGGGGGATCGCGCCGGCGAGTGGATCGAGCTCGATTTCCCGGCCAAGCGGGACGAACCGGCCCCTCCGCCGGCCGGCCTCGCCGAAGCGCTCGGCGTGACGCCGGAGTACGTCGGCAGAAACCAGTTCGACTACCTGGTCGAGGTTGACGCGGAGGACACCGTCCAGCGACTGGCGCCGGACCACGCGGCGCTCGCCACACTGCCGGTACGTGGGGTGATCGTCACGAGCCGCGCCGCCTCGGCCGGTTACGATTTCGTCTCACGGTTCTTCGCGCCGGGCGCTGGCGTACCGGAGGACCCGGTGACGGGCTCGGCGCACTGCGCGCTCGGCCCGTTCTGGCAGACACGCCTCGGCAAGAGCGAGCTGG